>Ga0247602_1000003_pt1 | contig 25394 bp, 24 predicted proteins | sample 77RmetaT_FD_186066 | JGI IMG/M metagenome (GOLD analysis project Ga0247602, IMG submission 186066) | Metatranscriptome of seawater microbial communities from Monterey Bay, California, United States - 77R (Metagenome Metatranscriptome) | ecosystem: Environmental > Aquatic > Marine > Coastal...
CCATAAGAAAAAAATCGATATCTATTATTTATAGCATGAAGGTACACGTTTTTTAACTTTTCCGTACCGATTAAAGCACTGACTAACATCAATAATGTTGATTTTGGTAAGTGAAAATTTGTTATCAAACCGTCTGCTATTTTGAATTTAAAACCTGGAGTAATAAATATATCTGTATCACCAGTCCAAGAATTAATTTTCCCAGATTTAGCAGCAGTTTCTATAAGCCTTAATGCGGTTGTACCAACTGGTATAATTCGACCACCTTCAGATTTTGTTTTAGCGATTTCAGATGCAGCTATATTGTTAACCTCGCCCCATTCTGAATGCATTTTGTGATCAGCAATATTATCTACCTTAACTGGCAAAAAAAGTACCTGCACCAACATGTAAGGTAACTTTGGAAGTTTTTATTCCAAAGTCATTTAGTTGTTTTAATAAAACGTCATCAAAATGCAATGATGCCGTTGGTGCAGCAACTGAACCAGATTTTTCTGCAAATACTGTCTGATAATCATTATCATCAAATTTATCAGGTAATCTTTGTGACGCGATATAAGGAGGAAGCGGCATTGTTCCTATTTCCTTTAATTTTTGGTCAAAAATTTCTTCACTCAAGTTAAACTGCAAGACTAATCCATTAGAAGATTTATCAAGGACATTTGCATTCAATTCATTATCAAAATTTATGATTTCACCAACATTTACTCTTTTGGCAGGCTTAGCCAATGCCAACCAATGGCCATCATTATTTGTTGAAAGTAAATTTATACCAATATTTGCTGTAGTTCTTCCATTATCTGAATGCCTAATTCTTTTACCATGTAATTTTGCAGGAATTACTTTAGTGTCGTTTAGCACTAAGCGATCACCTTTTTTTAGGTATTTTAGTAAATTTAAGAATTGATCATCAATGATTTTATCATCTTTTGAAACTAATAGTTTTGACGAGCTTCGAGGGTGAACAGGCCTCAAAGCTATCAATTCATTTGGTAATTCAAAGTCAAAATCAGATAATTTCATATGATGTAATTAATTGTTTGCCTTCAATATGCAAGAGTTACTTCTCAGGCGCCGGAATATCTGATCTGAATATTTTGCGGAACCCACCAGGTGTTAAAATTGAAAGTGGTTTGACTTCAACAATTGGAGCGGAAGTCGGACCCTTCATTGTATATACAAAGCTGAATAAGCCTTCACCTTTTTGCTCACCAAAAAGTTTGCCAGCCAATCGCTCAAATACACCATTTATTGCATAAACAGGAGTAACAACACCATCAAAATTTATAGCTTTTTTCTTTTTATCGTACCAACCAGTTATACTCATTCCCATAGACAATCCAACCAGACTTACATCACTCAATTGAATTCCTTCTGGAGTAATATTTAACCAGCCTTTGGCTTGATTGAATTGGATGCCCTCATTTTCTAATTTGTCTACTAATCCAACCAAACTCAAACTATCTAATAGCAAGGCTAAGGGATTAGAGTGAAGCATTCGAAATTTATTAATAATAAATCGGCCTGTGTAATATCCTTTTTTTTCATTGGGTGTTAACACTAAATTTAACCCCCCTCCTCTGATATTCTTTAATATTCCAGATGACCTTAATACGTGCCCTGCATTAGCAGAATCTAGAGTGATAATAGTTCCAAATTCACCCTTTGATAGTTTACCATAAATATCAGCACCACCATTTACCTGAGCTTTGAAACTACCTAATTCTTTTTTGCTAAAATCTATGTCAGCAATAAAGTTTGTAAATTCTATTCCATCAGAAATTCTTAAACTGTCTAATGAAACCTTTAAAAATCCGACCTCTGTTTTTTCACTTTTACCAAAAACAAGGCTTCTAAAATCAACTTTACCACCTTCAAGCTCCATTAAATTTATATTATCAGTTTTACTCAAAGTTAAAGATGTCGAAAACCAATCAGAAACCTCTAAAACGGGAAAGACTGCTGATTTAAATTGGCCATCATTTTCAAAATTAATTTTCCCACTAGCACTTAAATCATCTGCTGAAATTTTTATTTCATCAACATCAACAGGTTTAGATAGGCTACCTCGAATAATTAGATCACCATTTTTTTTGTATTTTTATTACTCCATCCCAGTGAATTTATATTAATTTCAGATCCCTTAAGGTTGCTTTTAACTATAAATTCAGTTGGATATTTTGGCTTTATAGTTAATTTTAAATCAGCCTTTGAAATTCCTTTAAACATTCCGTCCGGCAAAGAAATATTAAAAGCTTCTAATCCATTTTCATCAATATCAAATTCGGCGGCAACAAAGCTTATTTTTTCTGAATTATCTTTTAAATTTTGATTCCATAAAAATTTGAGTGGAAAGTTATTAATTTTACTTTTCCCATCAATAGATAATGATTTGTGGGATGCTATTAAATTGAGGTTTTCAGACTCAAAAAGTCGCCCCTTGATAATTTTATTACTTTTAATGTTGGACAAAGTGCCATCTATTTCGAACAACACTTGATCTTGGCTAACACCTTTTATTAGTGGCCACTCGATCCATCCAGCTAATTGCGCATTACCGCTAGCCACATCAGTTGAAAACCAGCTTTTGCTAAATATTTAAATTTTTCAGAATCTAATATTTCAAAAAATGATTTTAAATTTCCCTGCGCATTTAATTTCATTTGTCCCCTTGCGGGTTTTTCTTTAGTATTTGGGATATGAAAAATACTTCCACTTAGATCTGTGAAACCTTTTTTTGATGTTTCAAATTTACCATTTTTTAAATTAAATGTAATCTGTTCAGCCGACAAGCTTCCCTCACCTGAAATTTCAATAAGTGGAACAACTGTTTTTATTGCGTTAATATTAGTATCATTAAAATCGAATATAATATCTAAATCTCTTTTTCCATTTGAACTTATTACATTCCCTTTAATACTTGAAACTATGGTAGAATTAATATTCTCTAAAAACCATTTTCTAGCTATGGCATTGTAACTAATAGGCCAAAAATCAACAATTTGTTGTTTATTAAGAGTATCAATTTCTAAATTTAGATTACTTTTCCAATAATTATTTTTTGCTATTATTTTACCAATAATGCTTAAATTTGTTTCATTACTTTTAACTTTGCTATTGTTTATAGTAATATTCAAAGGATCAAGAATTATAATTAATTCCGCATGACCTGATTTTAATAAAATATTTTCTTTATTGAATATATCTGGCCTGTTAACTTTTATTTCTGTAATTTTAAGGTCAGTATTAGAACCCGAAATGTTGTTTTCTGGATCCCTCATTAAAATATTTTTCGCAGATCCAGTTGCAGAAAGTTGTTTGGACTTAAATTCAAAGCTCGAGAAGTCTAAAATATCTGAATTAAAGTCATATGCAAAATATGTTTTTAAATTTAAGAATTCCGTTGAAGAATATTTAGGAGTGGCTTTGAGCTTGCCTGCTTCTAATTCAATCATTCCATTCATATCTAGAATCTTTGCACCACTATCAATGGAAGTAATAATGGACGCATTGACGTTTGTATCTACGTTACGTAGCCAATTGAGAGCAGGAATTTGATTGGCTAATATTAATGGATCTGCATTATCCACTTTAAATTTTACATTAAAAATTTCATCGTGGATTGTATGATTTCCAGAAGCATAAAATACTGCTTTTTCATCATTATTTTTAATCAGTTCAAATACACTTGATACTGATAACTCATTTAAATTTTTTATAATATTAAAATTACCATTTTCAAAAAAATAGGTGTTCTGTGTTTTATCATCTTGATATGCAATTGAAATATTTTCAACTTTGAGTTGATTAATGCGACCTATAAATGGTGATTTATCAAAAGAGGTGGTTGATAAGTCTATCTTTTCCAATAAATTAGTTTTACTCAGATCATTTGACGCAACACTAAACTTACCGGACTGATTTCGTCTTAAAAATAATTGTGCATCTTCAACAGATACAATGCTTTTATCACTTGAGAACAGTATGTCTAAATTTGTATAAACTTTTGGAAGATTAAATAATCTTTCTCCATTTTTATTACTTATTTTTATATCATGAAAAACAAACTTTGGTGAGAAAAAATTGTTACCCTTCGTTACTCCGGCTGAAGATACTGTAATGTTATATTTTATTAATTGTTGTTCCAAACTTTCTTCTACAAAACTTTTTAATATAGATATTTCTGTTACTTTGGACTCACTATACACATAAATATAAGTTAAAAATGATGTTGGAATCATAAAAATAGCAAACAATAGTGTATACAAAATCCAACGAACAGACTTTGTAATAGAATTAAATGTGTGATTATTTGGTTTTTTTATTTCTTGATCTTTATCAACCAATATATTTCCCCGACATGAATTCTTATATTAAGCTTGAGCCTATATTCCTTTAACTATACTTTACTTTTCTAGAAGACTAGCGAATTGGAATACTAATGCCAAATATTGGTAAAAATGTGTGCAATTTAAAACTAATGCACGGTAATGAAATTATATTTTCGTTTTCACAATTTATTGGGAAAAATATAATTTTATATTTTTATCCAAAAGATAATACACCTAGCTGCACTCAAGAAGCAAAAGATTTTACAAATCTAAAATCAGAGTTTGATAACTTAAATACAATAATTATTGGCGTATCTACAGATAGCAATCAAACACATAATAAATTTATTGCTAAATATAATCTTAAGTTAAAGTTGCTTTCGGATGTAGATAACACTCTATGCGAATACTTTGATATATGGGTAGAAAAAAACATGTATGGAAAAAAATTTATGGGTATAGAACGATCAACTTTTTTGATTAATACTTCAGGTATTATTATAAAAGAATGGCGAAAAGTTAAGGTCAACGGTCATGCTGAAATGTTGCTTGAAACCGTCAGGGAACTTTAATCATTATGACCCTTACACAAATGGCTGTTGATATTTTAACTACATCCGATCCTCACTTAAAAGTACTTAAATCAAAGGACTATTCAGACAAATGGTTTGCGTCGAATATGTCTGATCAAAGACTAGAAATAGGGAATACAAAACCTCCATCTCAACCCTCCCGTCCAAAAAATCCTTTATTGTTACCACCAAGAAATATGCCTAAGCGTAAGTATGGCACTGAAAAAGGTCGGATAGCACTCTTACATGCAATAGCACATATTGAATTGAATGCAGTTGATTTACATTGGGATATAATAGCAAGGTTTGCAGATGTAGAAATGCCAAATGGTTATTATGACGATTGGGTAAAGGCTGCTCAAGAAGAAAGTAAACATTTTAGTTTATTGTGCGAACGCTTAGAAGCAATGGGGTCATACTATGGAGATTTGCCTGCTCATGCTGGAATGTGGAGTTCTGCAGAAGAAACATCAGAAGATTTTCTAGGAAGACTTGCTATAGTTCCAATGGTCCTTGAAGCAAGAGGTTTAGACGTAACACCAGGTATGATAAAACTTTTTGAAAAAATAAATGATAATGAAACTGTAAAAACTTTGGAGTTAATATATGCTGAGGAAGTAGGTCATGTTGCATTTGGATCTAAATGGTTTCACTTTTTATGTGGAAGACATAATAAGGATCCCAAGATTGTGTTTCATGAATTGGTAAGTAAATATTTTAAAAGTAGTTTAAAACCACCTTTTAATGATGAAAAGCGAGCCGAAGCTGGAATTCCATTAGACTTTTATTGGCCAATTGCAATTAGTTGACTGAAATTGGCAATAATTTGCTTATTTTCAGGCTTTTAAAAAACTAAAACAAATCATTTGGTAAAATTCATTGAGTAACAGCATAATTAATCTTAATGAATAACATATAATTATTTCATAATTGGAAGAAACATTGAATGCCAATAAATTTTGCAACTATAAATAGTTTTTTAAGCAATAGGATACCTGAGCAAAGAATATATTTGCGATCAGATAAAACCGCAAGGTATGTTCGATTAACCCCAATTATTCAAACTTTTGCAGGAACTACATTTGCATTGTTATTTTGTTGGATGGTGATAGCAACAGTAATGCTTGCAGTTCAAGCAATTTCAGCAAAAACAGACAAGGAACAAGCTGGCGTATTGCAACAAGCATATGAAAGCCGCCTTGAACAGTTGTCCAATGAGCGAAATAAACGATCATTAGAGGCACAAACATCATTAGAACGTTTTTATATTGCACTTGAGCAGGTTTCTATCCAGCAATCTGAGCTTTTAGAATTAGAAGAACAACGGCGCGAACTTGGCAAGGGTTTAAACATAATGCAGCGTAAGCTACAGGATGCAATAAAGTCTCGTGATAATGCAATTGAGATAGCAAATAATTTACAAAATAAATTCAGAACAGTTTCAAATGAAATTAATTCAGAATTTGGAAAATCTACAGATAACAAAGATACACTTGCGTTTTTATCAAACGCCCTAGTGAGAACTTCTTCTGAACGAGATAAACTTTACAAAGAGACAAGGACAATGGAAACTCAAGTGGAAACGCTTGAGTTAGATACTGCTCTACTTCAAGAGCGTGGCAACCAAATATTTAACAGATTAGAAGAAGCTGTTGATATAGCATTAGCTCCTCTTTCTAAAGTACTGAATAAAAAAGGTATAAATACAAAATCTTTAGTCAATGAGGTAAGAAGAGGTTATTCTGGAACTGGGGGTGCCATTACGCCAATAGAAACTTCCTCAGAAAGCGTATTACACGATCACATGTCAGAACGTGCGTCAAAGGTACTTAGAGATCTGGATGAAGTAAGTTTATTAAAGTTAGCAATTTCTAAAGTTCCATTAGGTCATCCTGTTGCAGGATCACACAGATACACAAGTGGATTTGGATACCGTAAGGATCCAGTAAATGGCAAACGCAGGATGCATAACGGTACTGATTTAGCTGCCCCATTAGGTACGAAAATAGTTGCCACTGGAGATGGTGTTGTTATATTCGCAGGTAACAATGGCGGTTATGGCCGCTTGATTAAAATTCGACATAGTCAAGGTTTTATCACTTACTACGCTCATTTGCACAAAATTAACGTGAAAAAGGGCCAAAAAGTATTACAGGGTGAAAAAATTGGATCTATGGGGAACTCGGGTAGAAGCACTGGAGTGCATCTACATTATGAAATAAGACTTGGCGGAAAGCCAATTAACGCAATAAATTACATGAAGGCTACAAAAAATGTTTTCTAAGAAACCAGACCCACAAAAACCATCAAATATTGGTAACACTACTCCGTCAAAACCTACAGGTGCACCAACGGCACCTCCTAGTCCTATGAGCGGCAATCCAACATCTTTAAAGGCAAAACCCCCTGCTTCAACATTATCAACAGACATTCACATAAAAGGTAATGTAAAAACTTCTGGAGATATTCAAATATCTGGTACAGTCGATGGTGATATTCGCGCTCACTTACTTACTGTAGGTGAAGGTTCAACAGTCAAAGGTGAAATAGTGGCTGATGATATTGTTGTGCATGGTAGAGTAATTGGAAGAGTTAGAGGACTTAAAGTACGTTTAACAGCTACTGCCAGAGTAGAAGGTGATATTATTCATAAAACAATCGCAATAGAAAGTGGTGCGCATTTTGAAGGATCGGTCACCAGACAGGATGACCCTCTAAATTCTACTTCTGCGAAGGTCAAAGCTCCAATCAAATCCCCAGAATAAATAGCTAAAAGATTTAAAATTAGTATTATTTTTTATTAATCGATAATACATTTATGAATAAGTCAATTATCTAATTGAGCTTCAGCGCGTGTTTTGCCAGCCACATCTAGTGCCAGTGTGGCTGCCATAAACATATCAAGATCTCCGTTTAATACACCCTGACTATCTGATGTCTCAACATTTGTTCTTAAGTCTTTTACCATTTGGTAAGGATGCAAAACATAAGATCTAATTTGGTTACCCCAACCTGCATCACCTTTATTATCATGAGCTTCTTGGATACCTTCTGTCCTTTTACGCATTTCTAACTCGTATAATCTTGATTTAAGCGCTGCCATACAATTAGCTCTGTTCTGATGTTGAGATTTTTCAGAGCTTTGCACAACTATATTTGTTGGAATGTGGGTAATTCTTACGGCTGAATCTGTTGTGTTAACATGCTGACCTCCAGCTCCAGATGACCTGTAAGTATCAACGCGAATTTCAGATGGATTAATTTCTATATCAATATTATCGTCAACAACAGGATAAACCCATACAGATGAGAATGAAGTATGGCGTTTTGCATTACTATCAAATGGTGAAATCCTTACCAAGCGATGAACGCCACTTTCAGATTTCATCCAGCCATAAGCGTTATGGCCTTTAATTTGATATGTAACAGACTTTATACCAGCTTCATCACCTACACTTTCTTCCATTCTATCTACTTGATAACCTTTTTGTTCAGCCCACCTTACGTACATTCGCGCAAGCATGTTTGCCCAATCACAACTTTCCGTTCCACCTGCACCAGCATTAATTTGTAAAAACGTATCATTAGAATCAACTTCACCGTTCAATAATGCTTCTAATTCTTGTTTTGCAGATTCTTGCTGAATTATTAATATATTATTTTCGGCTTCTTTAATTATTACTTCATCTTCTTCAATTTCACCAAGTTCAATCAATTCAATATTATCTTGAAGGTTAGATGACAGTTCTTTGAAATTTGATATTGAGTCAGACAGCATTTGTCTTTCTCTCATCAATTTTTGTGCTTTTTCAGGGTTATTCCATAGATCAGGGTTTTCTGACATTGCGTCAAACTCTTCCATTCGATGCTCTGCAGTATCCCAGTCCATTCGTTGTTTCAGCAACTCCAAAGATTTATGGATTTCAACAACTATATTTTCAATTTCTGATCGCATCCATTTATCCTAAATCTCCTTTTGAATTCTCTTATAAAAGAATTCAATATAATCCACCACTTGATAAGCTTCCAAAGTTAATTTTACTTGGTTGTTTCTTACTATTTATGTAATGCCTAATCCAATTATCTCCTGTAGTCATTCCTAAATCGTCCGAGAATTCAGTAAATATCTCTTCATCAGCAATAACAGAAAAACCTCCATCGATCACTGTGATTAACCCATCTAAAACGGGATCATCACCAATCCTAAACAATTCAGATGTTACATTTGATCCAGGGATATTATTTGGATTTCCTCCTGTACCACCATCTGGCAACAATACCCCAGTATTTCTATCAAATTTAGCAAAATATGTATTTGGTGGTTGGCTAAAGCTTCCTGAGCCATATTTCTTAATCGCTTCAACCATGAACTCTTTAAATACTGGCCCGCACATTCCACCACCTGAAGCACCTTTACGTAATGGCTGTGGTGTATCAAAGCCTATGTAACATCCAGCAACTATGTTTCGAGTAAATCCAACAAACCATACATCTTTTGCATCATTAGTTGTTCCAGTTTTACCAGCAATTTCAACACCTTTGATTGCTACAGATTTTGCAGTGCCTCTTTCAACCACTCCACGCATCATTGACTGCAATCTGAAAGCCGTAAGAGGATCCAAAACTCGTTCACGATTACTATTAATGAATGGCGATTTGCCCATTTGAAGAATATCATTGTTACAATTCATACACTCACGTTTATCATGTTTATAAATGGTTCGGCCAAACCTATCCTGAACTCTATCAACCATTGTTGGTACAACACGCTCACCTCCATTTGCAAACATTGCGTATGATGATACCATTTTGTATAAAGTTGTTTCTTGGGCTCCAAGAGATGCTGCTAGAAGTTTTTGCATTTTATTATAGACACCAAAGCGTTCAGCATAACCACTAATAACTTCCATTCCAACATCTTGCGCCAATCTTATAGTCATTAGATTTCTAGACTGTTCTATTCCAATTCTTAACGGTGCAGGCCCATAAAACTTATTTGATGAATTTTTTGGGCTCCACAAACCTTGAGGAGTATCTATTTCTATTGGTGCATCAATTATTAGTGATGCAGGACTATAGCCAACATCTAGTGCCGCAGCGTAAACAAAAGGCTTAAATGATGAGCCAGGTTGTCGCTTTGCTTGCGTAGCCCTATTAAAAACAGAATGTTGGTAAGAAAAACCACCTTGCATGGCAAGTACTCTTCCAGTTTCCGTATCCATCGCAACAAAACCACCTTGTATTTTGGGTATTTGCCTCAAAGTCCAATTAATAAAGTTTCCATCAGGATCATATATTGGCTGCACAAATACCACATCCCCCACTGACCACATATCTTTCGCGGAATTAATTACAGTACGCTTACCATCAGGGTATATTCTGTTTTTTGCCCAATTCATTTCATCTTTTAAAGATAAAAATTGATTTTGATTTTCTGCGAATCCTTCAACTTTTATTTTGGCGGTTTGTTTTGACAAATTATAGATAATTGCCAAATGCCAATCTTTTATATCTCTGGGTAATTTTTTCTTTGATAAAGCTTCACGCCAGGTATCTTCCTGTAGGTGAATATCTTTAATTCTATCAATTGGACCACGCCAAGGGCTATATTTTCGATCATAATCTTCCAGACCCTTACGTAACGCCTGAGCAGCATCTGATTGTAATTTTAGATCCATAGTTGCACTTACAGCCAGCCCCCCAGTAAAAAACTCTTTCTCACCAAAGCTTAAGGACAATTGTCTTCGTATTTCATCAGTAAAATACGTTCTTGGCGCCCTTGCAGCTCTCTTGGAAGCCAATTGGCCACCTTGCACAGTTATCAATTCTTTAGATTTTGCAATTAATGCTTCTGTATCTGAAACATAACCATTTTCTGCCATTTCCCGAATAACAAAATTCCGTCTAGCTATCGCTCGATCTTTTTGGCGAACAGGATGATAATTACTTGGAGCTTTTGGTAGTGAAGCTAAATAAGCAGCTTCTTCTAAAGTTAAGTCATCTAACGATTTGCTGAAATATGTATCTGCTGCTGACGCAATTCCATATGAATTTTGGCCCAAAAATATCTCATTTAAATATAATTCTAAAATTTTATCTTTTGACATTGATTTTTCAATACGAGTTGCCAAAATAATTTCTTTAATTTTACGATCAATCGATCGAGACCTTGTTAACAAAAAGTTTTTCATTACCTGTTGCGTAATTGTAGATGCACCTCGTAGCTCTTTACCGTTTGCTGCATCAAAAATTGCTTTTGCAATTCCAGCTGGATCGTATCCAATATGAGTATAAAAATTTTTATCTTCGGCTGATATAAATGCATTTTTTACAATATCTGGTATTTCATCAGCCGAAACAAACAATCTTCTCTGTTGAGCGAATTCATCAATCACTTCACCATCTCTGGAATAAACACGGCTTATTGTTGCAGGCTGATAATTTGATAACTGATCATAATCAGGTAGGTCACTGCCATATGCATAAAAAACAGCTGTTATAATTATAGCGAATAATGCACAGCCAAGAGTTAACAATGCAAAAATAGATCCAAAAAACGAAAAAACCAAACGAAACAAGCTGTAATTTCCTAATTGTTTATAATAAAATTCACATTTTTGTTATGGGTATTACCCGGATCACATATACATATATTAACAAATTTTAGTAACCGATTTAAGAGAAAAATAGAATGATTTTATATTATTTTACAATTTGCGTAAAAAACACAATGACAACTAAGCTATTTAAAAAATAAATTTTAATAATAATCAATATATTAAATACACATTGTAATTAGTTTTTTAGCAAACTAAAAAAGAGACATATGATTTGAAAAAATCAGACAAAGATTCGTTGGATGAAATTTATGAGACAGGTTGTGGATAGTACCCAACCAAAGTCCTCCTCTAAAACTCTAACAGGCCATCTGGCTACTAGAACAGCTTTATTGCGCATAAAGTGCAAGACTAGCCTTATTAGTGATCAAAATAAGATCACAGGAGAAAACCGCGATGAAACGCGTGTGTACAAAATATATTAAGTTTGAGTGGCTCATTGCCTCATTCAAAAATATTCATGCGTGTATTTCCGCCTTAACTATTCATGCAAATAAATACTCTTCCTTCTATAGAGAGAGGCCCCATTTGCATGACGAAAGAATATCATGCCTAAGAAAATGCTTATTGATGCCACACATGCTGAAGAAACTAGAGTTGTGGTTGTTGAAGGAAATAAAGTTGATGAATTCGACTTTGAAAGTTTAAATAAACGTCAGCTTTCAGGAAATATCTATTTAGCAAAAGTGACGCGTGTTGAGCCCTCACTTCAAGCTGCTTTCGTCGATTACGGCGGAAATAGGCATGGATTTCTATCATTTGCAGAAATTCATCCTGATTACTATCAAATTCCAGTTGCTGATCGAGAAGCATTAATAGCAGAAGAAGAAGCTTATACAAAATCGTTGGAAGAAGAAGCTAATATAGCTCAACAAAAAAAATCTCGGATTAGAAAACGAAAAGCAAAAGTTATAGCAGAAGACGCTAATAATGATGTAACCACATCATCTGATATTATAGAAAACCCTAGCGAAACGCATGAAGTAGTCGATGACGCAGATAGTAAAAAAGATAATATAGATTCTGACAAAAGTGTTAATGAAGATGAAAATAATAAGTCTTCTGACAATATTTTAGACAATATCGATCCTGAAATCACATCAGATGAATCCATAGATACTGACATTAATGATAGTGTAGAATTGGAGATGGATAATACGCAATCAGATAATGGAATAGAGTCTGTAGCAGATGACGATGTAGAAGAAGAAGTTCGACCTAGAAAGCCTCGCCCACGAAGATATAAAATCCAGGAAGTAATTAAAGTTCGTCAAATATTATTAATTCAAGTTGTAAAAGAAGAACGTGGGAATAAAGGTGCTGCACTAACAACATATTTATCATTAGCTGGTCGTTATTGTGTCTTAATGCCAAATACCGCTCGAGGTGGTGGAATATCTCGTAAGATTACCAATGTACAAGACAGAAAAAAAATAAAAGAAATCACAAGTGAATTAGACGTGCCAAAAGGTGCAGGGCTAATTGTACGAACAGCGGGCGCAAAACGTAATCGAGATGATATATTAAGAGACTATGAATATCTTATGCGTCAATGGACACAAATCAGAGACATCACACTAGAAAGTATAGCACCCACTCAGATTTATGCAGAAGGTGACATAATAAAACGTTCAATTCGTGATTTATATAATAATGATATTGACGAAATTATTGTTGAAGGTGAACGTGGTTTTGAAGCAGCAAAAGCTTACATGACTATGTTAATGCCATCACATGTTAAACGCGTGAAACAATACAAAAACAAAATGCCTCTATATGCACGGTATCAGGTTGAAAATTACCTAGGAGGCATGTTCAACCCAACAGTACAACTAAAATCTGGAGGGTATATTGTGATTGGTGTGACAGAAGCATTAGTTGCGGTAGACGTAAATTCAGGAAAAGCAACCAAAGAGTCCTCGATTGAGAAAACTGCACTAAAAACAAATCTTGAAGCTGCTGATGAAGTTGCCAGACAATTAAGATTACGCGATCTAGCTGGGTTGATCGTAATTGATTTCATAGACATGGAAGAACGTCGAAACAATATAGCAGTCGAAAAACGTATGAAAGATAAATTGAAATCTGACAGAGCTCGCATTCAAGTAGGTCGGATTTCAGGTTTTGGCCTTATGGAAATGTCTCGCCAAAGATTAAGGCCAGGAATGTTAGAGGCAACTACGAAAGAGTGTCCACATTGCCTTGGTACAGGCTTAGTACGTTCTGATGATAGCCAAGCACTATCAATTCTTCGAGAAATTGAAGAAGAAGCAATAAGAAAACGAACTAAAGAAATTCAAGCGACTGTACCTGTGGGTATATCAAACTATTTATTAAATCATAAAAGAGAAAATATTGCCTTAATTGAGTCTCAATATGCTATTTCAATTATTATTGAAGCATCTGCATCAATGATTGGCACAGATTATGAATTGGAAAAACGCAAAACATCTTCACGAATTATAGCAGATGTTTTTGATATGCCTACAGCAAGAGAAATGGAAGCAGCCGCAAATATAGATGTAACAAAAAGCACTGAGGATGCTGAAACATCCACCAATCTTGATGATGACGATAAACCTAAAAAGCGACGCCGAAGAAGACGTAGGAAACCTCGTAAAGATGAAATTGCACCAGATACATCAAATGAAGCTGAAGACGTTAATCAAGGAGATGCACCAAGTTCTGATAAATCTAATATTGTAAGTATAGAGCCTGCTAAAGAACAGCTATTAAAACCCAAAGCAGTTAAATCAAAAAGAAAACCAAAAATAAAAGATATAACTGAGATTGAAATAAATATTTCAGAAAAACCATCTGATGCCAAACAATCTGTTGTAGAAATTAGCGAAGAAGTAAAACCAAAAAAACGGAAACGACGAACAAAAGCTCAAATAGAAGCGGATGAAGCTGAAGCAAAAAAGAATAAAGATTTGGAAAAACCAAAAAAATCTCAACCAAAAGCCAAAAAAAGCGCTGGCAAATTAAGCTCAAGTGGGACCAGGGCAGAGGAAAATAAAACAAAGAGTTTAACGAAGACTAAAAAATCTACCGTTGAAGCACCTGAAGATATAAAAATTAGTCCAGAAGATAAATCTATAGGCATAGAAGACGAAGTGCCATCAAAGCCAAAACGACGAGGTTGGTGGTCTAAATCTTAGAAAAATAAAGCCCACTATATGTGTGCTTTATTTTTATATTTAAATCATAAATTGTAATTTGAAGTTTATAATTCTATCTTAATGGTATCATGAAAAAAATCATATTAATATTTTTTTTAACCTTATTACTTTTTCCAAAAATAGTTTTTGGAAAAAATTTAATAAGAGATGCTGAAATTGAAGAAACTTTAAGAATAATTACAGCACCATTATTAGAAAACACAAAAATTAACAAAGAAAATTTCAAAGTCCTTGTAGTTAATGATAGTTCAATGAATGCTTTTGTAACAAGTGGGCAATACATTTTTATTCATTATGGCCTAATTACAAAATTAGAAACTGTTGAACAATTACAATCTGTTATTGCACATGAAATTGCTCACATTATTGGTGGTCATTATATTAAAAGAATGGCAGATATTGAAAGTGCACAAACGGTTGCTGGAATCGGCATGGCATTAAGTGCAGCCGCTGGCTTAGCCGCTGGTGATACTAATTTAGTAATTGGATTAGCTGCTGGCACCCAAAGCGCTTCAAGGCGCGCTTTTCTTAAAAATACAAGAACACAAGAAGCAAGTGCAGATCAAACTGGTATTAAATTAATGGCAGATGCAAATATAAACCCAAATGCTGCATTAGAAGTTCTTGAGATATTTAAAGGTCAAGAATTCCTTACAGCCAAACGACAAGATCCATATATACAAACACACCCATTAAATACTCAAAGAATATCTAGTATTAATAAATCCCTAGAATCATTAAATTATAAAATTAAACCCAAAGATAAAAATCTTGATTATTTATTTAATAGGATGCGAGCAAAATTTATAGGGTTTACAGATAAACCTAATAGAATTTTACGTGCAGCAAATTATCAAAAAAAAAATGACGAATTAAGCTTATACACTCGAGCGATAGCATATCATAGGCTACCAGATTCTAAACTTGCAAAAAAAACAATAGATAGCTTATTGAACGTAAAACCCAATGATCCATACTACAACGAATTAAAAGCACAATTTCTTTTGGAAAATGGAAATGCAAATGAATCCCTAAAGTACTACAAGCGAGCATTGGAATTGGAACCAAATCAAGTTTTACTAAATATAGGGTATGCAAGAGCTTTAAATAGCGTTGGTGAATACAAATCTTCTGTCAACTTATTAAAAAATGTCTACGTCAAAGATCCAAATAATGATAGGTTACTAAGAGAACTAGCAACTGCATATTCTCAAATTGGAGAAACAGGATGGGCTTCACTTTTAACTGCTGAAAGGTATGCACTTTATGGTAAATTTAAAGATGCAATGCATCACGCAAAGAGAGCCTTAGGAACATCATTACCTGGTAGTATAGAATGGTTGAAAGCAGAAGATTTAATATTAGATATAAAAAATATGGGTAAATAAGTTTATCAATATTAATTAAACCACCTAACAGACTTTTATCTTAGATATAATTAGCTTATATACAATTTAATGGGGCTAAACCCATAAGCTTTCTTGAGGTAAAAATGACAAAAAAAGATCAGGACACAGACGTAAAGTTTATACAGGCATTGGCCGAAGTTCTCAAAACCAACGATTTAGCAGAAGTGCGTGTAAAACGAGAATATGGTGCAGATAGTACATTAGACGTTCGCGTAACAAGAGCATTTGCTCCTATTCAAGGCTCAGTATCAGCTATAGCTCAACCTCAAGTCTTAACAGCACCCTCAGCTATATCTCACAGCCAAGAGACCACACCAATTCAAAATTCCACACCAGAAGATCCCGCTAGTTTAGCTGGCGCAGTTACTTCACCAATGGTAGGGACTGTTTATCTTCAAGCTGAACCTGGTTCAGAACCGTTTATTTCTATTGGAGATAAAATTACTGAAGGTCAAACTATTCTTATAGTAGAAGCCATGAAGACAATGAATCAAATACCGGCTCCAAAATCAGGTAAAGTTGCTCGTATATTAGTAGAAGACGGCACACCAGTTGAGTTCGGCACACCGCTGATCATAATTGAATAATCAGTAGTGGAGCAAACAAATGTTTTCTAAAATTCTGATCGCCAATCGTGGTGAAATTGCTTTAAGAGTTATTAGAGCTTGCAAAGAATTGGATGTAGCAACTGTTGCGGTTCATTCAACAGCAGATAGTGATGCGATGCATGTTAGAATGGCAGATGAAAGTGTCTGTATTGGACCTCCCTCCGGATCTGATAGTTATTTAAATGTAGCTGCAATAATAGCAGCTTGCGAAATAACAGGAGCTGAAGCGGTTCACCCTGGATATGGTTTCTTATCTGAGAATGCTTCTTTTGTACAAGTATTAGAAGACCATGGCATTACTTTTATTGGACCAAGTGCAGAACATATTCGTATGATGGGTGATAAAATCACTGCAAAAGAAACTATGATAAACCTTGGTGTTCCTTGTGTTCCTGGTTCACCTGGTGGGGTTCCAACATTAGAAGAAGCTCATAAAGTTTCAGACAAAATGGGTTTTCCAGTGATTGTAAAAGCAACCGCTGGTGGCGGTGGTCGTGGAATGAAACTGGCGCTAACAAAAAATGATTTAAACGAAGCATTTGGCTCTGCTAGATCAGAATCAAAAGCTGCGTTTGGAAATGACGAAGTATACATCGAAAAATATCTACAAAAGCCTAGACATATTGAAGTACAAGTATTTGGAGATGGTAAAGGGAGAGCAGTTCATCTTGGTGAAAGAGATTGCTCTTTACAACGTCGTCACCAAAAAGTTTTTGAAGAAGCACCAGGACCAACTATTACAGCTGAGTTGCGTGATAAAATTGGCTCGACCTGTTCAGAAGCAGTGGCCAATATTGGGTATTCTGGCGCAGGAACTATTGAATTTCTTTATGAAGATGGTGAATTTTACTTCATTGAAATGAATACTCGATTACAAGTAGAACATCCAGTTACTGAAACTATATTTCGAGTTGATTTAGTCAAAGAACAGTTACGCGTTGCATCTGGTGAAGAGATGACATTCAAACAAGACGATTTGGAAATCAAAGGCCATTCAATTGAAGTCAGAATTAATGCAGAGAAATTACCTAATTTTACGCCCTGTCCGGGGACTGTATCAACATTTCATGCACCTGGTGGATTAGGCGTACGAATGGATAGTGCATTATATGCAGGTTATTCAATACCCCCCTATTATGATAGTTTAATTGGAAAGTTAATAGTTTCAGGTACTAGCAGGCCTGCTGCTCTAGCAAGATTACGTCGTGCTTTAGACGAATTAATTGTTGATGGCGTTGATACATCCACACCATTATTTAATGCTCTCCTAGATGAAAAAGATATTCAGAATGGGGATTATGATATCCACTGGTTGGAAAAGTGGCTTGAGAAAAGTTTTTAAGAAAACACATCAGTGAGTGAGATGCTCCACAACTCTATTATAGATCCCAATTTATTACTTCAAGGCTATGCTAATGGTGTTTTCCCAATGGCAGATAATGCAAAAAGTAATGAAGTATACTGGGTTGAACCCAAGTTACGAGGCATAATTCCATTAAATGGGTTTCATGTATCACGCTCTCTAAAAAGAGTTATTAAGAAAGCTGATTACACGGTAACATTTGATTCACAATTTAATGAAGTTGTGTCTGCATGTGCTGATAGAAATGAGACGTGGATTAATTCAAGTATTTATGAATCATACCAAAAGTTATTTAAAATCGGAAATGCACATAGTGTAGAGATTATTAAAAACAAAAAATTAATTGGTGGCGTTTATGGTGTAACATTGGGATCTGCATTTTTTGGAGAAAGTATGTTCTCAAAAGAATCCAACGGATCAAAAATAGCCTTGAAACATCTAGTTGACCATTTGAATATTTGTGGATTTACTCTTTTTGATGCACAGTTTCAAAATTCTCATCTCCAAACTTTAGGATGTATAGAAATAACGCAAAAAGAGTACCTTAAACTACTAAAAGGTGCGTTGGTAAATAAAGTTACCTTTTAAATAAGGGATGCATTTTAATACCCACACATCATATCTGGGGTGCTCTAGTGCAGAAAGTGCTGGACTACTAGAAATCATCCATCCTTCGAAAAATAACTTCTCTGTTTCCTGTCCAGATATAACTAAAAACGCAAAGGCATTACTATCTATAGATTGTGAGGGATATCTACATTCTTTCATTAAAACATTAATATTTCCCAGAATAATTTCTTCACCATTAGTTATTTTGAAGTCAGTTACATTACCTGAAAGTCTATCTAATGTTCTTAATAATGCTCCAGAACCATTTGTAACCTTAATAGAACCCTGAGCTAGAACTGTTTGGGCAAAGATAATAAATAGAAATGTTAAAACCCGCATCAATCACCACTTGTAACAAATTTCAATAATAATGAAACTAAACTTACAGAACCTTGCGTATCTAAAAATTCCGCACCTTCTTGTAATTCAAAATCAGAGCCACCAGGTATAACTTCGACAAAAGACCCTCCTAGTAGACCGTCCTGACTTACGGCTACGCCACTATCATCAGGAATCTTTAAATCTTCACGCAAACTAAATAATACTTCAGCTCGATAACTTTCCGGATCTAACCTCATACCAGTAACAGTGCCAATTTTTACACCAGCCATCCTGACGTCTGTACCAGCTGTAATTCCATCAGCTGACCTAAATGAAGCTTTAAGATTTAAGCCACCTTTATTATCAATCACATTTGTCGAATTTAATAAATAAATTAAGAAGCCAATAGCTAATGTTAAAACCAATCCACCAACTGCTGTTTCTATCTTAGAATTAGACATTCAGGCCCCTATTCTGGCTGCCAAGCCTCATAATCAGTTCGTTTTTTTGGTTCAATACTTTTTAAACTTCCATCTGGCACATAAGCCGAAATTGTACCTGTTAGATTTTCTTGGTGTGGTTTTTCCCAATTTTTATGATCAAGGGGTTTATTCTTTGGAGTTTCTTTAAACGTATGATGTAGCCACCCATGCCAATCTGCATTTACGCGAGACGCTTCAGCCTCACCATTAAATATAACCCATCGTCTTTTTTCATCACGTGTAGTGTAATATATGTTTCCTTGCTCATCCTCACCAACTTTCACACCATTTCTCCATGTATGTAAACGAGTGTTTAAGGTTTGAGAATTCCACCAGGTCACTAAACTCTTCAAAAATTCCATCATTATAGCCTTTAAATTAAACGTTTTTCTTATGCAGCAATCATTTTCTACAGTCTAGTATTAGTTAATTCATCAAAATGATACTTATGTAATCAGCTAGCCGAAGCTTTTTTGGCAGTATCAGAATAAACTACTAATGGTTCGCTTTCTCCAACAACAGATTCAACATTAACGACAACTTCTTCAACATTTTTTAGACCAGGTAATTCAAACATAGTGTTTAAAAGGATATCCTCTAATATAGACCTTAAGCCCCTTGCTCCAGTCTTGCGAGCGATTGCACGCTTCGCAATTGCCTTTAGAGCCTCATCTGTAAATGTTAAATTTGTATTTTCTAGCGAAAATAATGTTTGATATTGCTTAACCAATGCATTTTTAGGTTCTGAGAGAATAGTCACAAGTGCGTCTTCGTCTAAATCAGTTAAGGTAGCTAATACAGGCAAGCGCCCGACAAACTCGGGAATTAAACCGAATTTTAATAGATCTTCAGGTTCCATTTCCGAAAAAATTTCTCCAATACCGCGGCTTTCTTCATCTTTTACATCAGCGCCAAATCCAATGCCTGAGCCTTGGCCTCTTTGGCTAATAATTTTATCCAATCCAGCAAAAGCACCGCCACAAATGAACAATATATTGGTTGTATCAACTTTTAAAAATTCCTGCTGCGGATGCTTTCTTCCACCTTGAGGTGGCACTGACGCAACAGTACCTTCCATAATTTTCAATAATGCTTGCTGGACACCCTCACCAGATACATCCCTAGTTATTGATGGGTTGTCAGATTTTCTTGTAATCTTATCAACTTCATCAATATATACTATGCCTCGTTCGGCGCGTTCTACGTTGTATTCAGAAGCTTGCAAAAGCTTTAAAATTATATTTTCAACATCTTCACCAACATAGCCAGCTTCTGTCAATGTTGTAGCATCTGCCATTGTAAATGGCACATCAATTACACGAGCTAAAGTTTGGGCTAATAAAGTTTTACCACAACCAGTTGGACCCACTAATAAAATATTTGATTTTGATAATTCAATTTCTTCATTAGTATCAGAATGGTCTAAACGCTTATAATGGTTATGAACCGCCACAGATAAAACTCGTTTTGCAACGTCCTGTCCGATTACATAATCATCTAATATCTGACATATTTTAGCAGGCGTTGGAACACCTTCTCCAGACTTAACAACCCCAGCTTTTGCTTCTTCGCGAATTATATCCATACATAATTCAACACACTCATCACAAATGAAAACTGTTGGTCCAGCTATAAGTTTGCGGACTTCATGCTGACTTTTACCACAAAAAGAACAGTATAATGTATCTTTTGAATCAGCATCCTTTGAATCAGACATTCATTACTCCACATATTCTACCATTTCAATTAAAGTATTTCAGAATAACTTTAAGGACAATAGTATATTTATTACAATTATTTTATCTATTAATCTTCTCTTTTTTGGACAATTTCATCAATAAGACCCCAGTCTTTTGCTTCTTCAGCTGTCATAAAATTATCTCTATCTAAAGCATCTTCAACGGTACTTAATTTTTGAGAACAATGTTTAACATAGATTTTATTTAAACGATCTTTTAATTCTAAAATCTCTTTTGCATGAAGTGCTATATCAGAAGCCTGACCAGAAAATCCTCCAGATGGTTGATGGACCATCACGCGAGCGTTAGGCAATGCAAATCTCATACCTTTTTCACCAGCAGCCAATAATAGAGATCCCATTGATGCAGCTTGTCCAACGCACAAAGTAGAAACTTTTGGACGTATGTATTGCATAGTATCATATATGGCCATTCCTGCTGTCACTACACCACCAGGACTATTAATATACATCGATATGTCTTTCTTGGGGTTTTCTGCTTCTAAAAACAAAAGTTGGGCAACAATTAAAGTAGACATTCCATCATGGACTGGACCAGAAACAAAAATTATTCGTTCTTTTAATAAACGTGAAAAAATATCAAATGAACGTTCACCCCTAGATGTCTGTTCGACAACCATTGGTACTAATGTATTATTATAAACTTCTAAAGGGTCACGCATTTATTTCCTGCCTGTAATGTATATCTTTATTTATTACTCTAGTGCGCTCACAAACCCGCTTCAAGACGTGTTTCAAATATAAATGATGATATTGCACAAAAAAACAAAACACCTGCTCACATCTAAGCAGGTGTTTTTAATTTTTATTAGTCTTCTAAAGCCTCAACTGCTTTTTGTAATTCTTCTTTTGATACTTCATTATCAGTCATTTTGGCAACTGAGACGATGTGATCAACAACTTTTTCTTCAAACAAAGGCGCACGTATTTGTTGCTGCACCTGTGGATTTTTTTGCACATATTCAAAAAATTGTTGTGCATTCGATCCATATTGCTGAGCTTGTTGTATCACAGCTTGTTGCATTTCAGTGTCAGAAACTGTTATTTCTTTAATGTTACCAACTTCAGCTAGTAACAAACCTAATCGTACACGACGTACTGCAAGCTTTGTATGCTCATCAGTTGTTTCAATTTCGGGATGATCATGACCCTCAACATCAGGATTGTCTTCATGCCATAATTGGTGAGCTATTTGCCCAGCTTCTGTTGAAACTAAACCTTCAGGTAGTTCAAAATCTACAAGTTTCTCTAAACTGTCCATCAAATCACGCTTCATAACAATACGAGATGCACCCTTGAATTCTTCTTCTAATCTCTCAGATATTTTATTTCTCAGATCGTTTAAATCTTCAGCACCAAACTTTTTTGCAAGCTCATCGTTTATTTCAGCTTTAATTGCTGATTTTACTGCATTGATTTTGCATGAAAATATAGCATCTTTGCCTGCAAGGTTTTCAGCGCCATAATCACCAGGAAATGAAACATTAACTTCAACATCATCACCAACTTTTGAACCAACTAGTTGTTCTTCAAAACCAGGTATGAAACTATTTGATCCAAGTACCAATGGGTAATCATCCGCTTGCCCGCCATCGAATGCTTCTCCATCAACTTTTCCTAAAAAGTTTATTACAACTTGATCACCATTCTTAGCTTTTGAACCTGCTTTTTTATCTTCAAAATCCTGTGAAGTTTCAGCAAGGTTATCCAGCGCTTCTTTAATGTCAGCTTCACCAGCTTTAACAACCATCTGGCTTAGTTTTATTTTAGAAAAATCAACTTCAGGTACAATCGGAAGGCATTCATAAGAAACACTTACTTCAACATCATCGCCGTCTTTCCAATTTTCATTGGTCATTTTCATTTCAGGCTGACCTGCTGGCTTATCACCAGATTTTTCAAGATGAGAGTTCATTTCACCATCAACAGTTTCTTGCATAGCTTCACCTAATAGAGCTGGCCCATGCTGCTTTTTCAGCATAGCCATAGGTACCTTACCTTTTCGGAAACCTTTAAGTTCAATATTCGGTTGAGCTTCTGTTAATTTTGCATTCACAGTTGCATCAAGCTCAGCAGCGGTTACTTTTATAGTGTAACCTCGTTTCAAGCCTTCATTCAGGGTTTCAGTAATTGCCATTTATTTATCCTTTAAGTTAGGAGTATATCAAAATAGATAAACCCGCATGCATGAGAAAAACTGACGCCCTTCTAAGGCTGCAAGCCCATGCTTGCAAGGGCGAATTATTAGATGACCTATATGTATAAATTTGTATCAAATCATAAAATATTATATAGTAAAATATAGAAGAGCTAGCATAGCAACTTACTTAATATTTTTCAGGAGAATATAATGAAAATATTTACTATATTATTTATGATATTTCTATCATCGCCTCTCTTAGCTCAAAACACTAATTCTTGCCCTGACAGAGGAATAAATCCCAATACATTTTGTTTGCCTGGCATGGTTTGGAATGAAGAGCAAAAAACATGTGTAACTATGGTTTAAAAAGTACAAATTAAAGTTTAGAAGAGGCTTCATGTTCAAAAACCATATCTATCATTTGCTGCGTTCCCTTTGAGAACTCTAAATTACAAATATACTCGCTCCCAGTACTAATGGTTGAATAAAAAGTCTCTAGTTGCTTTACATAATGATTTTCAGTTGTGAATTTTTTAATTGATTGCATCTCCTTTCCAGAAAAAAAATGAACTTCAGCTTCACCAAAAACTTGAGGATTAAAAGGAGAAGTTAATCTTATTAACCCGTCTGATCCGTGAAAATTCATTTCTTGCCTAGGGTGCATTCTCATCGAGGTTACACCTAGAAATTTAAAAGTTTGAAATTGAGCAGATACACTTGACCATACATCAACATCATTTTCCCAATTAATTGATGTTTGGGTTATTTTTTCAGGATCCTCATCTGTCATAAATCGTGTTGAACCAAATGTATAAACTCCAATGTCAAGAAGGCTTCCACCACCTGAAATTGAATGATTGCGGATATTATTACTATCATTTGCGTTATTATAAGAGAAAACACCATCAACCTGAACCAAGTTACCAATTGCTCCAGATTTTAATAATTTTTTTGCATATGACCATTGAGGATGATGAAGGATCATATAAGCCTCAGCGACGAGTAAGCCAGATTGATCCCTGAGCTTAATCAGCTCATCAATATCTTTTGCATTTAACGCAATTGGTTTTTCACATAAGACATGTTTGCCTGCTAATATCGCCCGCTTTGTCCACTCTACATGCAAATGATTAGGTAGAGGAATGTATACTGCATCAACATTAATATCATTTAATAAATCATTATAATCATTATATATATTGATATCAGAATTAATTTCTAGAAATGGTTTCGCCTTTAAAGTGTCTGATGTTGCAATAGCTATACATTTGTTATTTTTTGCTAGTTGCATGGCTGGTAGCATATGCTCTAAAGCAAACTTCGAGCACCCTAAGATACCCCACTTCAATATATCACTCATTATACATATCCTAAAAATTTATTATTTATATCTAACTGAAATATTAGTTTTTTGCCAGTTTATATGCAAAACATTAGAGTTCAGCTAAATCCTGTAAGTGTGTATCTAATGCTTTAGTAGCTAACTGTAATTCTATTATATACAACACTAATGCTAACCCAAACATTATCAAACTTGCTATGAACATAACCCCAAAGGATGTAAAATTTTCTTCGTAAGCAAAATAAATAGCAATAAGATTAGTAATAAACGCCATTGCTGCAAGTGTTGATGTTGCGCGATTAAGGGTAAGACGCTTTCTTAATACATCAATTTGCTTTAGATAACTGTTTGTTTCCTTATCTTCTTTAGTCAAGTGTCTAGACATAAGGTCGTCATGTATTTTTCTTATCAATGTAGCAAGAGTAGTATATCTATTGCCAAATGATATCATCATTAATGGTATTGCAGGAAACAAAGCTGCAGGTAATAAATATATATTTTCCATAGTAAAGATTTATAGCAGAGTTATGAAATATTGTACAATTATAAATGATTACAATTAGTTAGATTTTAATATGGTGCGGGTGAAGGGACTTGAACCCCCACGCCTTGCGGCGCCAGAACCTAAATCTGGTGCGTCTACCAATTCCGCCACA
>Ga0247602_1000004_pt1 | contig 23261 bp, 64 predicted proteins | sample 77RmetaT_FD_186066 | JGI IMG/M metagenome (GOLD analysis project Ga0247602, IMG submission 186066) | Metatranscriptome of seawater microbial communities from Monterey Bay, California, United States - 77R (Metagenome Metatranscriptome) | ecosystem: Environmental > Aquatic > Marine > Coastal...
GTATATGTTTCAAGTTTAGGAATTTGAGATTTTAGCTTTTGTTTTAATTGTATAATCTCTTCTTTAGCTTTTTTTACTTTATTTTTTTTATCTTCACTAAGTTGGTTTTGTTTTGCTTTAATTCTTTCTTTAGCAGATAAAGTTTTATCTACTTTTTTAGTTTGAGCTAAGGCTTCTGTTTTTTCTTCTGGTGTTGAGGTTGATAAAGTTTCTAAATCAATATTGTGGGTAGAAGATAATTCTTGGATTCGTGATGTTATTCCAGAGATATTTATTTCTTCCCCTAAAAGTAATTTACCTTTTGGGGTTTTTAAAAAATCTGTTGCTAATGATATTAAATCCATTTTATAATGTTTTTACAATTTTGGAAGTATAATCGTTAATATTATTTAACATCTGTGATATTTGATTTTGTGCAGATGTTGCTGCTGGACCACTAATGAATAATTGAGGTTCTTTAGAAAGTGTTGAGCATAGTGTTTGGAGTTTTTTAATTAGATTTGAAAAATCTTTCATAAAATTATCACCTAATATAACAGATTGATTAGCATTAACATCTCCTAACTTTACATTTCCTTTACCTGATTGTAATGTTATATCTCCATCTTGAGAATATAAACCTACTGATTGAATAGAGGTTAATGATATTGTTTTTTGAGAATTTATTATAATACTGTCTAATTTAGAATTAAATACTAATCTATCAGAGTTAATCATTACCTGACTACCACTATATGCTGTAATAGCTTCGGGGGGGTTAGATAATGTTGGATTTGAGGTTATATCTGTTTTTAAAGGTATATTTTGGTTAGAAGTTAAATATACTGAACTTAAATCTTTATTGATATCTTCAATTACAGGAACCCACCCATCATCACTCGATTCTGGGGATTGTCCATTTCTAATTATAGTAATAGGTTCACCATTTTCACCATTTCCTGACCAGTTATTACTATCTACTTTTACTGTACTACCAAATCTAATGGAATTACCCCATCTACCTTCCATAATAATATCTCCAGCATATGATAATAATGGGTGTATGTTACTTCTTTCAGCAAAAGTACCACCAACTTTAGGTGAATTAAACTGATAGTCAACTTCCTCATCTGTTGATTTGGAAGTTTGACCATCTAAAATCTCTTGGTAGGATTTATTTTGGGTAGATTGTGTGGGTGTTTTTTTTAATAAATTTGGATAACCATTCATATGTTGATTATTCCAAAGGGCAATAGGATTTAAATAATAATACCTCACAGTATTATTGTTATCTCCTATATTTGTATCTGGTAGTTGGAATAATAATACTAATTCGTTTACTAAAGGGTAATTTTTTAAATAAGGTAATAAAGGTAAAGCAGTATTATTGGAGTTAGAATCCAAAGATGCTCCACCAACAGATTCAAAGAAAATGGTTCCTACGGCATTCCAACCACCTAAATCAAAAAAATTAGGATAATTACTATCAAGTATAATATCAGTTACTCTAGCAGATATTATATTTTGAGAAAGTAAATCAACTTGGTTTTTTAAAGTTGTGTCTGGTGTAGTATTAACATTTAATTGTTGGTTTATACTAGAAAAGCCATATTTATTTGCCATCTTTTTTCTCTTCGAAATTTGTATTGAGCTTATCTAACTCCTCCATTAATTGTTGTTTTTCTTCTTCTGTGATACCCAAGGCATCCTCGCCAGAACTATTATTAAGCGCACGCTGTATTATAGTAGCCATTTTAATTAATTGTTCATCGTTACGAACGCCAATATCCATATATTCCTTAATTAGTGGTACAATTAAAGTTGCGTCACCAATATCTTGAATTAATGGTTTAAGTTCGGATATTAAACCCGATATTTGTTTTTCTTTCTTTTTTTGATTGTTGTATATTTCTTCTAAGATATTAGAGAATTTTTTCTTCCCGAATACAACACTATCTAATGATCCCATAATATAATTTTGTTATAAATATGAATATAAATAGGATTTAAAATTTGGCGTAGCCATTTTCTAAGAAAAAAATATATTGTTGTTTAAATATATCATAAAGTTTATCAGCAATTTTGGTAATTTTAGGAGTTTTAACATCTACCATTTCACGAATATAGATATAAAGTGCCTTTTTATTAAATACCTCTAAACTTTCTCTTTTACGAAATAACTCTAGGATAGCATCTGCTATTTGAGCATCATTTTTCTTAGGAAATAATTCATAAATATTTTCTGAGACATGGTTTACAAATATATCAACATATTTATCTAAATCACTTTTTATCTTTTCATCTCCCTGAGAGTATATATGGGTTGAATTTTCTCCTGTAAGTATATCAACATCTACTTTTTTGATTTTTTTATTATAATTTTTGGTATTATATAATATTAACCATCGTTTTACTATAGTACCGAAATAAGAATATGCCTTAGCTCCTCTAGTTGGATCAAATAAATGCATTTTAGATAATAAGAATGTAATTATTTCATGTTGTAAATGTTCTAAATTTTCAACATCAGTATGGTAAAACTTAAAGGTATGAATGATGTTTTGTGTAAGTTTAAAAAACGCGAAATGAATTTCACGTTCGTATATCTTGGATCTAGTCTCAGGACATTTGGTATTATTATATAATACTATAGCATTCTCTGTATCTTGTGTAAAATAATTTTTACTTTTTTTTCTTCTTTTTCTAACTTCGGCCATTAGTTATTTTCTTTTTTAAATTGGGATAAATCATTTTGGATTGTTTTTACTTCATTAAAAAACCATCCTATTTCATCATCACTTTTAAATGTACCTTTCTGATCGATTTGTTTTAAGCGATCATTAGAAAAAGAAATATGTTCATCTACTTTATTAATAAATTTATTTTGTGAAAGTATTATGTCTTCTGCCTTTTCATTTTTTCGTAAAAGGTTAAAGGTCGTATATCCTAAGATAACGACCAAAACACCTAATATAATTGTAAGAATTAACATCATAGATTATCTAACATATTTTTTAATCCGGGACTTGACATACTATTTAATGCCTTAGTTTTGGATGATTTTGTGTTGGATTTTAATGTATAATTCTTCTTTGACGTATCCACGCTATTTTTTGAGAACTTTGGTAGCCACTCAATTTCAAATTCAATACGCGCTGCCATCATGTCAGCTTGATGCAAGATAAATGGTAGTGATGTGCGAGGTTTTTGTTCTGGTATGAATGCTTTTAAATATTTTTCATTCGCTGAGTCATATAAACCATCATGTGTCTGGATAGCAATCATTTCATTAAAAGTATATTTGATGTCATGTTGTTGAAGTAAAAATAACCCACGATCTGGAACAGATGCGAATGGTAATGATTTATTAAACATATAATCCTCCCCTAATCTGTCACGTCTCCATTGGTCAGTCTGAGGTACATATGCTTCTTCGGTATCAGATCCCATTTTACCTAGGTCATGGTTGATTGCTGAAAATACTAATTCTTCTTGTGTAAATGTAGTCATATCACAACCAAATCCTTCCCATACAGCGGATATGGATAAAGCTGCTTTTACTACTCTATTAACGTGATCTACATATCCTCCAGGAAACGCAGAGTGGTATTCTTTCTTATGTGCCGCAGGCATTAGAATAATACGATCTTCATATTTTTTATAGAAATCAAGTAAACGTTGTTTACGATCCCCAGTAATATATGTTTCAATGTTAGTATTGAATTCAACCCAATTGGATTGTAATTTTTCTGCTGTTAATTGCATAACCTTTTATTTTAAATTTTAATTTTTATTTTATCGAATAGAACTATTTCTTTCTTGGGGAGAATTTGGTTCTCTTTCAATCATGGATCTTATTTCTTCCACAATATCTTTCCCTTTTTCAATACCCTGTTTATAGGTTTGAATGGGTTCATTTGTATTCACAATGCGTTGTAGATTAATTAGAACATGATCTAACATTTCTAACTTTCTATTAATCATTTCTCTATTTCTCATATGTTTAATTTATATACGGGGTTAAATTTATTCCCCTTTTTATCCTTTATTTTTTATTCCCTGCTTTTCCTAAATCCGTATTTCTAATTTACGAACAGGATTTTTAATAGCCTAATTATTCTGAGTATTCTTTTAGGGTTTCTTTGATTTTATAGATATGTGCACATTTTTCATATTCTTCATATTGTTCGAAGAACTTAAGTGAGCTATCTAATGTCCTATTAAGGGCTAAAGGATTGAAGTTTATAATAGCATTAATATCATCATCTTTACATATATCTACATTTTTAATATAATTCCAAGCCCTATAATACACAGTATACTCAGATGCTTCTTTGGTAGACTCCACATTGTAATTAGGTTTTTCTTGTTTAAGAAATTTTTCTAATTTTTTATGAAATACTTCGTGATTTTGAATAAGTTTAACAAACATTCCAATTTTAGCGTAAGGCCCATTCATAAATTCTTGAATTTCCTCATTGGTTTCTCCATCTAGTTTTCCACCCTCGACTTCTTTACCATCTACAAATAATTTGAATATTTTATTTTTATCTATCATTAATACTATTTAATTATAAATATATGTTACTTTATCACTTTATCTAAATCATCTAATTCTTGCTCAATATCACCATGGATTTGTTTTAAAATATTATATTCTTTAATAATATCTTTTTTATTTGGATTATCTGGGTGGTATCTCCATAATTCATCCATTACAGTTGAGGTTGCTACTAAATCACTAAGTAACTCTGATTTTGTGTTATCTTGGTCTATTTGTTCTTGTGTTATGTTCATTTTTACTTAAATTTATTACCTATTAATATAATATTATCTTTTGCTTCTTCCAAACTAATATGGAAAAATTCTTTTCTATTATTAACTCTAAAAGCTTTTAATTTTTCATGAGTCATTTTTTCTACCAATTCCCCATTAAAACATTTATAAGCCCATTCTACTTTATAAGGTGTAGGAACCCCAGTAGCAGATGATATTTGAGTTGCTCTTTCCTCAGGTTTTAATTTAGTATATCCAATTTTTAGATATTCTTCGGGTAATGATGGGTTAGATAATATATATACCCATTGATCTCCTTCACCCTGATCGGCATAAAGTCCATATTTTTTTTCGGTATAATACGTTACGTCTTCCCATCCCTCACCTCGTTCACTTGGGGTTATGGTAAAAAAAGCTGCATTTTCAAGACTGGTATTTCCGAAATTTTCACGAAGGGGAATAAACCCCTTCGCTACTTTTTCTGTTATCCTTTTCATTATGCTACGAATTCTAATGCTTTACTAAACATCTTTTTATTTACATCTTGATCTTGCTTGAAATTCTTAATAACTCGAGCTTGACGTTTTTTTCCTGTTTTTGTAATATATTCAAAATTACCTTCAATAATATTCTCTTGAACACGATTAAATACTTCCCAAAGCATATTACCTTCATCTTCTGAGCGTTGAGCTTCTAAAACTTCTTCAATTGCTTGATCATTAAAAGTATTTTCTGTACCTTCTACTCTAATATCTAAAAACGATTTAGCAAGATCAAACATTTGCTCCTCTTCAAGTTCAACATTTTTCATCTTATTCATTGCTTCAACAGTTAAAGGTAATCTTTCAACCATCTCTTTAATTGTATCTTGCAAAGTTGAGAAATCATAACCCATATGACGGATCTTTACATCCTCAAATGTATCTGTAGCTATAACTAAACCATTTTCACAAATCATTCTAAATAATCCAGCTGTAAATTGGAATGAATTTTTACCATCATGAGAATTTGTAAGTAATACTTGTGGATAAACAGTATCACCATCTTCCCCATTAATAACAACATCATTATTTCTAAAAACAACTAAGTGCTTTTGAAAACCATTTGTTGACTCTTTTCTTGATTGAACTTCTTTAGCATCAACAACTCCCCAACCTAATAATTCCATATCTTTGATCACTTGATCCGTTGGAATGTGGGTATACTTATCACTTGTACTTTCTGAACCAACTTGGGTAAAAATACTTGGAGCAATTTCTCTTAAATCTTCTAAACTTTTAAACTCTGAATTTGTGTAATTTAACATAACTTTGATTTATTTAATTATTAATATACTTGAATATACGAAAGATAGCCCGGGAAGCCAAGCTTCCCGTGCATTACCTTTAATTATTTTTTAAACAATAAACTTGGTGAAACCCTCATTTGTGCTCCTACTCTACCATTCCCTGGATTAAGTTTTTCAACTCCAATATTCTTAGAATTAATTTTGTAAATTCTAAATTGATCTTTAGGATTAACTTTTTTATGATTAATACCAACCACATCTCCAATTTGAAAATCATCTTTTGTTGCTTTTACAACTCTTTCTCCTTTTCGAGCTGTCATTTTAGATCTTAACTCACTTCCATCAAAACTGATAGTACCTAATGAGATATTACAACCATACTTTTCTTCTAATTCAGCAACTGCTAATTGAAAATCACTTCTAAACTCTTTAACATTTTGTCTATTAAACATAACCTTTATTTTAAATTAATTTTAATCGCTCGAACCATTCGAACACCTAAATATACGAACCCTATCCCCGGTAGCCAAGCCTCCGGTGCATTACTTTTAATTTTTTACAAATACCTTACTAGCCCACGTTTTAGCACCTACTGCTTTATATTGTTCATGACTATACAATGAAGTTTTAATCATTTGAGCACCATCATTAATATCACCAACAGTAATATCTTTAGCTAATTCCGGAGACATCCAAACTTTTTTACCTTGGCGAGCATATACAGTAAAACTATAATTTAGATTTTCATTTAAAAAACTAATATTAAGAATTGCTCCTTTTATATATCTACTAAAAACTTTATATGGGTTATCTGCTTTTACTATACTGGTGGTTGGATAACCAGCTCTACATTTTGTTACAACAATATATGTACCTTTAAGATCCATACCTTCTAATTCATGTAACATTTGAAAACCTTTTCTTTTTACTACTATTAAATTTGACATAACCTTTATTTAGTGTTGTAACTTCATTATCACAACATGGTGAATATACGAACCCTATCCAGGGTAACCAAGCCTCCGGTGCATTACCTTAACTTACTTTATAAGCACTATTTACTTTACGTGTTAAACGCTTATCATCTCTCCAATTACCCTTTATTACACCATCTATAAGAGCAAATGCATGTCCTTTTACTGTAATAATATAATTACCTTCACTATGTGCTTTAACAAATTCATTTACTTTATAAGGCACTTGAACTATTTCGCGTTTAATAACCCATTTTTGTTTGGCATTACTCCATCTCTCAACTTTAGATTTCTGAGGGCGGGTAATGTGACGGTAATCACTATATTTACTTGCTTTACCTAATTGCTGCAACTTCTTACCAAACGCTTGCTTAATTTTAGGCATATAACGTGAAGTATAAGTACCTTCACCAGATTTACGGTGTAATTTCATTTCACAAAAATGGTGTGCTTTAATATAATCAACATCAAAAGCATGTGATACAGCTCTTACAACACAATCATTGTTTTCTTTATCAGATAACATTGAAGATGCTTCAGGAATACCATACTTTGTAATTAATCGTTGTGCTTCTGTTCTTTTATAACTCATATAACCTTTATTTAATGTTGTGCCTAAATGCTCAACAGGGTGAATATACGAACTCTATCCCGGGTAGCCAAGCCTCCCGTGTACTACTTTAAACCGTTATTTCGAGAGTCATACCTCCTGTAGCCCTTAAGTAAGAAGAACCAGCAACTACATTAGAATCGGGAGTAAATTGGTATATACCACCCCCATTCTCTACAATAACCGAAGATATATATGAAGAAGTAATTAAAGTATTTTGTTCAATATTGGAAAATGAAGAATATAAACCTAAAGCATTAGTGGGTCTAGTTGAATCATAAAAACCACTATCATCTCTAACGGTTTCCACAGTAAAATACGCAGAACCCGTACTAGTAGTATTAGTAATATTAAAAACATAGGATACTCCCCCAGTTAACTCTTCTATTGGTGTTCCTGCTCCCTTTAATTGACTTGCGGTATATGAGGCCATATGATTGTTTTATTATAAATATATAAAGGGTGGGAAACGACTCTTTCTCTTATACATACTCACATCCATAAATACGTATATACTAAATTATATGGAAGATTTTATAAAATTACGTGATTTATACCATGAGAATTCATATATTAGGGACATATAAAAAAACACACCAATGGAATTAATATATTTTATTTTAGGATTTCTATTTACCGTAACCGGTTACGGAATTGTATTACTAGTTAAAACAAAATCTTCACATACGGAATTACTGAAGGAACTACACTCGTATAGAGATCTCTCATTCCAACAATTTGACAGATCTGTTGCAAAACAGAGTAAACTAAAAAGTGATATGAAGGAGATATCTGATTATTATAATAGTGTCCAGAAACAAATGAAAGAAGATGCATATGAGGGTAATACGAAATTAAACGAACGTATAACAGAATTATCAAAATTGTTTAATGAGCAAGGAAATAGAAATAAAATCTTATTCGACACAGCGGATAAACGGTTAAGGGAACAACAAAATGAAATCCAACAGGCAACTAATATATTGAAAAAAATTGTTGATGACCCAACAGTACTAGCACGATATTAATATGAGATTTGCGTTAATTGCTCACGATAATAAAAAAGCCGATATGGTTGCGTTTGTATCTAAACGTTTACCGTTCTTTAACCGTAAAGATGTAAGTATTGTAACAACAGGAACAACGGGGAAGAAAGTAAAACATGCGGGAATAGATAATGTAGAAACAGTAAATTCGGGTCCTTTAGGTGGTGATGCTGAGATTGCCGCTATGGTTGTTAGAGGAGAGATAACTGGTGTTATATTCATGAGAGACCCATTAGACAAACACCCACATGATGTAGATATTTCAATGTTAATGCGTTTATGTGATGTACATGATGTACCTTTGGCAACTAATTATAGGACTGCTTCTATATTAATTAAATGGTTTAAAAACAAATGATTTTAGGTTTAATTATATCATTATTATTAATAGGCTTTGTTTCTATTAAACTAGGTAAATTATTACCCACCGAACTTGCACTATTACCTTTAATTATAATGTTGGGGTTAGATATAATGTGTGTGTTTGGATTTAAAGAATTTTTAGGTCTGGAAAATAGGTTGATAGCTTTCTCAATTATGTCCGCCACCTTGCTAAAAATTGTATTGTTTATATTAATGATGCCTAAAGAAAAAAATATTTCCTCGACGCCAAAAAGGTTTTGAAAAAAGAAGGTTGCCATTTTACTATTTTTGAAGATTTGGCGTTAAATGGGAAAAAGACCCCCTTTATGGGGGTCTATAAAATATCCGTATATACAATTCGATGGTGTAAGATCGTGTTCGAGTTATAAATTGCCCTACACCCTTTTCTCCACGTATACACGCTATATGGATACCAACGCGTATGGGGATATGTACATATACATGTGCCGGTATGGCGGTATGCCCAACGCGGTGCGTAAGTATGGTGTACCCCCCATGTGAATACCGCAATCGTACCCCTTACCACGTACAAAAATACCCCCGCGATTTTTCAACCACGGGGTTATTCACAATTCTTAATATGTGTTATTGACTATTTAATCAGCGTATTCACGCTCTATTTTGATAAGCACACTCACATACTCTGCTAATTCAGGTTCTGTTATAGCACATACCTTTTTTTGTAGTAATAATAATTTATCTAAGTTGCTCATATGGATTTGATTTATATTGAACTTAATTTTAAACGTGTTATCATTCTTCTATCAGTTAAACCTTTATAAAAACGTTTACCACCAACTACTACATTAGAGTTTTTAGTAGCTAATTCACTATCAAATTCTACACTCGAGAAATGATAAAATGGTTGACCATTGATTTTAATTTTTAATATCTTAGTATTACCTTTAATTGGTGCTACCTCTTGTTTAACAGTAGGTTTAACAGTTGCTTCTAATGCTGTTGTGTTCTCGATTGTTGGATTCTCACTAATTTCAAATTTTGACATAACCTATATTTATTTAATTTATTAATTTACTTATTTTATTACTAATATATTGTTGATACCACCTCTGCTATTTTATTTACACCGGTGTATTTACTTGAAGCGTATTCATAATTTAATTCCAGCATCGTATTTACAGTGTCTGGATTGAATCCTCCTTTAATTAATTTAGCTTTTACTTGATTTCTTAATTTTGACATGACCTTTATTTATTTAAATAATTTATTATATTCTTGTTTTGTGTAGTATAATATATCTCCACTACTTTCATGTGTAACCTCTACTAATCCATTTTCAACTACTCTATTGAAAGTATAGGTGTGGTTTGTATCTTGTGATACTTTTCCTTTATAAGTTAATTTTACCATAATTTATTTATTTAATTTAACCTATTATACCTATTCTTCTTAATGTATCTTGTTTGTGTAATTCAATTTTAATACCATTGGCTTCAATCTGTAATTGATCATTGTAAGCCTGCTTGTATGGTAAATCATTTCCTTGCTCCTCAGCCATCATCATCTCTAATCTCGCTAAATGGTGTTTCATATAACTCATAACCTTTATTTATTTTAATTTAAATCTTTTGCATTTCTTTTATCTTTCTTTCTCCAATTACCATTTATATCTTTATACTTTATGGTAATAGTATCTGAAGTATAAGTTTGACTCCAAGGATTAATGAAAGGTTTTATATCTAATATAACGGCCTCTTTTCCATTATATGTTACCTTATCTCCTACTTTATACTTTGTAAAATTATCTGGATCTACTTCTAAATCTTTATCGTACATAACCTTTATTTTAATTATTAATACATGGTAAATATATGAAATATCTCCTGGGTAACCAAATGTTTAGGCGATTGTTTTTTCTGTATGTAATGTTTTTTCTATTACATCTACATAATCATAGAATGGAGTGTCCGATACTAAATCTTTTTTCTCCAATTCCAATTTATATACCTCGGCATCTAATTTGTCTGTGAATATTTCCATTTTATCCTCATGGTAACCTTCATATTCCCAACCTCCCATTACAACATATACTTTCATAACCTTAATTTAATAAATTTAACATTTCATAATATTCATCAATGGTGATATGACCACCATTAATACCAACCCATAAATCAATTACTGCATCTGTTTTAAACATAACCTTTATTTTTTAATATTGGAACCATTTCCAACACATAAATATACGAACTCTCCCCCGTGTATCCAAATCCCTCACGCATTACTTTAAATTACTTTGTAAGCGCTTTTAACTTTACGTGTTAGGCGTTTGTCATCATCCCAATTTCCCTTAATAACACCATCAATCATTGCAAACATATGTCCTTTTACTGTAATTAAATACCTACCCTCGCTATGTGCTTTAACAAATTCACATACTTTATATTCAACCTGCTTTATTACGCGTTTAGTAACCCATTTTTGTTTGGCATTACTCCATTTTTCCACCTTAGATTTTTGATCGCGGGTAAGGTATCTATAATCCTTATTGTATTTACCTGGCTTACCCAAGTGTTTAATCTTTTTCCCAAACGCTTGTTTAACCTTAGGCAAGTAAACATTAGTATATGTACCCTGATATTGCTTACGTTGGAGCTTATGCTCACAGAAATGATGTGCGTCAATATAATCAACACTAAACGCATGTTAGCAAACATTTACACTAACAATATCTCGCCTACTTTCTAAATCTAATGAGTTAAACTTTTGTATTACTTCATCTTCATTTTTAGCATCTAATATTACACTACATAATAAACCATCGTAACCATCTAATGTAAATTCTATTTTAAAACGTTTGCTAACATTGTGTATAGCAAATGCCTTTCGTATTTTATTCCAAAGTTTTTTCATTATTATAATATTTATTGTTATCAATTAAGTTCTGTATTGGCACTTACCATACACTCAGCCGTGATACAGCACGAACAACACAATCATTCATCTCATTGTTAGATAATTCATATGATGCCTCATCTTTACCATACTTTTCAATCAATCGTTTTGCTTCTGTCATAACCTTTATTTTTTTTATCAACTTCCCTATGAAGATACGAACCCTATCCCGCTTCTCCACATTTTGTTGCTGGGAGTTATGAACAACGTGTGTACAAGTAATGTAAAATATATTTGGATTTGAGATATCCCCATTTAACCCACGTATCTTTGTGGATAATGTTGTATAGTTGTTGACAAATAATCACAATAATGCTAGGATTTGACGTATCCTCATTTTTACACGCGGGTTATTCCATTTCATTCATTATCCATTGATTGGATTCATCAACCTTACATTTATCACTTTTACGTATATTATCTTTCCACCATATCATTTCACAATTTGAAGGATGTGCAATGTGTTCCGCTAGTATACCATTATCATAACCAAATTTAACAGATATCTTATGGTCAATGTGATAAGCATGAAAGCCACGCTTGTGTATGTTAGGTATCTGGTGTTTATTCTCGTTGGTGAGTCGTTTAACGCTATCGCTGTAATAATCATAATCCCTCCAGTGCTGTTTACGGCGTTGACTACTCTTCCCAATGTATATGTTGTCGTTTTGTGCTAATTTATCACTATTCCAACGTATTAACCATTGTTTCCCATATTTTTGTTGGTAATCTTCAATTTCCATGTATTATTTTGTTATACATATGTGGAATTCACATCAAACACGATAAATTTTTGGTGGGATGTTCACAAAAATACGCACGTTTACGACAAATAATTGTGGGATACGCAACTCTCGTATATACTTTAGGGTAAGGTCGAAAAAACTTGGCTTGCGCCATGCAAGGGTTAATATCACCTCACTTCCATCTCACATAACACCTATACTGTTTGACACCTACTATCGTTAGATATATTGATGTTTAAATATCCACATATTTGTATTCCATACTTTGTATATGGTTGGTCATGTATTTAAGATAATCATACATTTTCACTCACCAATCGCCATATAGACATTCCTATACCACAAACAGCTATAACACTCATCATACCAAGTCCAATCATCACCAAATAATAAACCAGACTATTACTATCCTTATTTATATCCATTTGTATTGCTATATCTCTTGTTTGTCTTACTCGATTTAACCGGTTTTTTACGTTGAGATTTTAATGTTTTCATCCACTCCATTAATTGTGTCACTCGTTGTTTTGTACTGTTTTTACTCATATAACTTATAATTTACTATTTAATTCTTTTACATACAATTTTACTAATTTTCTACTCTCACCGAATTTTCCAATCGAACGTACCACATCCTTTGTCTCAATTACCAGTGAACTAGATATCTCTTGTTTGTCCTTCAATTCAACATAATCGAATTTAAATACCCCTGCTGTTTTACTCATTTTTTAGTGTTTTTTCTTTACCACACGCTCCACAATCCAGTCTCGTACCCGAATTTAATGCCCCGCACCCACAATTCCAAGTCTTATCTACCATGTTTCCCGTCATATTATTTATTTTAATCTGATTCTATATCCAAATATTTATCGTCATCTGGATTATTGTTGTTCTCCCCTATCATGTTTCCGTAGTACTTGTTATACATTTGATCGTCTTTTCTCATACACACCTCACATACAATTCGTTTTCCAACCGTATTTAACATCTCATCATACACCAATAACTCCGCTTCCAACTCACTATCTATATCCATTACACTCCAATCTCCATACACTCCCCATACTTCTTCTCTACCTAACAAATCAATTTTATCCTCCATAAACTCCAGTATTGGGGTTTGTGCTTGTATTGTTTTACCCATTGGTGTTTTCTTACCACACCACTCACAATAATTGATTTTTTTCATTTACGTTTATATTTTTCTAATGTTTGGTCCCCATTTTAATTGATTTATTATTCTATTAGAAATGGTTGTATATTCTTTCCACTCAATTAGAATATTAAATTGTTCAATATCAAAGTCCCTATTCTCACCTATACATTCGTATCTATTTCCTTTAAACTGAAATACATACTCTTCCTCAATATCGTGTCTTGTGCAAGCCATTTTATTCTTTATCTAATAGCTCATCCTCAATTTCATCCAATTCAACATCAATTGATATTTCCTCATCTAGAAAGGGTGCATTTATTATATCATAAATTATAAATCCCCATACTATGGCAAATATTATTGCTACTATTATTATTGTTTTTGTTGTCATATCGTATATACGTATTAAGTGGTGAGTATGTGTTATAAAGAGTTTTGATTTGATTTTTTATTAATTTTCTTTAATTCTTCCCTTATATCGTCTAACCTCCAAGCTATTAAACATAAATAAATAACAACATTGATTTTAATTAAAATTGTAAAATAATCCATATCTTATAATTTTTCTATTTCTTGTTTAACTTCTTTCCAAAAAGAATAACTATCTAGTTGGTAAATTTTTAATATCTCATCTACACAAGTTAATGCACATTGTTTAATTTGATTTTGATACATTGAAATTGGTAAGCCTTTATGTTTTGGTTTGCTATGTAGTTTCATATAATGAACTACATCCATCTTATCATAAAGTTCTTTTGCTTTTTCTTTTGGTGTCATAATTATAATTTATTATGAACGTTTTCCGCGTTTGTTTTTTGGAGTTGCTTCATAGCCCTCATTATACATCCTTTTAGTAGCCATTTCTTTAACTACTTGTCTATATAATGGTGATTCCATTTCACAACCCCAATAAACTCTCTTTTTCATATTACTTTGTAGCTTCTTCTACAACTTCTTCTTCAACTACTTCTGCTTCTTCAACTACTTCCTCGTAGGTTCCGTCTTCAAGATTAACGGTAATATTACCATAATTCTTAGTTAATTCTACTTTTACACCGTTGAATTCTTCCATGGTTTGTTTGAATGCATCTAATGTATCTGCTTTTACCAATTCTAGTCTACCTAATTCTAATTGAATTTGTTTTAATTTTGAATTCAAGTCAGTAATTGACGCTAATTCCTCTTTTGTGATTTTACTCATGTGATTTAATTTAAATTATTTATTTACTTATTTACTTAATTTCCTCGTAAGGAGGTTCTTCTATTTGTTTACATATTAGGAATTTACCTTCACGTTGTAATACTCTATCACCATCACATTCGTGAACATATTGTCCTAAGACTTGTTGGTTTATACTACCATCTGAATTTGCGAACATATGAGCGTTAACTGTGTTAACTATTTCATACGTTGTGTCTCCTTTAGTTATTAGTTCTTTGTTCATTGATTAACTTATCTAATTTTTGTTGTAATTTCTGAATTGTTTTTTTGGTTGAAGCCATAGTATTGGTTTTTAGATCAATTATCATACTACTTAATTCCTTAATCTTTTCTGCTCTTGATTTTTTACTCATATCTGTTTTCATGCTTATCCTTGTTTATTAAAAGTTTAATAATACGTTCTTTACATTTATTTATATTGGTTCTACACAAACCACATTTATGTTCATATGGTTTTTGGAGCTTCTTATATATCGTTATAAGTTTTTGTTTAACCATTTATTATTTAGTTTTCCAAAATAATTGTATTAATACTAAGGCTATACATAATAATAAACTTATAAATGTTTTATTTGTAATACCTTCTTTAAAGAAATAACTAACACCTAAGGCATAAATAATCATTCCAACACTAAATCCTACAAACCTAGCCGGCCACAACATTCCATCTAATCCTTCTACTACATATTTAGTCCCCCATATATAGAAAAATGATATAATTATTCCTGATGTTGCTACTATCCATTCATTATTTTTGAACCAATCCCATTTGAATTGTCCATTAAGTTGAAAAAATACCGCTACGTGAGCTACTACAAACCATCCTATACCAATAAGAAATTTTCCTATATCCATAATATTATGTTTTCATTACTTCAGAATATGCTTTTTCATATACATCTTCTAATGACATTAGTGGGTTTTGCTTTGTAATCATTGTTACCTTTGTTAGTAATTGGGTACGTTGACCATGCTCATACGCACTATATATTAATTCTTCTATTTTACTCATCCCAATCATGATTGCCAAAATGGTAGATTATAGATAGAGGACCTAAATATATTATAATACTATAAAAAGCAACTTCATTTTCAGGTGCTTGTTCATCTGGTTCTATGAAATCATATCCTATAGTAAATCCTTGGTGCGGCCATTTCCATGCTAACATAAATTCCCACCATTTTCCACTGTTTTCATTATTGAAATTTATCATAATAGTAAATTTTTATTTTCTAAAAACATCCAAAAACGCTCTAGCCATAAGTTAATTTTAACTCCTTCAATTAAATCACTACCTTTGGCTCCAAATTCTTTTTTGGAGGCTACAAAACCAATTCCCATATCACAGTAGTCTCTAGCTTGATTCATATCCCCTAATTTATGAAAACTCTTTGCCTTATCCAAGCAATTATGTAAAATTTGTCTTTCTACTTTACTCATTATTAATAAGTTTTTTTAGATTTTTTATATTTTTTTATTTTCTTTTTAGATGCTGGTATTCGAGTGAAGTTACCCATTCCATCTGTATCCATATTATCTACTTGACCGTGTCTAGAATAATAATTTGGATAATTTTCTTCTCTATTTTTATTATGGTTATAAAATATATTCCACATTAAAAAACCTATGTAGGCTGCAAATATACAAAATCCTACTATAAACATTGCTACATTCATCTTCTTCGTCTTTGTCTGATTGCTATGGCAAATAGTAAAATGGTTCCTGCCCAATGAGCCGAGTATTGAGCTTCTTCGGTGTGTCCGAATAATCCTAATCCAATTGAATACAACATTGCTGTAAATGCTATGATAATTGGGTAATAAATGTTTAAAAATTGTTTCATAACTTTTGATTTTTAGATTTGAATCGATTTGATTCTGATGTTTTACTGTGTTTAGTTTTTCTACCTTTAACTCGTTTACGCCATAATTTAAATGATGATTCACTTAAATTTTCACGCATTATTTTTCTTACTTGGTTTTCTTTAATTCCAAATTGATATTCTATAGCATCAAAGGGTGTTCTATCTTCCCAAGCCATTTCTATAATTCTGTCTATATCTAATGTATAACTCATAACTGATGCTAATCCTGAATAGGAGCAATTAAATTGATTTTCCATTATTTTTTTCATCTATTTCTATCTTTACCTTCTCTACTGTATTAGCAAATATTATAGGAGCATCACAATCATTTGTATTGATAGCTTCAAAATACCCCCATCCATTTCCTTGTTGATCTATTTCATAACCTTTATACTTTATCATTTCTCTTTAGTGTTAAAGGTTACTGGTTTTAAGTGGGTAAAACCCAACTCCTTATTCAAATCTATCTTATATGCTTTCATCTTCCTAAACATCATCTCAGATAGTGTTTCGCCATCTAACACTAAGTTATCGTTATCATATAGCTTTAGACTATCTAATATGGATAACATACAAGAAGCCATTCTGTGTTTCTTTTTTACTTTACTCATTACTCAGAAGTATTAATTATACCTCCTATGATCTTAGTCTCCGCTAGATGATCAAACTCTCCATAAGTCTGAAGCTCATATGCTTTCTTATCTTTATTCCAAGTAAAGCTACTAACACACAACCCTTTTAGCTCTTTACCGAACTGTCCTAAGTTCATATGCTGTTTGATATAAGGTCCTCCTGAAGGGTCAACCATATTAATACTATCAGTATCTGAGAATACCATCGGTCCGTAATCTTCTGTTATAGGTCCTTTTCTTAGCCAGTTACCATCTTGATCATATATCTGCTCATGTACCTTCTCTTCGAATTCATGCTGGTTTAGCTGACCTCCATCTTTACGGAACTGTTGATAAGCTATTTTATATACATTCGGAAAGCCTATCCTAACATGCTCAAATGGTCCTTCCCATAGTATAATTCCGTCCTCTTGCTTGGTAAACGTATAAACGTCTCCGTATCTATTCTTATATTCTACCATAATATTAATGTTTTACTTATTGCCGTTATAATAATTAAAATAATAAAACTAATAAAAGTAAAGTTAATTATTTTATAACTATTTTCTATCTGTCTTTTTGATTTACCTTGATTTTTCATTATTTAGCTTTTTGGTTATTAAATCTTTCCATTAACGCTTCAGCACTTTCACTTACAGCATCATATTTTTTATGAAATCTTATTTTTTCTAAATCATTACCATAACCTAAAGTAAAACTAACTGTACTACCAGAAGCAAATTTAACAGTAACTATTGGGAATGATTGGTAAGATCTTCTATAATAATCAGTACCTTCAGTAACACTAGCTTCAGGATATTGTTTTTGGAATTTTTCTATTACATTTTTCATTGCAACAGATTCTCTATTTAATCTAGCTAATTTATTGGTTTGGCTCTCATTAAACTCATATAATTTAACATATAATGAACTTGGCTTATAATATCTATACTGCTCAGTAATAGTAGTACACATTATTTTATTACCCTCTCTACTAATACTAGCTTTATATTTTCTCATTTCACCATCTTTAATATAATTGGTAATTAAATAAACATTACCTACAGGATTCATATAAGTAACTTCATGTTCATAATTTGTATTATTATATGAATAACCAAACTCTCTTTCTCTAGTAACTTCGTGAATTTCAAAATTACTATCATAATCTCTACCTTGAATAAAACCTGCGTCTTCAAGTAATAATTTTATTTTGTTAATCTCTCTTTGACTATTAACTGCTTTTTCAGCTTGTCTTTTGATAAAAGTATCAATTTCTTGTTGTTGTTCTACTGTTAATACTTTTCCGTGAAATAAATCTAATTGCATTGTTTCTGAATTTAACATAACCTTTATTGTTTTAACGTGATGCTTAACTGCACCAACGTGGTGAATATACGAACCCTATCCCGGGTAACCAAATTTTTACGCGGAGATTTTACAGTTTTCTTTATTTACTTGTACTAAAGTACCATTCATTTTTATTAAAATATTACCATTATGGTGTATACCAAAGCACTTTTTACGTTTATTATTATATAATATCCAATCTCCTTTTTTCATATTAAAATGGTAAGGGTTCATTAGATAAATCTTTAGGTGTAAATGTTGGGTCATCTAATTTTCTATATTCAAAGCTAGAAAATGGTTGTTCACCTATCTCAGAAACTTTAACTTGGTCTGAATGTCGTCTATTTTCAATTGATAATTTTAAATCATTAGCTCGTTTCTTAGCCATATAATCATTATCGGCATAAACGTACATATCCATTTGTACTACGTATCTTTTTTCTTTATTCATCTTATGAGTGTATTTGAATTAATTTATCAATATCTTCTCTTGATTGCCAACCTAAAACTAAGTCATTATCAGCGCCAATGAACTTTCCATCTTGATCAAATATAGCTACTTCGAATGAAATAGCATCTTCAACTTTATCAATTGGTTTTCTAACACCGCCCTTACCTGAACTATACATACCTTCACCTGCTACAACTGAAAATTCAATACCATTATCTAACATAAGTAATCCTTGAATATTTCCTTTACCTAATCTGTGTTGTTTAAACACAATGTCTTTAAATGTTTTCATAATAAAACCTTTATTTTAAATTAATGGATGTCACTATTAACATCACGTGAATATACGAAAGATAAATGGGGAAACCAAATCCCCCGCGCATTATCTTCAAAGTATTTTAATTTTGTTTATTCTAATTAAATTTTACTTCTACCCCTTTTTATACGAACAATGAGGTTCTAGTTTTTACTAATTTAATATTATTCATTTGAGATTGAGTAACTTTCAAAGGTGTTTTATCGATAGTTACTTGGAGTTGGTTGTTTAACATAGGATTAACTCCAGAGAACGTTAAATTCCCTACCCAATCAGATCCATCTACGTTGATAGAAACTCTTTTACCTACTAAATGTTTTTGATCTTTATTTTGATTTTTAGTTAATGATGAATTATTTAATTTCATAACCTTTATTTTTAATTATTAATTTTATATTATACGTGAATATACGAACTCTCCTCCGGGTAACCAAATCTAATAGCCGAAGGCTTCTTCTAATGTTGCGGGGTTATCTCTTAAGTAAGCATTAAGTTTAGATTGTTCTTGCCATTCACTCATAAATTCTTGTTCAGTAGCGTTGGTTTTTACTTTAGGTTGTTTTAACATCCAAGGTGTATTTTCTTTACACCATCTAATATAACCAGGATCATATTGTTGTATCTCGGATATTAATTTACCTTTATATTTACCTCTTGGAAATCTCATATGTGGGAATATATGAAGACAAAAGCGGGCATCCAAATGATACCCGCTTTTTTTTAATTTATTTTGATTTGTTTTTACATAAATCTTTTAAAATGTTCTTGTAATGATTTATCTGCTATATAATTTTTAAAATCTTCGACATAATCATCTACACTATCAAACTTATCACCTGATCTTTTTAATGATTCTAAATAGGATTTAATTTCTAAACTGGTTCCATTAGCATCAACCTTAAGTGCTCTAATAAAATCTACTCCCTTACTTTCACTTCTAACTTTCTCACCTGTTTTAGATGGGTCTGAATTTCTTAAACCACATTTAGTACATTCAGCTGTACCATCAGGGTCTATTTGCTTATAATCATGTTTTTCACAACCATCTTCTTCTAGTTGATCCATACCAGCTAATTTATCACCCATTGCTTGGTATCCATCTATTTCTCTATGCATTTCATTATTTAAATGGTTGATTACATCTTCAGCATAAAATGGATCTTCTTCAATTAGGTCTTGCCATAAATCCATAAATGAATCTAAAAATTTTCTTTTTAATGGTATACTAAGCATTCCTTCAATACGTTCGGCTACCTCACGATCAATTCTTGCTTCATTAATACCTGCTTTTTCTTGAGATGTTTCAATTGCTAAATCAACTGCTTCTTCGTTTTCATCCATTGGTAATTTTTTTTCTTCTTTTTCTTCCATTTTAGAAGCCATATAAGCACCTAAATCGTCTGACATATCCATTCCTAGAGTTTCTTGGGTTTTTCTAATTTCAGCAAAAAAGTCATTTAATTTACCTTCTGCTTCAAACATATCACCACCTTCTATTGCTTCAATAGCATCATATAAATGTGATGCTTCTCTATGGTAATTAACATCAGTAAAATCTTCAACTATCTTTTTTAAAGTTTCAATATTAGTATCAACTGATACATTAAGACCTGCATTTAACATTCCATCATAATCAAAGTCATTAGTCCAACCTGAACCGATTTGATATTGTTCGTAAATGTCAATTAAATTATATTTACCCATATTTTATTTTTTAGCTTTTGGTTTTCTACCTCTACGTTTTTTACCTTTTATAGCATTTTTCACGTCTTTAACTTCCTTAACTACGTCTTTAATTTCTGCTTTTACGTTTTTAGCCCTACGTTTTACTTCAGCAGCCTTTTCTTTTACATCTTCAATAGTATCTTCTACTACATCGGGAATTAAGTCACCATCACGATCTGCAATTTTACCTTTCTTAATGTAATAAACTACAGCACCTGCTCCTAATAATACTACAACCAAAATTAATAATAATAATTTCATAATTTTATTTATTTAAATGTTTATTATAAATATATAAAAATTAAGTTAAATTATATTTTTGTTTATATTTATTTATAAATGAAATACCTACTCCAATGTCAACTATTTCTGCTTTAGCCGGTATACCCACTAATTTATCTGCTGATATTATATAGTCAATATTTTCATTTCTAAATACTTTCATTTTAGTTTTAGCATTAGAACGATTTGATGTTTTAAAAACTAATACCACGGGTTGCTTACTATATGCTTTACCTTTTTCAGTTTTAAATTTAAGTTGTCTAGTACCTTTAGGTGGATTATTCTCAAATGAGTAAGGACCATTTGGAGATTTAGATCTATTAAATTTAATTATGGTATTAGAACCATCGTATTCAGTACTATTTATAGTCCATTGATTTAAAGCTATTGCTGGTTTTTCTGTTGGTCTTCCTCTACCCATAATTTAATTTAATTTAAATATACTATATAAGCGTTTCGCACCTGTAAATCCATATTTATTATGTAATTTTTCATGTAAATCAAAATCTAACACTTCATTACATCTATTAACAAAGGATTTAGTACAACCTCTAAGTGAAGTAGCTACCTCAACAATTTCTTTAGCCATTGATTGTGGTAATGCTATATTTTCTTTTTCGTATTTGGATACATATTTAGTAGATTCTCTACTTTCACCATCACCACGATTAATAATAGCTGATGCTTCTTCAAACCACTCAACTAATGGGTGATTTTTTAATGCTTTAACATTATCGAATAATACCTCTTTTGTTTTAGAATTACCTCTCTTAAAAGTAACAATATTATATACTGTTGGTTCTTCTAAATGTTGGTATTTTACAATTATTTTATCCATATAACCTTTATTTATTTAAATATTTTTGTATTTCCTTATTAATTTCATCTTCTATAACTTTAGCAGCATCTCTTATTGCGTATTCCTTATCTGTAAAGCCGGGACCCATTCTCATGTTATTATACATTGAAACGTCAAAATCTCTACGCATCAATGACCCTTCAAGATTACCTATAAAAAAAGTAAAATAACTACCTTGATCATTTTCAAAGTCAGTAGCTTGAAATTCTTTTTCTAACAACTCAATAATTTCTCTTGTTTGTTGTTTTTTTAACTCTGTCTTAGTCATATCTTTTATTTATAGGTTTATAATTTGAACTACATTACACTCTAATTTTCTCATCTCAGGAATACCTAAGTATCTTTCGATTTCAATAGCTTTAATGAAAACATCATTACCACTACACTCACCATCAACCACATTACAAAAATCTAATAATTGTGAATGTGTGTAATTTAATACATTTTTTAAATAACCTAAAATATTTTCTAATTTAAACATAACCTTTATTTTAACGCCGGAACCATTTCCAACACGTAAATATACGAACTCTTCCCCGGGAAGCCAAATTTCTCACGCATTATTTTACCTTAATTTCCAATGCTTTTATGTGCTTACATCGACCATCACGTGCTCTGAATCTACCCATACAATTACAATGGAACTTGCCTGATTCTGGGTAATATACTGTTTTATAAGTTTTATTTAGGTTGCTACTACTAGTA
>Ga0247602_1000006_pt1 | contig 21701 bp, 17 predicted proteins | sample 77RmetaT_FD_186066 | JGI IMG/M metagenome (GOLD analysis project Ga0247602, IMG submission 186066) | Metatranscriptome of seawater microbial communities from Monterey Bay, California, United States - 77R (Metagenome Metatranscriptome) | ecosystem: Environmental > Aquatic > Marine > Coastal...
GATTTCTATGACCAATATTGCAGCAGCCATATCAGAAGTTAAAGCACTTCTTGGCCAAAGATTAAATACATCAAAATCCGTATGTGATTTGCATGGCCAAAATGAAACTTATTTTCCTAAAATGTTACCAAATGCTGTCGCATTTCCACATAATAGTTTGGAGGTTTCAGACATAGTAAAGATATGTGCCAAATATCATTGCCCAATTACTCCCTGGGGGGTTGGAACTTCATTGGAAGGCCATGCACTACCATTACATGGCGGAATTACATTAAACATGTCAGAGATGAATCGCATATTAGAAGTAAACTCCCAAGATATGTTTGCTGTAGTACAACCCGGAGTAACTCGAGAAGCTTTAAATAAAGAACTACGAACTACAGGATTATTTTTTTCAGTTGATCCAGGAGCAAATGCAACATTAGGTGGTATGGCTGCAACAAGAGCATCAGGGACAACCGCTGTATTATATGGCACGATGCGAGAGAATGTCCTCCAAATGGAAGTTGTCTTAGCCGATGGCAGAATAATCAAAACAGGTACAAGAGCTAAAAAATCATCCGCGGGATACGATATCAACAAACTATTTGTAGGTAGCGAAGGCACACTAGGCATAATTACTGAACTTACAGTGGCCTTAAAAAGCCAACCAGAAGCAATTTCTGCTGCAGTTTGTGACTTTCCAACTATAGATGATGCTGTTGACGTTGTTATCTCTGCAATACAAATGGGTATTCCTATTGCAAGAATTGAATTAATTGATGAAATATCAATTCGTGCGATTAACAAATACTCGAAATTAGATTACCCAGAAAAGCCTCATTTATTTATGGAGTTTCATGGATCAAAAAATAGTGTCTCCCATCAAACAGAATCTATATTAAATATAGCAAAAGACTTCAAAGTTGGTGATTTTAAATGGTCAACAAAAACTGAAGAATTAAGTAAGCTATGGTCAGCAAGACATCAGGCCTATTATGCAACTAAAGCGTTATTTCCAAATCAAATTGGGATGTCCACAGATATCTGTGTTCCAATATCCAAACTTGCTAAAGCAATAAAAGATACTCAAAACGATTTAAAAAAATTTAATGTTACTGGCTCAATTATTGGTCATGTAGGAGATGGAAATTATCATACATTGCTATTTAGTGATCCTAAAAATCCAGAAGACTTAAAATTAAATAAGTATCTTGCAAACAGAATGGCTGAAAGGGCGTTAGATGTTGGAGGTACTGTAACTGGAGAACACGGCATAGGTATAGGGAAATTAGATCTTATGGAACAAGAACACGGTGAAGCATTATCAGTTATGAAAGATTTAAAAAAACTCTTTGATCCAAAAAATATCATGAACCCTGGAAAAATGATAAGATTAGATACAAATAAAATTGATAATTAAATAAATTAAAAAACCTACAATAGAGCCTGCGCGGCCGCTCGAGCTTCTGGTGTAATTTGATCTCCAGAAAGCATTCGCGCTATTTCAGTCAAACGTGTTTCTGCATCTAATTCAATTACATTACTTGTGGTAACATCATCTGTTACACTTTTTTCAATTTGCCAATGATGATCACCTTTTGCTGCAACTTGGGGACTATGAGTAACAACCAATACTTGGCTAGATTTTGATAAATCCGCTAATCTTTGTCCAACTGCGTTGGCAGTAGCTCCTCCTACACCTCGATCAATTTCATCAAAAATCATTGTTAAATTTTGATTTGTTTTTGTTAAACAAACCTTTAGGGCGAGTAAGAATCGCGACAATTCACCTCCAGAAGCAATTTTGTTTATTGGCCCTGCTGGTGCTCCTGGATTGGTTGAAACAATAAACGTAACCTCATCAAAACCATCCTCAGTTGGTTTTTTCGTATTAATACTTACAATAAATTTTGAATTTTCTAATTTCAAAGGCGCCATTTCAGTAGCCATTGCCATTTCTAAATCGATTGCTGTTTTTTTTCTTATTTTTGATAAATCATCAGCATATTTATCAAAATCAATTTTTGATTGTGATAGTTTTTCTTCTAATTTTTTAATTTTTTCAGCACTTATTTTTGAATGCTCAAGTTTTTGAATTAGTTTCTGAGAGAAAGCATTTAAATTATTAGGCAACACATCATGTTTTCGTGCCAAAGCACGTATCGCGAACAATCTTTCTTCAATTTTCTCTAAATCTAATGGATTAAAGTTCGTCGAAGACAAGTATTCGTCTATATCTTGTTGAGCGATAGCTAATTTTGATATTGCAGAAGACAACATAGATATAGCGTTATCTAAAGATGAATCTGCAACATTAGATACACCTTCAAGCCATCGAATAGCATCACTCATTAAACTCTCAGCTCCATTTATGCTTATGAGTTCAGATGCTTTTTCAATATCCCCACGAATTTTTTGAGAAGTTTGCATTGATCTTCTTTTAATATCTAAAAACTCATCTTCATCATTTTCAGGTGATAATTCTTGCAACTCGGCAATCGAATGCTTTAAATATTCATTGTCTTTTGTCGCTTCTGAAAAAGATAATTTAGCCTGATGTAACTCTAACTCTGTCTTTTTGTAATTTCTCCATAAAGATCTAAGTTTTGTGGTATTAATGTCTCCAAAGTTATCCAATAAATTTATATGGGTTTTTGCATTGAGCAATCCGCGATCATCAAATTGACCATGTAACTCTACTAAAATATCAGAAAGTTGTCTTAAAATCTCACCTGAGCATCTTTTATCATTAAGATAAGAAGTTTTTCTGCCATCTAAATTAACAGTTCTACGTAGGATCAGCTCATCTGTTTCGGGCATACCAGCTGATCTTAATATTTCTTTAACTGGCTGAGAGTTTGCAATATCAAAGTATGCTATAACTTCACCATTATTTGCACCGGTTCGTACCAAACTAGATCGACCACGCCAACCAAGTACAAATCCTAAGCTATCAAGCAATATAGATTTTCCAGCGCCAGTTTCACCTGTTAATATATTTAGCCCAGATTGGAAATTAAGTTCTAATTTGCTAATCAACAAGATGTCTGTGATGTAGAGACCACGTAACATTTATTCTATTACCGTTTTTTTGGTTTAATATTGCGCCACATTTTATTCAGCCAATTTGAAGAATCTTTATTTATGGCTTCAGTTGAAATTCCTCGGCCTGTTAACAAAACATGTGTATCTTTATACCAATCTGATGCTTGGAAATTATGTCCTAATATTGCTCCAGTTGTTTGCGCATTAGCATTTAAGCCTAGTGATAAATAAGATTCAACTAACCGATGTAACGCTTCAGGTGTATGACTAGTAGTTTCAAATTCTTCAACAACCACTCTAAACCTCGAAATTGCAGCTCCAAAATGACCACGTTTTAAATAATAGCGCCCAATTTCCATTTCTGCACCCGCAAGGTGATCTAAAGATAAATCAAATTTAAGAAGGGAAGGAGAAGTATATTCACTGTCAGGATATCGCTCAATAACGGTTCTAAAGGCTTGTAATGCTTTAAATGTAACAGATTGATCCCTACTTACATTGTCAATTTGATCATAATAGCTCAATGCAATCAAATATTGGGCATATGCAGCATTCGTATCCGCTGGATAAAAATCTAGATATCTTTCAGCATCAGCCCTACTTTCGTCATAAAAAGCTCCTTGATGGTTAGCTACAGCTGACATTAACAAAGATTTCTTTGCCCATTCAGAATAGGGATATAAACGCTCAACTTTTGCAAATAAACCAGCTGCCTCTGCGTTTAAGTTTTCTTTTAATTTTTGTTCAGCTTGCAGATAAATCTCTTGTGCAGTTAATTCTTTTGGGATTTTTTTCTCAGTTAGTTCATTGCAACCTGACAGAAAAAACAAAAGTGCACCCAAGATCCATAATATCTTGCCCCAATTCAAAATCATCAAGTTATTCCTATTTTATGATCTTATTAACAGCTTTATATAAGCTAGCATTTCTGATGAAAAGGAAAACTATTTAATAACATAGTTTAACATAAGAAAGATCAAGGGCTGTCAGTTAATTACTGAACAAAATCGTCCCAAGAGATATCTGCGCCAGGCAAATCGTGACTTACATGATTTGGGCATTGCACCATCTCCCAAGCATTTGTTTGAGTGAACAAAGTGTGTAGCAATAAATTTGTTGCACGGTGTCCAGCACGTTTACCTTTATATTCTCCCAAGATTGGTGCACCAGCTAAATATAAATCACCAAGCGCATCTAACATTTTATGACCGACGCATTCATCTGAACGCCGATAACCTTCAGGATTTAATACAACATCTTTATCTACAACAATAGCATTATCAAGACTTCCACCAAGCGCTAATCCCATGGATTGTAAATGGTCAACATCACTTCTTCTCACAAACGTCCTACAATTAGAAAGCTCTCGAACAAATGAACCATTAGCCATATTCAATTTCTTTTCTTGATGTCCAATAGCTTCATCTTCAAAATCTATTTCAAAATCCATTTTTAAAGTTTCACTTGGTGACAAACTGACTTCACAGTCATCAACTACTACTTTTACAGGTTGAAGAATTCGTATTACTCGAATTGGTGAATTCAGCTTTTGTATACCAGCTTTCAAAATAGCGCTCACAAAAGGTGCCGAAGAGCCATCCATTATTGGTATTTCTGGGCCATCTACATCAATAATTGCATTGTGAATACCAGTTCCAGCTAATGCAGCCATTAAATGTTCGATTGTTGAAACTTCTACATCGTCAGAATTACTTATTCGTGTGCAAAGCTGAGTATTACTAACTGCATCATATCTAGCTGGAATTAAGTTATCTCGGTCTGAGATATCTGTACGCCGGAACCATATCCCATATTCAGCTGATGCAGGAGAAATGACTAAATTAGATGAAACACCAGAGTGGAGTCCGGTACCAGACAACTTTATTGTTTTTTTAATTGTAGTTTGCATAGATAATCGGCCAATTAATATACATTCGTTTAATTTATTGATACATCTTTACAAGTGGTCACTCAATTCACGGTTTATGTCCAAAATTAAAGAAATTGTAATATTTGTAACATTTTAAAAGAAAAAGGCGCGGAAATCCGCACCTTTTAATATTATTTCTTTTAATTCGCTTGACGCCTCAAAAAGGCTGGAACCTCTACTTGTTCATCGTTAACGTCCATTTCTTCATATTCGGAATTATAACGAGGTTCTTCTAGTTCTCTAGCTTGGCTTCTAAATGCTGGTTCGACTATGGTTGAGCCTGTCATTCTTGAAATCAATCCACCAAACATACCTTTTCGCTCATTTGGCTTTTCATAACTAAAAGTTTCATCAAGATTAGATTGTGGAGTAATTCGCAATGGTTCTTGTCTTGGTTGTTTTTGAACTGCAGCATGTAATCGAGCCATAATTTCAGGACTAGGTTGACCGGACACGTCTGTAGCAAAGTCATCAAACTCAGGTTCAACATTATTAGTCACTGCAACTTCCTCAAGCATAGGTTGGTATGCAGGTTCAGGAAGTTCATCATTATCTTTTTGGACAGTTTCAACCGCTTCTTTTGGAGCGATATCATTGTTATCAAATAAGGAAGGCTCTTCTAAAGCAAGATTTTTTTCAATCTCTAAATTATCAATATTTGATGAAGTTTCTTCAATTGCAATTTCATCGTTTCTTAGAGGCAAAGGTGACTTTAAAGTTCTACGGGGTACAGGCGTCTCACCTATCTCTTTCTCTGCTGCATCAATTCCAGTCGCAACTACAGAAACTCGCATCGTACCATCAAGGGTGTCATCTAAAGCAGATCCAACGAGGATATTTGCATTAGGATCAACTTTATCACGAATTCTATTTGCCGCTTCATCAACTTCAAATAGCGTTAAATCTGTGCCACCTGTGATATTGATAAGTACACCGCGCGCACCATCAAGTGAAATTTCATCTAATAAAGGATTATTAATTGCTTGTTCTGCTGCTTGAATAGCTCGATCTTCACCTGAAGCTTCACCAGTTCCCATCATAGCTTTACCCATTTCGTCCATGACAACACGAATATCAGCAAAATCTAGATTTATTATTCCCGGGCGTACCATTAAATCAGTTACACCTTTGACACCTTGATATAAGACATCATCCGCTAGGCTGAATGCTTCAGTAAAAGTTGTTTTTTCATTTGCTATCCTAAACAGATTTTGATTAGGAATAATTATAAGAGTATCAACTACTGACTGTAATGTTTCAACGCCATCATCAGCCTGCCTAGCTCTTTTGAAGCCTTCAAATTGGAAAGGTTTTGTGACAACACCTACAGTTAAAATTCCAAGTTCCCGTGCAGCTTGGGCTATTATTGGTGCTGCTCCAGTTCCTGTTCCACCTCCCATGCCAGCAGTAATAAAGCACATATGGCTTCCTGCGAGATGGTCAACAATTGTTTCAATACTTTCTTCAGCAGCTAAAGCACCTACTGTTGGCTGGGCGCCAGCACCTAGTCCTTCAGTTGCTTTTTCTCCCAATTGAATTCGAGTTGAAGCTTTAGATAATTGCAAAGCCTGAGCATCAGTGTTTGCTACAATAAAATCAACACCATCAAGATTTTTCTCAATCATATTGTTTACTGCATTGCATCCCGCGCCGCCTACACCAAAAACGGTAATTTTTGGACGCAAATCCGCTACTTCAGGTATTTGGAGATTCAGAGTCATGGTCTGTCCGCCTGTCTATTAATTTTACTGCTCTATCACTTTTTGTGACTTATTATACTTTATTGTAGCAAACTGATTCGTTTACGTCACGAAAAATCGTACAATGAATTAAAAGTTATTTGAAAAAAGTAAGAAACTTACAACTGAATATTAAATAATCAAATTACCAGTTATTTTTAACCCATTGCATTGCCCTCTTCATGGGCATTGCGCCCATACGCTTTTCTGGCAAATCAAAATCCCAACACTCATCTTGGGGATGTGCGGCGTAAAGAGCCAATCCGACAGGAGCAGCATAATCTGGTCCAGTAGCTGCTTGGGGCAGACCATGAACCCTTAGTGGGCGGCCTAATCGTACTTGTTGACCAAGAATTCTACTGGCTAAACCTTCCATGCCTGGAATCTGGCTAGCTCCTCCTGTTAAAACAATACGTTGACTCGGCAATGTATCAAATCTTGCAGCTTGTAATTTATGATAAACTTCTTCTAATATTTCTTCGATACGAGGTCGAATTATACCGATTATTTCAGACCTCGTGAATTTTCTGCGATCATGGTCCCAATCTCCAGTTTGGCCATCAACATCAATCATTTCTCTATCATCCATTGATGTTGCTATAACTCCACCATGAATAGTCTTTATTCGCTCAGCAGTATTACTTGGAATTTGCAGTCCAGATGATAAATCAGAAGTAACATGATCTCCCCCTATTCGAACTGAGTCTGCAAAAATCATTTGCTTTTTCAAGAAAACTGAAACTGATGTGGACCCACCTCCAATATCAATACATGCAGCACCCAATTCTTGTTCATCTTCAACTAATGAAGAAATGGCAGATGCATATGCAGAAGAAACAACTCCTGCTAGCTCCAAATCACATCGCTTTATACAAGTTATTAAATTGCTTAATATACGTGAATCAATTGTTAAGAGATGTAAATCTACTGATAAAAGATGACCAATTTGGCCGCGCGGATCAGAGAGTGATGGATTCTGATCCAACGCAAAATTCACGGGCATAGCATGAATTGTCTCACGATCTTCTCCAAAATCGGGTGTATCACAAGAAGCAAGAACTCTTCCAATATCTGCTTTAGTGACACTCCCTGACTCAACCTGAACGTCTCCAGTTAATCCATATGATTTCGGCTGAGCTCCTGAGAAGCAAGCCATTACATGATCCACTCTAATATTTGCCATTTTTTTGCGCACCTTGAACTGCGGTCCTTATGGCTCGTTCAGTTTCTTCCATTTTTGTTATTTCACCCAGCTTTACACCGCGAGATCGAGTTTTTGCTACCCCAATCACTCTGAATGAGCCATGATTTGCAATAGCACCAATACCTTCACTTGCATTCGCTTGAACAGATGGGTCAAATTGCAAGATCATACAAACTATTTTAGACGTCCCTACGTCTAAAATAGCCACTACTCCTCTTTGTAAAGCTGCACGCCTTTTCTGACGCATTGTTCTTTGATTTTCATAAAGAGTGTTCATTTTATTTCTCTATTCCATTGATGCAGAAGTGCGAATAATTTCATTTGCAGCGTCAGAAAGACGCAAAACTGGCCTTGATGTGTCACGCATATCAATTGTTACAACGTCACGCGCTAATATATTCTGTGTCGAATTTAGTACTAAAATATGCTTTAATGCATCTATAGGATCGGTCTCAGGTAATTGTATGATTTGATTTCGATCCAAAATCATATCCCACCTTCTTTCCCCCATTCTACGCAAACCGCGCAAACGGTTGGCAATTGGATCAGCAGTTTTATAAATATTTAAAGCTTCATGAATAAACTCTTTGGCTCCATCACCTATAAAAAGTGGCAAATCAAGACGATCGAGGCGAGATGTAATAATACCGGAAACTTCCCCTTCAGTGTCTACCAATTCCAAAGAGGATCCGTTCCTCCATATGATTAGAGGAACTCTTTCAGTTACCTCTAATTCTAATAACCCTCCAGGCCTAAGAAATAAAGATGCAGACTTTACTTCCGCCATCTCTTCAATCTTAATTTTCAGACTAAGCAGATCTAATTTAAAAGAACTAATTGGAAAATTTAATTCCAAAGATTTTCTAATAGACATTGCAAGTGATTCAGATGCACCATCAATTTTCATCAATTCAATTTGAAATTCTGGTCGTGCTTGAATGTTTAATTTTGCATCTTCAAAAACATTGTTAAATTTCAAACGTAAATTATCACTCGTGTAGAAATAAGTTCCAAAAATAATCAAGGCAAGTGAGGGTAAGCCAAGACAAATTGATCTCTTTATGATTGGGGATAACCACATTCGGTTTATTTTATATTTTATTTTACTTGGTGCAGGATCAGATTTAATAATTTTCTCTGGAGACTTTTGGCCAAACAAACGTCCAATTTTTTCAGCTGAGATTTCTCCAAGTGGTGCAATATTCGGAGCTTCTTGTTTTCTTTTATTTATAGCCTCAATTGTAGATATACGCCTTAATTGAGGTTCTTTTCGATTTATCGATTGCATGATGCATCCTCCACCATCCAACGAGTTAACTCTCCAAAAGACATCCCTTTGTAAGCAGCTTGTTCAGGTGCTAGTGATGTAGGTGTCATCCCTGGCTGGGTGTTTGTTTCCAATAACTTCAAACCCGCCAGTCCTAAACTATCATCCCACCGAAAATCAGTTCTTGATAGTCCACGACAATTTAAACATTCATGTGCTCGCTCAGCATAATCGATACATGCATCAAAAATTTCCTTCGGTAGATTTGCTGGAATTTCATGATGCGATCCTCCACTTTCATATTTAGCATCAAAATCATACCAACCGTCAGTAATTATATTTGTGACAGTAAGTGCCTTTCCATCAAGAACTGTAACAGTCAGTTCAAATCCTGGAATAAATTCTTCTACCATTAATATATCTGGTAATTCTTCTTTAATACTTATAATCGGTTCATCACCAATATTCACAATATAGACACCAACAGATGATCCTTCATTATATGGCTTAATAACATAAGGGGCTGGCATAGGATGTGAATGCAAAATGTCAGCTTTAGAAACTAGCATGGAAGCAGCTACAGGCAATCCGACTGATCTATAAATATCTTTTGTTTTTTCTTTATCCATGGCAAGTGCTGATGAATAAACCCCAGAATGGGTATATGGAATTTGCATCCATTCAAGTAACCCTTGCACACAACCATCTTCACCCCACCGACCATGCAAAGCATTAAAAACAACATCAGGATCAGACGCAATAATTTCTGATGCAAGATTTTGATCTGCATCTATAATTGAAACAATGTAACCTTCTCCGCGTAATGCAGATGCAATCTCGCTTCCCGATACCAGTGAGACTTCTCTCTCAACTGACGGACCGCCATTTAACACTGTTACACGGGTGATTGCCTTGCTCGACATACCATCCTCTTCCTTACCCTGTTAGTCGGGCTTTAGAATTCACTCAATTTAGGGTTCTCCGACCCTCATTATTTCCCACTCTAACTTAATCCCGGAGTCTGCGTAAACCTTTTTAATCACTTCTTCACCTAAATTTTCCAAATCAGCTGCAGTAGCATCTCCAATATTGATCATGAAATTTGAATGCTTATCACTCATTTTAGCACCTCCAATAGTTGCCCCACGCATACCTGCATTATCAATTACTTTCCAAGCTTTCAAATCATGGACATCATCAATTTTTCCTGTTGATGAAAATCCCGACGGGTTTCTAAAAGTTGAGCCGCAAGAAAGTTCATTAACAGGTTGGCTTTCCGAACGTTTATTAAGTGCACTCTGCATTTTATTCATCAAATCTTCTGAAGGTGCCTGATTACTTTTCAAAATCACATTTGTAATAATTGATCCTTTTGGTATTACAGAAGATCTGTAGTCAAAATGCATATCTTTTTTTGTTAAAATTATTTGCTTTCCTTCTCTAGTTATAACATTTGCACTTTCAAAAACATCTGAGATATATTTTCCATAACATCCCGCATTCATCTTTACTGCACCACCTATAGTGCCCGGAATAGTTCTCAAGAATGTAAGATCGACCCCTTCAATAGCAGCTTTTTTTGCAACATGTGCATCTAAAGCAGCTGCGCCAACACTTATCCTATTATTTTCTAGTAATTCTATACCATTAAATCCACGCCCGAGTTTGATCACTACACCCCTAATTCCTCCATCTCGCACAATAAGGTTAGAACAAACACCTATCATAAATATTGGTATTTTCTTTGAGATATTTTTCAAAAAATCTGACAAATCAACTAAATCAGCAGGTTGAAATAAATAATCCACCTTGCCACCTACCTTTAACCATGAAAGGTCCGACATCAAACGATTAGTAACAATCGTTCCACGTACTTTAGGAATAAATACTTCAGTCATTATTTAAAATTTTGATTGAATTTAAGACTAAAAGAAACATCTAAAATATATCCTTAAATGGAATTCAGGTTATTCTAATTTATAGCAACGTTTTCAGACAGTCTATAAGCCCAAGCGCTTATAGTTCCCGCGCCCAAACAAACCAAAAGATCACCCTGATTACAATTTTTTATAAAAAAGTTTGTCAAATCCTCTTCATCTGTAATTGCAAAAGCATTGCGATGCCCCCTAGCTTTTAATCCAGAGACCAAACTATCACGGTTTCTATTTTTAATGGGTTCTTCACCAGCAGAATATACATCTGTAATACCAACCACATCAGCATCATTAAAAGAATTACAAAAATCCTCAAATAAATCATCCAACCTAGTGTATCTATGTGGTTGATGCACGGCAATTACTTTACCACGAGATGCTTGTTTTGCTGCACTCAAAACTGCAGAAATTTCTACAGGATGATGAGCATAATCATCAATTATTGTAACTCCATTAATCTCACCCACATGTGTAAAGCGTCTTTTTACACCCTTGAATTTAGAAAGAGCATTGCGAATTTGTTTTGCATCCAATCCAAGATGCCTAGAAACTGCAACAGCGGCTAGAGCATTTGAAACATTATATTCTCCTGGCATAGGAAGCATGACATTTTCTATTAAAGCATTTTCAGATTGCATTGAAATATCAAAATATGAACAACCATTTAAAAATTTTAAGTTCTTTGCTCGAATATCAGCTTGTTTATTAAAGCCATATGTAACAACTCTTCTATCATCGATGCGGCCAACCAAAGATTGAACTTCCGGGTGATCCGTATTGCAAATTGCCAAACCATAAAATGGTATATTCGAAACAAATTGATAAAATGCATCTTTTAAATGCTCAAAACTTCCATAATGCTCCATGTGCTCAGGATCTATATTTGTTACAACCGCTATTGTAGCTGGCAATTTATTAAAAGTGCCATCACTTTCATCTGCTTCAACTACCATCCACTCACCAGCTCCCATTCGAGCATTAGAGCCATATGCATGAATAATGCCACCATTTATGACAGTAGGATCAATCCCACCATAATCTAATAAAGTAGCTACCAATGTAGTTGTTGTAGTTTTCCCATGCGTTCCTGCAATGGCAATATTCGACTTTAATCTCATTAACTCAGCGAGCATTTCTGCTCTTCTAACAATAGGTAATCCTAAAGCGCGCGCTCTATCTAATTCTTTATTTCCAGATTTAATTGCTGACGAAATAACTACAACTTCAACATTTTCAACATTTTTTGCTTCTTGAGGATATTGTATTTTTGCTCCCATTTTCATCAAACGTTTTGTAATTGGGGTCTCTTTTAAATCTGAGCCTGATATACTATATCCTTGATTTATCAAAACTTCAGCAATCCCTGACATACCAATGCCACCAATACCTATAAAATGTATTGTTCCAAGTTTAGCTGGTAATTTAGTAGATGATATCATTTTAAGATCCATTTTTAGAAATAACTTCAATCATGTCAGCAAATTCAGCCAAAGCATTTGGCTTACTTCTTGAGACTGCTGCTTTTGCCATTTTAGAAGCAAGCTTATCAGATGATAACACTTTTGTTATGTAATCAGCTAAAACCAACGGAGTTAATTCATTTTCAGTTATCATATTCGCTGCACCGGACTCAACTAATCCTTTTGAATTAGCAGTTTGGTGATCACCTATAGCCGCAGCAAATGGAATTAATATTGAAGGACGCCCGATAATAGAAATATCAGCTATGGAGGACGCGCCTGAACGTGAAACTACTAATTGAGCTTGCGACATTCTTCTGGGCACATCTTCAAAAAAATACTCAATTTCAGCACTTACACCAGAATCCATAAATATTTTTTCAATTTCCATGATATCTTCTTCGCGAACTTGGCAAGCTACACGTAAGTTGTTACGCAAGAATTCTGGCAATAAAGACATTGCCTCAGCAGTTGTTCGCGAAACAATGCTGGAACCTTGCGAACCACCAATAACTAATAGACTTAAGGGCCAGTTGCCTGGTGGAATGTAAGGAGAATTTGAAAATTTCAAAACTTTATTTCGAACAGGATTTCCTACGTATTTAGATTTGGCATTTTTAGGTAATTCGGTTGGCCATGTTCCACATGCAACTATCTCAACTTTTTTTGCGAATAATCTATTAACTCTACCTAATATGCCATTTTGTTCATGAATAATACGAGGTATTTTTCTGATTCCACCTGCCATGAGCGCTGGAATAGCTGGGTATCCACCAAAACCAACTATAATTGAAGGCTTTTCTTTATTTATAGATCGAAGAGCACCTAACACACCAAGAACAATAAGTATTGGCGTTAATATTTTTCCCTTCAGCCCTCCTCTTGAAAAAGTTGAAGCTTTTACTGTTTCAATGGAAACTTCTTTTGGGAAATCGCCAGCATATTTTTTTCCTCTCAGATCAGTTGAGAGTTTAACTTGCCATCCACGCCCTATCATTTCTTCAGCTAAAGCTTGGGCTGGAAACATATGTCCGCCTGTGCCACCTGCAGCTAGCAATATTAAAGGTTTTTTTTTCATTTTATAGTTTTTGAGGATATCAATATATCAGAGATATCACCTTGAGGTCTCGTTCGCGTAAACGCTAACAACATACCCAATCCAATTCCACCTGCGACTAATGAAGATCCTCCATAACTCACAAAAGGCAGGGTCATTCCTTTTGCGGGCAATAATCTTACTGCCACACCCATGTTTATCATAGCTTGCATACCAAAAAGAACAGCAATTCCTGTTCCAGAAAGACGAACAAATATGTTCCTTTCGTTCATCAACCTAAGGAGAGACCTTACCGTGATTGCAGCAAATAGGGATATAATAACGAGAACTAATATTAAACCATACTCTTCTGCCGCCACCGCAATAATAAAGTCTGTATGAGCATCTGGTAATGACCATTTTACTGAACCTTCACCCAAGCCAACACCAAAAAAACCACCTTCTTGTATGGCATTAGTTGCATAACCTAATTGCGTTCTTGGGTCGATATCAGGATTTAAGAAGCCATCAATTCTGCGTGCAAAATGTTCAGAATTATTATATGAAAACAAACCTACTCCTACGACACCTATAAGCATTATAAACATCAATATTAATGAAGCCCCCGCCACAAAATACATTAATCCCCAAGATGCTAGAAATAGAGATGCTTGACCAAAATCAGGTTGTAACGCTAACAAACAAACTACAAATACACATACAATAAAAGACATACGCTTACCTGGTGGCCCACCAACCTCAAAACTTGAAGCCATTAACCAAGCAGAAAAAATCACAAAACATGGCTTTAGAAATTCCGATGGCTGAACAGACGCAAATCCTAAAGAGTACCAACGAACGGCTCCTTTACCATAATCAGTTCCAAGAAAAGGTAACAAACATATTGCTATAAAACAGAAAATAAAACCAATTATACCTAGTCTACGCACTATTTTTGGAGATAACATTGAGGTAAATATCATTACCACTAGTGCAATTATTCCAAAAAATAATTGCTTATAAACATAATAAAATGGATCCAAACCGTTTCTTTGAGCCAATGGTACTGATGCTGCGAGTCCAAGCAATATACCCATTACAAAAAGTATCATAACAAAAGTTAAAGACCATCGATCTATTGTTTGCCACCAACGTGGCAAAACAGGATCCCTAGGTTGTTGTGCAACCGTACCAAATACCATATCCGTCATAAGATATCGCCTGTCTGCATCTGCTCTATGCTGCCTCGTTTTCGGGTTCAGCTTATAATTATTATAATTTTTATTATTACATATTTCATTTTAGAATTCTAGTAGATGATATATTTTAATACTTATCAAAGCGAGACTATGCTCATTTAAAAATTAATCATTATTAATCAACATAACATTATTGATGAAATCATCACCACGCTTCTCAAAATTTTCATATTGATCAAAACTTGCACAAGCTGGTGCTAATAAAACCACATCATCCTTTTCCGCATCTAAGGACGCCAATCTTACAGCTTCAGTGACTGTTTTTGCAATTACAACATCAACTCCAGAAAAGTCTTTTTCTAGTTCGGAAACTTTACTTCCAATTAAATAAGCTTTTTTTACTCTCTCAAAGTATGGCTTTAGTGGCAAAACTCCACCTTCTTTTGGTTCTCCTCCAACAATCCAAAGAATGTTTTTGAAAGCTTGAAGTGCTTTTCTTGCTGAATCTACGTTTGTTGCCTTGCTATCATTAACGTACATTACCCCATTGAAAGTTCCAACTATTTGGCATCTATGGGGTAGTCCAACATAAGTCTTAAACCTTTCTTCAATTAACCTGGGAGCTAAGCCAATAGATCTACATGCAGCATAAGCACTACAAGCATTTTGATGGTTATGTTCTCCTGGCAAACCAAGCATTGACCTCAAATCAATTGACGCAATTTGCCGACCTTTTCGCCATTCAGCCAAAAAACCTTTCTTAGCAAAAATAGACCAGTCATTTTTTTGAAGTTTCTTGTTAACAGAAATACTTATTACTGGGTCGCCTGATTTAGCATCTTGACGTAATTGGTTCGCTAAGAACTGGCCTTCAATTTCATCCACACCAATTATAGATCGATCTGGGTTGCCATCTATGAACAATCTACGCTTAGCAGAAAAATATCCCCCCATTCCATTGTGGCGATCCAAATGATCTGGTGATAAATTTATAAATACAGCAATATCTGGGGCTAAAGCACGCGCTAAATCTATTTGATATGAAGATAACTCTAATATCACAATAGTACCATCTCGCGCAGGTGGTATATCCAAAACACCTCGACCAATATTGCCCGCCATAACAATTTCTCTATTTGAATCTGCAAGCAGATGAGCGATTAATGCAGTTGTGGTGGATTTTCCATTTGAACCTGTCACACATATAACTTTAGGCATTACTTCAAAATTATCCCATTCTTGTGTAGCAAAAGAACGAAAAAATAATCCAATGTCATTATCAACAACTACACCATTTTGCCATGCTTTTGATACAATTGGATGTGGGCTTGGATACAGATGAGGTATCCCAGGTGAAACAATCAGGCAAACTATATCTTGCCATGACGTTTCCTTATTTAGATCCAGAATAATAAAATCTTCCGCATCAGCGGCAATTCTTGATTTCTCATTATCATCCCAAACGATTGGTATTGCGCCACCAGCACGTAACGCCCTTGCCGCAGTAAGTCCTGAGCGACCTAAACCCAAGACTGCAACTTTACATCCTTTATATCCGCGAACAGGTATCATTAACGTAACTTTAATGTAGCTAATCCAATTAAAGCAAGGATAAGTGCAATTATCCAAAATCGGATTACAATTTGTGACTCACCCCAGCCTTTTTTTTCGAAATGATGGTGAATTGGTGCCATCAAAAATACTCGTTTACCTGTTCTTTTATAATAAAGAACCTGGATTATAACAGACAATGCTTCTACTACAAATAACCCACCAACAATCGCCAATACCAGTTCGTGTTTTGTTGCAACGGCAATCGCTCCGAGTGCACCACCCAAAGCTAATGATCCAGTATCACCCATAAAAACCGCCGCTGGAGGTGCATTATACCATAAAAAACCCAAACCTGCTCCTACTAAGGCAGAAGTAAAAACCAACAATTCACCCGTACCTTGTACATAATGCACATCTAAATATGCAGTAAAATCAGTTCGACCAACAACATATGCAATAGCACCTAGTGTCCCTGCAGCTATTATAACAGGCATAATAGCTAAACCATCCAACCCATCAGTTAAATTTACAGCATTTGCTGCACCAACAATAACAATCATTGCGAATGGAAAGTAAATAATACCTAAATTTAAAAGCGTGTCTTTAAAAATTGGTAAAGCTAAATGACGGCTTAAATCATCAGAATGAAGCTTTTGCGCCAAATAAGCCGCTATTAGAGAGATTAATAACCCTAAAAGTATTCTAGCTTTAGATGAAAATCCTTTAACATTATTCTTAGTAACTTTTAAATAATCATCAAGAAATCCAATTCCGCCAAAACCTACTGTTACCAGAAGAACAATCCAAACATAGCCGTTATCAGAGCGCGCCCACAATAAGGATGAAAAAAACAAAGTTCCAAGTATTAAAACTCCACCCATTGTTGGAGTTCCTGCTTTTTGAATAATATGACTAGTAGGCCCGTCCTCACGGATAGGTTGCCCATTTTTTTGCATCTTTCTTAATCTACGTATTAAAGGAGCGCCAAAAATAAAAGATAAAATTAACGCAGTAAAAAATGCACCACCAGAACGGAATGTGATGTATCTAAAAAGATTAAATGCATCACCTCCGTCAGATAATTCACTTAAAAAATATAGCATTTTAATAAACTCCTTTAACCTGCATCAATACTTAGCTTTTTTATTGCTTCAACAATTTTTGAAACTTTTGTATAATTAGAACCTTTAACCATTATCGTATCATTTATTGTGATGAGTTTATCAATCTCAATAATTAGTTTATCAACATCTTTAAACCACAAGCAGTGTTTTTGATTAGGTAATTCATTTTGGAAACAGCGCATCATTGGACCTATGAGATAAAAAATATCAATTTCTTTGATCCCATCAATTTTTGCTAAGTTAGAATGAAAAATTATCTCATCTGGACCAAGCTCACCCATTTCACCTAATATTGCAATTTTTCTTCCTTGTGTTTTACTACGAGACAACACATTAATTGCAGCCTCCATTGAAGTTGGGTTCGCGTTATAACTTTCATCAATTAATTCTATGTTGCCTTTGCCAAATCTTATTAAGTTTCGTTCACCCCTCCCTTTGGGGGCAGTCCAATTTGATATCGCATTAATTATATTTTTACGATTCACACCAACAGCTTCAGCTGCTGCGAAAACGGCCATAGAATTCATAGCAAAATGGTCACCCTCAGCATCAAAATTAAATGTAAAATCTGAACCATTGGCCTTAGCTTTTACAAAAGTTTTATTATTCAGAAGTGAACTTGAAATTAATTTATAATTTGCAACATCCATGCGTCCAAAACTAATAAGATTAGCTTTTACTTTATGGATAGTATTAAATAAAATATGCGAAGTGGTTAGATCACTATTAACGATTGCTGTATTGTTTGGTGAAAGGCTTTCAAAAATCTCAGCTTTTGCATATGCAATACCTTCAACATTTTGAAAGGCTTTCAAATGCACTGGAGCTACATTCAAAACAATAGCAATATCCAATTTTGCTAACTTAGCAAGAGGCCGAATTTCATTGGGATTATTCATACCAATTTCAATAATAGCAAAATCAGTTCTCTCTGGCATTCGTGCTAAAGTTAAAGGCACACCCCAGTGATTATTGTAACTATATTCCGCAGCATGGGTTTTTCCATTTTTTGTTAAAATACTTTTTAACATTTCTTTTGTAGAGGTTTTACCTACAGAGCCAGTTACGCCAATTATTTTGGCTTGTGTTCTTTCTCGAGCAAATGCAGCCATATTTTCCAATGCACAAAGTACATCTTCAACCACTAAAAGTGGAGAATTTTTATTTATTCCATCTGGTATTTTTGAAACTAGAGCTGCCGCTGCACCCTTTTCAAAAGCAACTTTAACATAATCATGACCATCCCTTTGATCTTCCAACGCCACAAATAAATCACCAACTTTTAATGTCCTTGTGTCAATAGATATTCCATCAGCAACCCAATCATTCAAAGATACACCATTGGTGGCTTTAGCAGCATCTTTTGATGACCAAAGATTCATGTTAATAACTCATCTAAAGTAGATACACTAATACTAGCCTGCTCAACATCATTAAAAGCAAGTATATCATCACCAATTATTTGCCCTGTCTCATGACCTTTCCCAGCAATTAACAATGCATCACCTGGATTTAAAGCATCAACACCAGTTAAAATTGCAGTAGCACGATCACCAATTTCTAATGCATCAGGGCAGCCTAATAATATAGATTTTCGTATTAAACTTGGATCTTCACTTCTTGGATTATCATCTGTGACAAACACAACATCCGCATATTTTTTGGCTGCTTTTCCAATTAATTCTCTCTTAACTTTATCACGATCACCACCTGCCCCAATGATAATCAACAATCGTCCCATAACATGTGGTCGCATTGCTTTAAGTGCTGTCTTAACAGCATCTGGAGTGTGGGCATAGTCAACAAAAACTGATGCCCCATTTAATCGTTTTGCTGCTAATTGCATCCTTCCTGAGACAGTTCTTAATTCACTCAGTGTTTCAAAAACAATATTTGGCTGTTCACCACATGCTATAACTAAAGCAGCAGCTTGCAAAACATTCATAGCTTGAAAATATCCAATTAAATCTAGCCGGATAGATCGCATTTCACCTTTCCAAGAAAACAATACCTGTTGTCCAGTAGAGTCAAAATTACATTTTTTTAGTGTTAAATCACAATTATTCCTTCCAACTGTAATAATATCTTGGCCACGTAATTTTGAAATTTTATATATATGTGTCCCTTTGGGATCATCCATATTAATTACCACTGATCCTTCTGGAGAAAGAACACGCTCAAATAATCCTAATTTTGAATTAAAATAAGCTTCGAAAGTTTCATGATAATCAAGATGATCGTGTGTAAAATTAGTAAATGCTGCTGCCGTCAAATAAACTCCATCTAATCTCCTCTGCTCCAAACCATGACTGGATGCTTCCATAGATGCATGTGTAACGCCACCAGATCCAATTTCGTGTAATATTTTATGTAATATTGTTGGCTCTGGAGTTGTATGTGAAAGACTCATCGAAACTGCACCCTCAACACCAGCAGTACCAATATTTACTGCTTTCTTACCTAAGCATTCCCAAATTTGTCTTGTGAAATTTGCTACTGATGTTTTTCCATTTGTACCAGTAACAGCAGTCATTGTGGAAGGTTGTACTTCAAAATACCTTGCAACTGTTTTTGATAGTAATATTCGTGGGTCTTCAGCAACAACTATCGGAATTTCAATATTTTTAAGTAATTTTTTTGCAAAATCAAAACCTTCTTGATCAGTAAGAATTGCCACTGCGCGATTTTCTATTGCTGCGTTTACAAACTTAATGCCATGAAATTTTGAACCAGGCATTGCGGCAAATAAGTTTCCATCTTTTATTTCACGGCTATCTACACAAATTTCAGTTATAATTGGATCAGTATAGACTTCATTTGATGGTCTCAAACCAAGCTCACTTAACTTCTTAAATTTTGGCGAAACTTTGGGCATATAGCGCCTCTTATTGACTACTTATTGAAGTATATGCCATTGCATCATCTGTAGCAATTGGTCGCAAATTAAGAATGGGCGCCACTCGAGTTATTATTTCAGCAGCTACTGGAACAGCAGTAAATCCAGCGGTTCTTCTACTCTCACCCAAAACTTCAATCTCAGGCTCATCCAATGAAACGACTAAAGTATATTTAGGATTACTTGCTGGAAAAAATGATGCAAAAGTTGCTATAACTTTTTTATCATAATATCCCCCTGTAGGTTTTATTTTTTCAGCTGTACCAGTTTTACCAGCCACTTGATAACCATCAACATTTGCCATTTTTGCAGTACCATCAAACTCACTTACAACACGCCTAAGCATAGATATGAGTTGTTGAGACGTTTTTTGTGAAATTACTTTTTCTTTGGCTAGATTATTAGAATTTACTTTTTTAATCGTAGGCTTCACCCTAAATCCACCGTTTGCAACAATTGAATACGCTGTAGCCAAATGTAATGGTGTTGCAGAAATTCCATGACCAAATGATATTGTAATTGTTGAGGTATCTGACCAGTTTTTTGGAATTTGTCCTCTTTTCCATGTATTTCGTTTCAGCATTCATAGCAGCGACGCTGCATCATCCTAAAATTCCATTATCCTGTGCTTTCTTTCTTGCTGCCTTGCTCACTGGTAAGAGTTTGCGATACATAGTCTCAAAATCGTCTTCGTCGGTGTGTTCTTCTAATTCAAATTCAAGATCATCCGGATCCACCTCTTCCTCCTCCACCTGTTCATGGTAACCGGCCTTCAGCACTTTGGGATTCAGTCTTGCTTTGTCTGTCTTACTTTTATCGCGAATGAGCCAGAATGTAGGATCTGCGAAATCTCGGATTTCGAGCATTGTGTTGCTGGACTGTTTTTTTTCATCCTTTTGCAACTGCTCTATTTTTTGCATGAAGAAGGCGGCGCATTTTGCAGGATTCGCTTTGTGACCGCATTTATCCCGTGGTAGGACGAAATCACAATTGCCATCTTTGCTGTCTAACGGACACGCACAATCGTCGCTGCACTTCCATTCACCTTGTGCGCCTGTCTTGAATACTTCCACAAGGGCAGATGTTATGTCCTCTTCAGTGTGTGAAGTGCACGAGGGTTTTTCCAACAGAAGCTGCGATGACAGTGACACAGATCCGCAAACACTCTCTGCAGTCTCATACAAAACACATTCTCGAGACCAAGCCCCAGGTAAGAAGCTCATGATGAGGAATAAGTGTACACGCAGCATTAGGTTAGTGGATAAATGGGCACAGAGGGGCACTGGTCAAACAAGCGAGTCAAGCGCAGAGCGCTTGAGCCCAGATCTTGA
>Ga0247602_1000018_pt1 | contig 14616 bp, 14 predicted proteins | sample 77RmetaT_FD_186066 | JGI IMG/M metagenome (GOLD analysis project Ga0247602, IMG submission 186066) | Metatranscriptome of seawater microbial communities from Monterey Bay, California, United States - 77R (Metagenome Metatranscriptome) | ecosystem: Environmental > Aquatic > Marine > Coastal...
AGGATAAAAAAAGAAATAATTACTAACATGGAAGATATTCCTATAGAAAATTAATTTATAAATATACACATGCCGATGTGGTGAAATAGGTAAACACGCTATCTTGAGGAGGTAGTGACGAAAGTCTTATCGGTTCGAGTCCGATCATCGGCAATAAATATCATATTATGATGAAAATTTGTAAAAAATATGTTATCATTAAATAACAAAAATAATTTAAGAGATTAATTATATGATATATGATTATTTTCCTATATTAATATTTATGCTTTTAAGCATTGCTATGGGATTAGTACCTATTACTTTAGGATCTTTAATTGCCCCTAAAAACCCTAGTGCTTCAAAAAATTCTATCTACGAATGTGGATTTAAAGAATTTGATGATGCAAGAATGAAATTTGATATTAGATTTTACCTTGTTGCTATATTATTTATCATATTTGATTTGGAGATTGCGTTTTTATTTCCTTGGGCTGTTGTGTTAAATAAAATAGGTTTTATGGGCTTTTTGTCCATGATAATATTTTTAGTACTATTATTATTAGGATTTTTATATGAGTGGGCTAGAGGAGCTTTGGAATGGGAATAGAAGGTGTATTCGAAAAGAGTGTATTAACTACGTCTGCCGATAAGTTAATAAATTGGGCAAGAACTGGATCAATGTGGCCTATGTCATTTGGTTTAGCTTGTTGCGCTGTAGAAATGATGCATGCAGGAGCATCAAGATATGATTTAGACAGATTTGGAACCGTATTTAGACCAAGCCCAAGACAATCAGATGTTATGATTGTTGCTGGCACACTATGTAATAAAATGGCTCCTGCTTTAAGAAGAGTTTACGATCAAATGCCAGACCCTAAATGGGTTATATCTATGGGATCTTGTGCAAATGGGGGAGGATATTATCATTATTCTTACTCAGTTGTAAGAGGCTGTGACCGTGTTGTGCCAGTAGATATTTATGTACCTGGTTGCCCACCAACAGCAGAAGCTTTGTTATATGGAGTAATCCAATTACAAAATAAAATAAAAAGAACTAGTACAATAGCAAGAGTTTAATAGATATAATATGAAAAAAAAAAATTTAAGTTTAACAACATCTATTAAAGAAAAATTAGATAAAAAAATAGTAAATATGAAAGAATCTTTTGATATGGTTACTATAGAAGTTCAAAGTGAAAATTTGATAGATGTATGTAAACAACTAAAAGAAAATAAAATATTTGATTTTTCCCAACTTATAGATTTAGCAGGCGTAGATTATTCTGCATATGGTCATGAAGAATGGGAAACAAAAAAAGTTACGACTGCTGGTTTTTGCAGAGGTAGGAAAAATAATAAAGCTGTAGATAAAAACAGGTTTGCCGTAGTGTACCATTTGTTGTCAATAAATAACAATGTTAGGCTAAGGGTAAAATGTTACATTGATAACAACGAGCCTCCGTGTATACCATCTGTAGTTAACATTTGGAATAGTGCTAATTGGTTTGAAAGAGAAGCTTTTGATTTATTTGGAATATTTTTTGTTGGTCATAACGATTTGAGAAGAATCCTAACAGATTATGGTTTTATAGGTCATCCGTTCAGAAAAGATTTTCCTTTAATAGGAGAAATGGAAGTCAGATATGATTTTAACGAACAAAGAATTGTGTATGATCCTGTTAGCATAACAGAAAGAACCCTTGTTCCTAGAGTTATTAGAAAAGATAATAGATATAAATAAAGAAAAATAATTATATTTATAATCGGAGAAAATAAAACAAATGTCAGAAATAAAAAACTATACCATTAACTTTGGACCTCAACACCCAGCAGCGCACGGTGTATTAAGGTTAGTCTTAGAATTAGATGGGGAAACAGTTAGAAGAGCTGATCCTCATATAGGTTTGCTTCATAGAGCCACGGAAAAACTAGCAGAAAACAAACCGTATAACCAAAGTATAGGTTACATGGATAGACTAGATTACGTATCTATGATGTGTAATGAACACGCTTACGTTATGTCCATAGAAAAATTATTGGGAATCACTCCTCCAATTAGAGCTCAATATATACGTGTAATGTTTGACGAGATAACAAGAATACTAAATCATCTGATGTGGTTAGGTGCTCATGCATTAGATATTGGGGCTATGAGTATGTTCCTATATGCATTTAGAGAAAGAGAAGACCTGTTAGATTGTTACGAAGCAGTCTCGGGTGCAAGAATGCATGCGTCTTATTATAGGCCAGGAGGTGTATATAGAGATTTGCCTGATACAATGCCTAAATACACTAAATCAAAATGGAAATCTGAAAAAGAAATAAATGATTTGAACAAAGAAAGAGAGGGAAGTCTACTAGATTTTTTAGAAAGTTTTTGTGAAAGATTTAAAGAAAAAATAACAGAATATGAAACGTTATTAACAGATAATAGAATATGGAAGCAAAGAACAGTTGATATAGGTATCGTATCTCCTGAAAGAGCCCTACAATTAGGTTTTACTGGACCTATGTTAAGAGGTTCAGGAATAGCTTGGGATTTAAGAAAGAAACAACCATATGAAGTATACAATCAATTAAAATTTAGCATTCCTATAGGTAAAAATGGCGATTGCTACGATCGATATTTAGTAAGAATAGAAGAGCTTAAACAGTCTAATATCATAATACAGCAATGTATAAACTGGCTAAAACAAAACACTGGGCCAGTAATAGTAGATAATTACAAAATTGCTCCCCCTTCACGAGAAAACATGAAAGATAAAATGGAAAGCTTAATACATCATTTTAAACTTTTCACAGAAGGTTATTGTGTTCCTGAAGGTGAAGTGTACTCCGCTGTTGAACACCCGAAAGGGGAATTTGGTATTTATATGATATCTGATGGAGCTAACAAACCTTATAGATTAAAAGTGAGAGCTCCTGGTTTTGCTCATTTAGCAAGTCTTGAAGAAATGGCAACAGGACATATGCTAGCTGATGTTGTTGCTATAATTGGAACACAAGATATTGTTTTCGGAGAGGTGGATCGTTAATGATAATAGATAAAAAAAAACAAAACTTGAATGGTTTGTCCCAAGAAGTAAAAGATAAAATAGATCTTACATTAAAAAAATTTCCATTAGATAAAAAAAGATCTGCTTTACTAGATGGACTAATGTTTGCTCAAGAAAGTAACAAAGGCTACCTTACAAATGATTTAATTGAAAGCGTAGCATACTATTTAGAGCAACCTGTAATATCCGCTTATGAAGTTGCTACTTTTTATAGTATGTATGAGCTGAATCCAGTAGGCAAACATCATATAAATGTATGCACTAGTATTTCTTGTATGTTAAAAGGTTCTGATGAGATAGTAGATTATCTGAAAAAGATATTAAAAATTAATGTTAATGAAGTAACAAAAGATGGTAAATTTAGTTTGAAAACTGTTGAATGTCTAGGAGCATGTGTTCATGCACCGATGTTACTCCTAAATAAAGAGTATCATGAAAATTTAACATATAAAAGAATAGATCAATTAATTAAGGAATTAAAATAATGATAAAAAGAAATTTGATCTGTTTCAGAACTATAGACAAAGAAAAACCATGGACTCTAGAAACTTATAAAAGCATTGGCGGTTATAAGGTAATAGAAAAAATAGTCAAAAATAAAATCAGCCCTCAACATATAATCAATGAAATAAAAACTTCATGTTTAAGAGGTAGAGGCGGGGCTGGATTCCCAACAGGTATAAAATGGAGTTTTATATCTAAAGCTGCTCCCGGGCAAAAATACATAATATGTAATTCAGATGAAGGTGAACCAGGGACATGTAAAGATAGAGATATAATGAGATATAATCCTCATCAATTAATTGAAGGTATGATGATTGCAGGGTATGTAATGGGAGCAACTATCGGCTACAATTATATCAGAAGAGAGTTTTACGAACCATCTGAAAGAATGGAAGAAGCAGTAGAAATAGCTAAAAAAAATAATCTGTTAGGAAAAAATTTGTTTGGCTCAGATTTTTCTTTTGAATTATTTAATGTTTATGGTTCAGGCGCATACATATGTGGTGAAGAAACAGCATTAATGGAATCATTGGAAGGGAAAAAAGGTCAACCAAGATTTAAACCTCCTTTTCCAGCTAATTTTGGTCTCTATGGAAAACCATCTAATATAAATAATACAGAAACTTATGCTTCTGTTCCTGTTATACTAGATAAAGGAGGGGACTGGTTCTTAAAATTAGGAAAACCAAATAATGGTGGGTATAAATGTTTTTCTGTATCTGGGCATGTTAATAAACCAGGCAACTTTGAAATTCCTTTAGGAACACCATTCAAAGAATTACTTAAACTAGCTGGTGGAATAAGAACCGGCAGAAAGTTAAAATGTGTTATACCAGGCGGATCTTCTATGCCAGTTTTACCAGCTGATATTATGATGAAAACAGATATGGACTATGATTCGATAAAAAACGCAGGTTCTATGCTAGGATCAGGAGCTGTTATAATCATGGATGACAGCACATGTATAGTTAATGTTATGTTGAGGATCGCTGAATTTTATATGGATGAATCATGTGGTCAGTGTACTCCTTGTAGAGAAGGAACTGGTTGGATGACAAGAATAATACATAATATTCAACATGGTAAAGGTAAGGAAGGCGATATAAAACTATTAGAAAACATAGCCGAAAATATAGCGGGAAGAACTATTTGCGCTTTAGGAGATGCTGCAGCTTGGCCGGTGCAAGGTTTCATTAGGCATTACCGTGAAGAAATACTTTATAGCATCAAACATAAGAAAAGTAAGGTCAATTAAATGGTACAAATTGAAATAGATGGAAAAAAAATAGAAGCAGAACAAGGCAAAATGATAATTGAAGTTGCTGATAATCTAGGTATTGATATACCTAGATTTTGCTATCATAAAAACTTATCTGTTGCAGCTAATTGTAGAATGTGCTTAGTTGATGTAGAAAAAGCTCCAAAACCTTTACCGGCATGCGCTACACCTGTAGCAAACGGTATGAAAGTTTGGACAACATCAATGAGAGCAAGAATTGCCCAAAAATCTGTTATGGAATTCCTTTTAATAAACCACCCTTTAGACTGTCCAATTTGTGATCAAGGAGGAGAATGCGAATTACAAGATTTAGCTATGGGTTATGGAGGGAATTTATCTAGATTTTGTGAAGGAAAAAGAGTAGTTAAAGATAAAAATATAAGTCCTCTAATATCAACTGATATGACAAGATGTATACACTGTACAAGATGTGTCAGGTTTGGTGAGGAAGTAGCTGGAATTAGGGAAATGGGAGCTGCTGGGAGAGGAGAAAATACAAGAATCGGAACATTCATTGAAGACAATATAGATTCAGAGGTATCTGGGAACATTATAGATTTATGCCCTGTAGGAGCATTAACATCTAAACCTTTTAGGTACAAAGCAAGAGCTTGGGAGTTAAAACAGTATTCCAGTATTTCTTCACATGATAGTTTAGGATCCAATATTTTAGTACACACTTATAACGACAAAGTTGTGAGAGTTGTTCCAAATGAAAACCACGAAATAAATGATACTTGGTTGAGCGATAGGGATCGTTTTTCTTACGAAGGAATTTATAATAATAGATTGAAACAGCCTTCAATAAAAATAGATAATAAATGGCAAGATGTTTCGTGGGAAAAAGCTATAAAATTTACAGTAAAAAAAATAAACGACCATATCAAAGCAAATAAGAAAGATTCAATTTGTGGTCTTATTTCTCCAAATTCAACAACTGAAGAGTGTTTCTTATTTCAAAAACTAGTAAGATCATTAGGAAGTAATAATGTAGACCATAGGACAAAACAAATTGATTTTTCAAATGAAGAAGATTATCCTACATATCCCAATTTAGGATGTTCTTTAAATGAAATAGAAAAATCTAATTCTTTGTTCATTATAGGATCAGATATACATAAAGAATTACCTTTAATGGCTTTAAGAATAAGAAAATCTAGTTTAAATAATCAGGATGTTTTTCTCTTAAATCCTTTAAATGTAAACTTAAATTTTGATCCAAAAAAACATATAGTGCCTAAAAATGGTAACATAGTTTTATATCTTAGCTCAATATTAAAAGCGTGCATGGAAATATCAGATACTGAAATTCCTTCAGAAGTTGAAAATATGTTAAAGAATATAAAAGTTTCAACGCAACATAAATCAATAGCTAAAAGAATATGTTCTGATAGTTCTCATATTATCATAGGTTTAATTGCACAATTAAGATCTGATAGTTCTCAAATTATTTGTCTTTCAAATCTTATATCTATAGTTTCTAAATCCTCTATAGGTGTTATAAATTTTGCTTCTAATTCATCAGGAGCATGGTTGTCTGGTTGTGTTCCTCATAGAATGCATAATGGTTTTAAAATAGATTCTGATAAAAGAGGATTAAATTTTTCAGAGATGTTGAATGAAAAAAATAATCTTTGGATACTGAATAACATAGAGTTGGAAGATTGTTCTAATAGAAATAAGTTTGAAGATAATTTAACGAAATCATGTGTTATAAACTTAAATTCGTTTGATTCAGAAATATCAAGAAAATACTCAGATGTTATGCTTCCTATAGCTACAAACTATGAGATAGATGGCTCATTTGTGAATAATTTTGGTAATTGGCAGTCATTCAGATCATCTGTTCCTTTATTTAATAAGTCAAAGAAATCATGGAAAGTAATAAAAACTTTAGCAAAATATCTTAAGATAGAAGGCTTTAAATACTCTAATTTAGAAGAATTGCAAAGTGAAATTAGCGTTTTAGTAGAAAAGCATTCGTGTAAAGAAACTAAATTTAATATGTTTTTATCAAACGATATATACGCGAATAATCAATCAAAAGAAAAGAAGTCATATATAAATATACTAGATAATATTTATAACAGCGATAACATCGTAAGAAGAGCTTATTCTTTACAAAAAACTAAAGATGCAAAAAACAAGAACTTTCTATTTATTAATGAAGATTATGCGAAAAAAAATGGCTTAGTTGACTATGATCAGATTACAGTTAAAAACAAAGAAGTAAAATCAACTTTATCTGTATTAATCCATAGCAATATAGAAAAAAATTCGTTTATGGTTTATTTAGGAACAAAAACAGCTTCAATTATAGAAAATTTAGATTGCAATCTTAATTTTCCTTTAGAAAGGATTAAATAATGTTTTTCGAGCATATTATATTATTAATATTTACAGTAATGAAAATAATAATAATAATTGTCCCGCTATTATTATCTGTTGCATATTTCACATTAGCTGAAAGAAAAGTTATTGCTTATATGCAAGTTAGAATAGGTCCTAATAGAGTAGGATATTATGGTCTTTTGCAGCCAATTGCAGATGGATTAAAGCTATTTATGAAGGAAGTATTAATACCGAATAATTCTAACAAGTATTTATTTGTTGTTGCTCCTGTATTAACTATATTCCCTGCATTATCAGCTTGGGCAGTGATTCCTTTTGATAAAATGTTAATATTATCAGATATTAATGTTGGTCTTTTATATCTATTAGCAATGACTTCAATTGGAGTTTATGGGATTATTATTGCTGGTTGGGCATCAAACTCTAAATATGCTTTACTTGGTTCATTAAGATCAGCTGCTCAAACAATATCTTATGAGCTGGGAATGGGATTTGCATTAGCTGGTGTTTTAATGATTGCTCAAACTATGAACCTTAAAGATATTGTATTAGCTCAGTCAGGAGGAATACTAAATTGGTATTTCATTCCTTTATTTCCTTTATTTGTAGTTTATTGGATATCAGCTGTTGCTGAGACGAATAGAGCTCCTTTTGATTTAGCTGAAGGGGAATCTGAAATTGTTGCCGGTTTCCACGTAGATTATTCTGGAATAGCTTTTGCTATATTCTTTTTAGCGGAATACGCTAATATGATTTTACTTGCATTTTTGAGTTCAATTATATTCTTAGGAGGTTGGTTATCTCCTTTTCAAAATATATACATGCTGGAAAATCTATTTTCTTGGGTACCTGGTATAATATGGTTGATGTCTAAAACTTCTTTATTTTTACTTTTATATTTATGGTTCAGGGCTACTTTTCCTCGTTTCCGTTATGACCAACTAATGCGTCTAGGATGGAAAATTTTTATACCTGTTACATTTCTTTGGATAATAGTTGTTGCAATAATGCAACAATATAAAATAGGACCTTGGTTTTATGGATACAATTAAACATTACATAAAAAGCTTTTTATTGTGGGAATTATTGATAGGATTGAAATTAACTGGCCGACATTTTTTTGAAAGGAAAATAACTATACAATATCCAGAAGAAACAACACCTAAATCATATAGATTTAGAGGATTACATGCTCTAAGACGATATCCAAACGGAGAAGAAAGATGTATAGCATGTAAATTATGTGAATCTGTATGTCCTGCGTTGGCTATAACTATAAATATGAAACAGAGAGAAGACGGTTCAAGAAGAACAACTCTTTATGAAATAGACCTATTTAAATGTATTTATTGTGGTTTTTGTGAAGAATCTTGTCCTGTTGATTCTATAGTGGAAACAACCATATCTAATTATCATTTCGAAAATAGAGGTGAAAACATAATGACAAAAGAAAAGTTACTTGCTATTGGGGATAAATACGAAAATGAAATAGCTGGTAATAAAACATCTGACTCTATATATCGTTAAGGAAGAAAAATGGAAATATTAAAAATCATATTTTATACTTTTTCTTTGGTATCAATATTGTCGGCATCTCAAGTTATATTATCCAGGAATCCAGTGAAATCTGTCTTAAGTTTAGTATTATGCTTTTTTTCCACAGCAATATTATGGATGTTATGCGAATGCGAATTTTTAAGCATTGTATTAATATTAGTCTATGTCGGAGCAGTAATGGTTCTATTCCTTTTTGTCATAATGATGTTGGATGTAAAAATATCTTTTTTAAAAGAAGGTTTAGTTAAATATTTACCTCTAGGTATAGGTGTTGCTATATTATTTGTTTTGGGTATAGTATACTCTATAACCTATAATACAATCATATCTTGTAAAACTTTTTCTGCATACCCAGAAGGCTATAATAATGTAAAAATATTAGGCGAAGTTTTGTTTACTGAGTATATATATCCGTTTGAAATTTCAGGGATAATATTATTAGTAGCAATGATAGCAGCAATAAGTTTAACATTTAGAGGAACACAGGTCAGAAAACATCAAGATGTTACTGAACAAATAAGAGTTAAAGCAAAAGAAAGAGTCAAACTAGTAGACATTAAGGAAAATGAATGATAGCAATATCTGATTATTTAACATTTAGCGCTATACTTTTTGGTATAAGTATAGCTGGTATTTTTATTAATAGAAAAAACTTAATAGTATTGTTAATGTGTATTGAGCTTATGCTGCTTGCAATAAATACAAATTTTGTTGTTTTTTCTAGATCTTTAATTGATGTTTCTGGGCAAATTTTTGTATTTTTTATTTTAACTGTTGCCGCTGCAGAGGCAGCAATCGGATTGGCTATTTTAGTTATATTGTTTAGAAAACTAAATGATATTAATACATCCGAAATAAATAAGTTGAAAGGATAGTTATGAATATTGAAAGTATTTGTATTATTATTGTTATTTTACCATTATTATCATCCTTTATCTCTGGTTTTCTTGGAAATAAAATAGGTAAAACAGCTACACATAATATTGCAATAATTTCTGTTGGTATTGCTTTTTTATTATCATTGATACTGGTTAAAAGATTAATCTTTGAACAAGAACCAAGTGTCAATTTTACTTTATACGAATGGATGAAAATTAACAACAAACTAAGCTTTGAAATTGGTTTTTTAATAGATAAACTTACGATATCAATGATATCTACAGTATGTTTCGTTTCTTGCATGGTTCATATATACACAATTGGATATATGGAAACAGATCCTGGCTATCAAAGATTTTTCTGTTATATATCCGCTTTTACATTTGCTATGCTAATGTTAGTAATGTCTAATAATTTCTTACAACTTTTCTTTGGTTGGGAAGGAGTAGGACTTGTCTCATATTTACTTATAGGTTTCTGGCATCATAAAGAAACAGCTATTTTTGCTAACTTAAAAGCTTTTCTAGTTAACAGGTTTGGAGATTTTGGGTTCCTGCTTGGTATAGCGGGTATTTTATACTATTTTAATAGTCTAGACTTCTTAACAGTTTTTAATCAAATAGAAAATTTTGTATATGCTGAGCATAAAGTATTTATTATATCTGATGTAGAAGTAGATGCAATTAACTTTATATGTATAGGGTTATTTATAGGAGCGATGGGGAAATCTGCTCAAGTTCCTTTACATGTATGGCTTCCAGATTCTATGGAAGGACCAACTCCTATATCTGCGCTAATTCACGCAGCTACAATGGTAACAGCTGGCGTATTCATGGTTTCAAGAATGTCTCCTTTATTTGAAAATTCTGATACTGCTTTAAATTTTATATTAATAATAGGATCAACAACTTGTTTCTTCATGGGGCTGCTTGGTATTGTAAGTAACGATATCAAAAAAATAATAGCATATTCAACTTTATCCCAATTAGGATATATGGTATGTGCTTTAGGTGCTTCAGCTTACGCAGTTAGTATGTTCCATCTAATGACTCATGCTTTTTTTAAGGCTTTACTTTTCTTAGGAGCTGGATCAGTTATTATAGCAATGCACCATGAGCAAGATATTAATAAAATGGGTAACCTTAAAAAATATATGCCTATAACTTATATAACCATGAGTTTGGGTTCTCTTGCCTTAATTGGATTTCCTTTTTTCTCAGGTTTTTATTCCAAGGATTTAGTTATAAATGCTGTAGGAGCATCTAACTTACCCTTTTCAAATATTGCTTACATAATGATACTATCTTCTGTTTTCGTTACATCTTTATACAGTTTCAGGTTGTTATTTAGAGTTTTTCATACAGAAGAAAGAATGGATGAAAAAACGAAATCGCACTTAACAGAATGCAAACCTGTTGTAACAATCCCTTTAATATTACTTGCTATACCTTCTGTAGTTCTTGGCTATATAATGGTACCATGTATATTAGGTGATTATTTCGGTGATGCTATATTTGTTGACGAAAGACATACAGCTATGAGTAATCTAAAAGATCATTTTCATGGGACTTTAGCTTTTACTATACATGGTTTTACTTCAGCACCATTTTTCTTAGCGATATCTGGTATATTTGTATCATGGTTATTTTATGTAAAAAAACCTCAATTAGCTCATGATTGCAAAAGAATGTTCTTGCCAATCTATAAAGTATTAGATAAAAAGTATGCATTTGATGAAGTTTATCAGTTTATATTTATAGGCGGAGCTAAAAAAATTGGTAATGTCTTATGGTCTATCGGTGACAGGATAATTATAGATAACTTTTTCGTAAACGGATCTTATAAATCAATTGATTTATTTTCGAAGGTTATAAGAAAAATGCAAACAGGTTATTTATATCATTATGCATTCACAATGATAACTGGTTTCTTAATTTTATTAGTTTGGTTAATAATACATTAGATCCTAAAGGAAATTAATATCATATGAACGAATCATCTTTACTTAGTTTAATTATATGGGGACCTATTTTAATAGGTATAATTTTATTAATGTTGAATAAATCCCCTAAATTATCATTTGGAATATCTATCATTACTGCATCTTTATGTATTATGGCTTGCTGTAAGCTAATAAATGGTTTTGATATGTCTTCTTGGAAAATGCAATACGAAGAAAAATATAATTGGCTCACTTTTATAAACTCTTATTACCATATAGGGGTTGACGGATTTTCCTTATTGCTTATAACATTGACATGTTTTATTGGATTAATAGTTATTATATCTGCACAGAAATCTATAAAATATAATATTAGTTCTTACATGTCTGCTTTTCTCGTTATGCAAGGTTTAATGTGTGGGGTTTTCGTAGCTTTAGATGCGCTATTATTTTACATATTCTTTGAAGCAATGCTCATACCAATGTTTATTATCATAGGTATTTGGGGAGGTAAGAATAGAATATATGCAACTATAAAATTTTTCATATATACATTCTTAGGCTCTGTATTTTTATTAGTATCTTTAATATATATATATTTACAGGCCAAAAATTCTGGGTTAGGGGAAAATAGCTGGAATATTTCTAGTTGGTACAATCTAGAATTTCCTATAGAGACCCAAAAATGGTTATTCATAGGTATATTTATAGCTTTTGCAGTAAAAATACCAATGTTTCCAGTACATACATGGTTACCGGATGCTCACACTGAAGCTCCTACAGCTGGATCAGTTATATTAGCAGCGATAACTTTAAAGATAGGTGGTTATGGTATGATGAGGTTTATTTTACCATTATTAACATCAGCTTGTTATATATATTCTAATATAATAGTGCTTTTATCTCTAATTGCGATTATATATATTGGTTTTATAGCTTTAATACAAAAAGATATGAAAAAATTAATCGCCTATTCATCCATATCTCATATGGGTTTTGTTACTTTAGGATTATTTATTCCTTTTATAATATTATCAAATAACATGAATTATAATAACCTTAGCATGGGAATTAATGGAGCTATGATTCAAATGATATCTCATGGTTTTATTTCAGCTGCAATGTTCTTATGTGTTGGAGTGTTATATGATAGAATACATAGTCGTATGATTAGCGATTATGGAGGGGTTGTAAATAAAATGCCTATATATTCAACATTTCTTATGTTATTTGCAATGTCCAATTGTGGTTTACCTGGAACCTCAGGTTTTGTAGGAGAATTTTTAGTTATTCTGTCAGCTTTTCAAGCTAATTTTATAATAGCTTTTTTATCAGCAACCACATTAATTATAGGGGCAGCTTATACTTTATGGATGTATAAAAGAGTAATTTTTGGAAAGTTACATCATGAAAATTTACTTTCATTAAAAGATGTGAACAATCATGAAATAATATGTCTAACTTTATTATCTTTGTTTATAATATTTTTAGGGGTATATCCATTACCTTTCATAAATATAATGAGTGCTTCTACTAACCACTTAATACAAGATTTAATTATACCTAAACTTTAAGGTTAAATATTATGTATAATCAACTAATACATTTAATTCCAGAAATTATCATTATAACAACAGCAAGTATACTACTATTATCCACTGTAGTTGTAAAAGATAAAGATGTTTGCTATGCATATTCAATTTCCCAGATAGGATTAATAATAGCATTATTTTTTCTAATAAAGAATTGGAATATGGACTATAAAATAGTATTTAACTTGCAATTTATAGATGATAATTTATCAAGAATTCTCAAACTATTTAGTTTAATTTTTACACTAGTAGTTTTCTTATATAGTGAAAAATATCTAAAACTTCACAAAAGTTATAATAATGAATACTTTGCGCTTTGCTTATTTTCGTTAATTGGAATGATGGTCTTAATATCATCAAGTAACTTCTTAATACTTTACTTAGGGCTAGAGCTGTTATCTTTACCGCTTTATGCTTTAATAACTATTATAAGAAAGCATAATAACTCAGGTGAAGCATCTATTAAGTTTTTTGTTATGGGTGCTATAGCATCAGGGATGCTATTATACGGAATATCTCTACTGTATGGTTTATCTGGCAGTTTAAACTTAAATGAAATAGGTAACTGTATATCAATAAATTTAATTCACGATTCTATGATATTAAAAATAGCTATTGTTTTTATTATTGCTGGAGTAGCTTTTAAATTAGGGGCATTTCCATTTCACATGTGGGTACCAGATGTTTACGAAGGATCTCCTAATACAATTACATTGTTCATAGGTAGCGTACCTAAAATAGCCGCTTTTGCAATGTCATACAGAATTCTTTCTTCTTTAATTATAGTTGTTAAAGATTGGTCATCTATATTGACATTAATGATAGTGGGTTCTTTAATTGTTGGTAATATAATTGCTATAGCTCAAACTAATATAAAGAGGATGTTAGCTTATTCTACAATTAGCCATATCTCTTTTTTATTAATGGGTTTTATTTCATTCGCTCATGAAGGATTTATTGCTTCTTTATTTTATGTGATTATATACACGTTAACAGCTGTTTGTGCCTTTGGCGTAATAATTTCTTTAAGCTCATCTAATTTTGAAATGGAAAAAATAAGTGATTTTAAAGGTTTAGGTAAACATAACCCAGTTTTAGCTTTTATTATGATGATTGTTATGTTTTCCATGGCAGGAATACCTCCAACTATAGGTTTTTATGCTAAGTTTATAGTTATAAAATCTGTTATTGCAAATGGAATGTATTGGCTAGCTATTTTTGCAGTTGTGTTTTCAGTTATAGGATCTTTTTATTATTTAAGAATTATAAAAGTTATGTTTTTTGAAAACGAATCTATTAAAAAAAATAATTTTGAAAATAGAGGTCTATCTAAATCAGGTTATACCGTGTTATTTATAAATAGCATAATGTTAGTAATACTTGGGATATACCCTGTTCCTATATTAAATTTATGTTTAAATATATTTTAAAATATATAATTTGACATTAATTTATAAAAATTTAATAATGTAC
>Ga0247602_1000020_pt1 | contig 14477 bp, 1 predicted proteins | sample 77RmetaT_FD_186066 | JGI IMG/M metagenome (GOLD analysis project Ga0247602, IMG submission 186066) | Metatranscriptome of seawater microbial communities from Monterey Bay, California, United States - 77R (Metagenome Metatranscriptome) | ecosystem: Environmental > Aquatic > Marine > Coastal...
CTCAAGTCATGGTTAGATAGGCAGCCTTCATGGCTGCAGGCGCCATCGGCGTGCAGCAACCCTCAGTTGTGCGGCCTGTAAGTGGGCAGCAGCCCCCCTGTAGATTTAGAGCCCATGTTGCAAGAGAGGCACAGATGGATGGCTTCAAATGTCGCTGCTTCTTACGACATGTCAGACAAACTCCATGATGTGGAGAAGCACCTTGGAGACACCAACAACTTGAAGAAAATTAACGACTTCTTGGAGGGGAAAAGCAGACACAAGCACATCTTTGTCTACTACCAGAAGTTAGATGACATCAATGAAGCAGGTGAGCCTGTGGACAAGAAGGGGGACCCGAAGTTCATGATCACAACAGGTGAGCATGACGACTTGCGGATCAAGAACCGTGCTGTATACTTTCTTCGCAACATCCCAGACCAAAAGGAAGTGAAGAAGGACATAAGTGCGGATGGAGAGTTGTTGTTCGGTGAAATGGCAGCTTCACCCTTGGAAAGCCTCAATACAGGGCTCATGGCTGTTTTCAGGCCTTTGATATGCGAGTCGACTTGTATCGATTGGGGGGAGTGTGATACGGAGCAAAACCAAGAGTTCAAGGCTAGCCTGGAGAGGTTTACCATGGAGCTGTCTGAAGGCATTAAGTCTCTGTCCAGCGGCATTGACCTGCCCATGCCTGCGCCGACCGATGTCGACATGCGGGCCATGTCGCTTAGTGATATCGCAAGAGAGCATCCAGAATTGGTGCAGCAATATGAGAAGCTCTTGGATACATGGTGCAAGCAGATTGAGCAGTATCTTGAATCAGGACTCGAAGAGCAGCACCAGGACACAGAGCATCCTGGCCCTCGCACGGAACTTGAGCACTGGCGCAACCGTCTTCAGAAGATCACATCCATCCTGGAGCAATTGAAAACCAAAGAACGGAAAATGGTATTCGGCTTGCTGCATGCTGTCACTCGTGGGAGCCACGACTTCGCCTCAAAGTCACGTCAGACGGTATTTGCCATGATTCGCCGCTGGAAGCAGGTTGACCATGACATCACTGAAGCCTGGAATGAGGCGAAGGATAATGTCAAGTACCTGACCACAATGGAGAAGTTCATAGAGCCTTTGTACACAGGAACACCAGCAACAATCATCGATGCACTGCCTGCACTCATGAACGCAGTGAAGATGATCCACACCATTGCGCGGTACTACAACACACAAGAGCGTATGACCTTGCTCTTCCTGAAAATAACCAACCAAATGATCACCAACTGTAAAGCATGCGTGCTTGAGGGGGATGAGCCAACCGCTTTGTGGGGAAAGGACCCCCTGGTGCTCATTGAGAAGTTGGAATCTTGCATCAAGTTGAACTCGGCCTACCAAAAGCAGTACGCTGCCACGAAAGAGGCGCTCCTTGCCATGCCGAGACCAAAGCAGTTCGAATTCAACGAGCCCTTGATCTTCGGCCGCTTTGACCTCTTCTGCAGGCGTCTCCACAAGCTCATCGACATGTTCAAGACCATCCATCAATTCACGTCGCTGTCGCAGCACCGCTTTGATGGCATGGAGCCGTTGGTGAAGTCGTTTACGCAAATTCTGGAGGAGTTCCAATTCAAGCGGCATGACCTGCTCGATTTCTCTATCAATCGTTTCGACCGTGACTATGTGGAGTTTAACGTTCGAATTTCCGATTTGGAGAGCAACTTGAGGAAGTTTATAAACGACTCATTCGAGTCAATTGCGTCAGTCGAGTCAGCGCTGAAGCTCTTGTACAAGTTTCAGAGCATCTTGCAACGCGAGAACTTGAGGGAAGAGCTTGAGTCCAAATTTGCAGTGATTTTCCACAACTATGGTTTGGAGCTCCAGCAAGTTCAGGAGCTGTACGAGAAGGGCAAGGCAGGGCCACCACTGGTGCGAAACCTTCCACCCGTATCAGGGCACATCATCTGGTCGCGTCACCTGTACAAGCGCATTGCTGGACCCATGGACAAGTTCCAACACAATCCAACAGTCCTATCAGGCGCTAGCTCTCGGAGGATCATCCGCATGTATAACAGGATGGCAAAGACCCTGATCGAGTTTGAAACGCTTTGGTATCAGACGTGGGAGAGCAACATCGAGCAAGTGAAAGCTGGGCTGCAAGCAACGCTCATCATCAAACACCCAGAGGACCAGAACCGCTTTCACGTCAACTTTGACTGGGAAATCCTGCAGCTGATCCGCGAAACTAAATGCATGGACAGAATGGGTGGCATTGACATCCCTGAGGCGGCCAAGATGGTGCTATTACAGGAGCAGCAATTCAAGACGTACAACCAGGAGCTTTCATACTTCCTTCGTGAGTACCGTCGCGTCACACAAATGGTGAAGCCAATCACCTTGAACCTTCTCAAGCCACCCATCGAGACGTTGGAGTTCAAAATTCGACCTGGTATGGTGCTACTCACCTGGACTTCCATGAATATCCAATCCTATTTGGAGGAGATCTGGAAAGAGCTTGACAAACTGGAGCAGCTTGTGTGCACCGTGAATGATCTCATGGAGAATCGCATTGACTCCAATTTCAAGGTCGTCTCCAATGTTCTGTTGGTGCACCTTCCAGAGGAGCAGGAGCTAGTGTCTTTGGATGAATTTGTTGAGATGCAAGAAAGGCATGTGCGTTCGACAACAGACTTCCTCGTGGCAAAGAGCTTGGAGATAGAACATGCGGTTGATGACATGCTTGGCATCATTGTGGCGTTTGAATTGGACCCACATGTTCCGGCTATCACTGAAAGCGAGATCATCAAGGTCAAGGCACATTACAATTGGTCTATGTACCAGGCACTTCTGAACGCAACCAAGCAGTCACTCAAGGCTTTGAAGGCACGACTCTCGCAGAACTGCAAAAAGGGTTATAGCATGCCACCAGCCTTCTTCGAGGTAGACCTTCAATTGGATGGCATTGGTGTCAGACTGGTTCCTTCAGTGGAGGACATCCAGGCCGACATCAATAGGGGAGCAGTGGCTGTTTTGAAGTGCTCGAAGATGATCAAGGCTTGGGACACAGTGACGATTCCCAAGAATGTCCAGCTGATCCTAAACCCAAACTTGCCACCTGTGCAGGGTTCTGGGTCACAGGGCACCTTCTATGACAAGATTGCCATGGACCGGGAGATCATGAAGGTGGTGTTGCTCTTGACAGGGAGCATTCAGTCAGCGAAGAACATGTGTGCCGAGTACTTGAAGCAATTTGCTCCATTCGAGTGGTGCTGGAAAAACGACATTAACAAGGAGTACAAAGCCTTCAAAGCAACCAATCCAACACTGGACGAATTTGAGACCAAGCTCAAGGTCTTTGTGGAGGTAGAGGAACAGGTGGACAAGCTGGAACCGCACCGGCAGATTTCAGCGTTGATGTTGCAAACTGGATCTTTGGCTGCCAGCCTCAAGGAGCAAGCCAACAAGTGGAAGGAGGCATTCGCAAGTGAGCTCCACAAAGATGCCTTCATCAAGCTTGAAGCAGTGAGTGAGACCATCAAGTCCACAAGGAAGAAGCTTACTCGCGAAATTTCCGAGAATAACATTGACGCTGTTGCAGCAGTGATGGATACATTGAAGGAGGTAAGAGCCAAAAAGACAGAGATCGAGCTTGAGTTCATTCCGATTGAACACATGTACAGGATTCTTGACGAGTACTTGCCGCCGCACATCATGGACAAAGAGGAGCAGGAAGAGCGAGTGATGCTCACCAAAAGTTGGGAAAAGCTTCTTAAAGAGAGTGAAACTCGACAACAAGAACTGTGGGAAAAGCAAACCCAGTACAAGAAGGAGCTCATCAAGACTGTCAATGTCTTCAAGCAGGATGTCCAGAAGTTCAGAGCAGAATACGAAAGAAATGGGCCCATGGTCAGGGGCATCCAACCACAGGAGGCTGCTGATAGGCTCAGGCGAGCCAAAGAAGAGTATGAACTTAGAAGTCGCAAGCAGAACATCTACTACCTTGGAGAGGACTTATTCGGCTTGCCACATCAAACTTACCCAAAACTGAAACAGACCGAAGAAGAGCTAGATTACCTATCTATGCTTTACGACCTCTATGGGGAAGTGCTGAACACGATTAAAGAATGGCGAGAATACGATTGGTCAGATGTCCCAGACCACATGGAGGTGATGCAGAAGCAGATCGACGTTTTTGTTGCCAAGTGCAGGAAAATGCCAAAACTGCTTCGCCAATGGCCTGCTTACAATGAGCTGAAAAAGGAGATCGAAGACTTCCAGGCTGTCTTGCCGCTGCTCCAAGACTTGAGCAAGCCGAGCATCAGGGAATACCACTGGAACCAGGTGCAAGAGATCACTGGTAAGGAGTTGTTCAATGCTTCTGAAGGGGATAGCTTCAAGCTCCAATCCTTGATTGACGCCAACCTGAATGAGTACGCAGAGGAGGTCCAAGACATCTGTGACTCTGCTGACAAGCAGCTTATAATTGAAACCAAGCTCCGGGAGATCAGCACACTATGGGAAGGCATGTACTTTGACTTCGGCACCTGGAGGCAGCGTGAGGGACCGTGCATTCTTGTGCCTGGAAAAGTCGCCGAGGCCCAAGAAGCGTTGGAAGAGACAATGATGAACTTGAACACGATGAACGCACAGAGGCACTCGATGCGTTTCAAAAATGAGCTGACAGAGCTGCTGCAAAGCTTGTCCGACACAGCAGACATTGTTGAGCGTTGGTTTAAAGTGCAGCAAATGTGGACTTCACTTGAGTCCGTGTTCACTGGTGGAGACATCGCAAAGCAAATGCCTATGGAAGCAAAAAAGTTTGTGCAAATCGACAGGGACTGGATGAAGATCATGATGAAATCTTCTGAGATCAAGCTGGTGGTACCTTGTTGCCAGAACGACATGCTGAAGTCCATGCTGCCTGTGCTGCATACAGGTTTGGAAACATGCCAAAAGTCATTGGAAAGCTATCTTGAAGGCAAACGTAACAAGTTCCCTCGGTTCTACTTCACTTCGGATCCTGTTTTGCTCAAAATCCTCTCACAGGGCAGCGATCCTGAGAATATTCAGGAGGACTTTGAGAAGCTATTCGATGCCATAAGTCGTGTGCAGTTCGACAAGGCAGACCGCAAGAAGATTATCAAGTTTAAGGGCGGAGAAGAGGAAATAGCCATGCAGACACCAGTAATCGCAATGGGCAACATCGAGGACTGGTTGTTGGCATTGGAAACAGAAATGCAGCGCTCAGTTCGACGAGAATGCCGCATCGCATCAATGGAAGCCAATCAGATCTTGTCTGGGCTCTCCATGACGGACTTTGGCAACAAGTCCATTGCACAGGTGGCCCTCCTTGGCATCCAGCTTGTGTGGACAGCAGACTTCCAGGAAGCCTTGCAAAGAATGTCTCGAGACAAAGACCGAACTGTCATGGGCACCACCAATAGAAAATTTGTGCAGATGCTCGCTGACCTCGTCGGCATTTGTCTGACTGAGCTGGGGTCGAAGATGAACCGCACAAAGTTTGAAACCTTGGTCACCATTCACGTTCACCAGAAGGATTTGTTCGCAGAGGTCTGGGGAAAGGTTCGCGCTGGAAAAGTCAAGGATGATAATGATTTCGAGTGGTTGAAGCAGACCCGAATGTATTGGAAAACTGAGTCGGATAACGCTGTGATCCAAATCGCAGATAATGACTTTGTGTACTCCTACGAATACCTTGGTTGTAAGGAGCGATTGGTGATCACAGCCTTGACCGACCGATGCTACGTCACACAGTCGCAAGCCCTAGGCATGTTCTTCGGCGGAGCGCCTGCCGGACCAGCTGGAACCGGGAAAACAGAGACCACGAAGGACATGGGCCGCACTCTGGGGGTTTACGTGGTCGTCACAAACTGCTCTGACCAGCACCGCTTCAAAGACATGGCGAAGATTTTCAAAGGCCTGTGCATGAGTGGTCTTTGGGGTTGTTTCGACGAGTTCAACCGGATTGAGCTTGAGGTGCTCAGTGTGGTGGCCATGCAAGTGGAGTCGATTTGCTCTGCCAAACGAAGCGCCTGCAAGACCTTCATGTTTCCAGGAGAAGCTGCTCCAATTAAATTGGTACCATCAGTCGGCTACTTCATCACCATGAATCCTGGTTATGCTGGGCGACAAGAACTGCCAGAAAACTTGAAGGTGCTGTTCAGGAGTGTGGCAATGATGGTGCCCAACAGGGAAACGATCATGAAGGTGAAGTTGGCTTCAGTGGGTTATTCAATGATGGATCTTCTTGGCAAGAAGTTTTGCATTCTGTATGCACTATGTGAACAACAGCTGAGCAAGCAGAGACACTACGATTTCGGCCTTCGGAACATTCTCAGTGTATTGCGAACCAGCGGAACTGTCAAGCGGTCAGAGGCACCTGACGCAGATGAGGAGATGCTGTTCATGAGGACTGTGCGCGATATGAATCTGTCCAAGCTCGTCGCCGATGACGTGCCTTTGTTCTTGGCCCTTTTGAGAGACATCTTCCCAAAAGTCGAAAACCCACCCAACTTGGTGCATACAAGCATTGAGAACGGCTCCAAAACTTTGATCGACAGGAACAAGCTTGTGATGTGGGACACGTGGTTCCTCAAGGTAATTCAGCTGTATGAGACCTCGCTGGTGCGCCATGGCTTCATGTTGGTGGGACCCACATTGTGTGGAAAGACAGAAATCGCCAGCATCCTGACAACCTGCATGACTGAGGACGGGAACCCTCACAGGGAGCAACGGATGAATCCGAAGGCAATTACAGATTCGCAGATGTATGGGTTCAAAGACCCAGTCACTGAAGAATGGACTCCAGGCGTCTTTGCTTCCATTTGGCAGAAGTACAACAATCGTGCTCGCAAAGACACAACGTGGATCGTTTGCGATGGCCCAGTTGATGCCATTTGGATTGAGAACTTGAACACAGTGCTTGATGACAACAAGATCCTGACACTAGCGAACAACGACCGCATCCCAATGACAGACAATTGCAAGATTGTGTTCGAGGTGCAGGACCTGCGCAATGCGTCGCCTGCCACGGTGTCCAGAGCAGGCATCATCTATGTCAGTGCTAGTGATCTTGGATGGTACCCACTTGTGCAGTCTTGGCTGCTGCGGCGCCCAGAGCTGAGTATTCTTCGCCAACAAGAAGTTGAGATTCTGCGCCCAATGTTCGACAAATGGCTGAAGAACCCACCTCCTAATGGAGGGGCTGCGATTGATTTTTTCGATTGGAACATGCGGAACATCAAGAAGGTTATGCCAGCCAATGACTCGATAATCATTTGTAACGTCCTGAACATCCTGGCCTCATCCTTGAAGGGTGCTGTGGATGAAAATTACATACTCTCCGAAGAGGCATACCAGAAAGTTTGTCTGTGGTCCGTAATGTGGGGCTTTGGAGGCCTCCTTGAGCCTGAAGAGCGCAAGAAGCTGTGGGACAAGTTTTGTGAAGTGCTGGATGCAAATGGTTGCAAAAATGCAATTCCAAAGTGTGCCGATGACTTGACTGTATTTGAATACGTGCCAGACTGGACCGATAAGGCCCGTCCATGGAAACAGTGGCTTCCCAAGGAGTGGAAGCCTCCCAGAAAGATCCAGTTCTCAGCGCTGCTGATTCCTACCATGGACTCCTGCCGAGCAGACCACCTGATGACAATCATCGCCGAGCAGGTTCAGACACGAACGCCACCTTGCTTCAAATCGTCGATGATGGTTGGCGCACCTGGAACCGCAAAAACATCGACAGCTCTGATGTTCACAGGCGGTTTCCCACAAGAAACAATGTTGTCGAAACGATTGAACTTGAGCAGTGCAACAACCCCACACGGATTCCAAAAGAGCATTGAGGCAGAGCTGGAGCGTAAACCAGGCAGGACGCATTGCCCACCAGGTGGCAAAAAAATGACAGTTTTCATTGATGACGCATCAATGCCACTCGTCAACAAGTGGGGTGACCAGATCACGAATGAGTTGACCAGACAACTGATAGAAATGGGAGGTTTCTACTTCCTTCACAAGGAGAAGCGCGGAGAATTCATGCAGATTGAGGGTCTGCAGTATGTTGCCGCAATGGGACACCCATCTGGTGGTAAAAATGACATTCCGAACCGCCTGAAATCCAAGTTCCTCTGCTTCAATATGGTGCTGCCATCCACAACCTCTGTGGATAGCATCTTCGGTTCAATCATGAAAGTGAAGTTTACTGTAAAATCGGGTGCAAAACAGGGAGTGATCGACCTTTCAAAGAAGCTCTGTGGTGCTACGGTCGATGTGTGGGACAAAATCAAGCGGAGCCTCTTGCCTACACCACTGCGTTTCCACTACATCTTCAACATGCGAGACCTGAGCCGTGTGTTCCAAGGCATATTGGAGAGTCCAGTTGATATCATCGTTGACGAGACAACCTTGGTCGCACTGTGGAAGCACGAGGTCACACGGGTTTTCTGTGATAAGCTCTGCCGCGAGCAGGACATCGCTCTTGTTGACAAGGTGCTGACGGAGTTCATGCCGCAACACTTTGGAGAGGCGTTGGCCCTCGAGAACAAGGACACAAGGTGGTTCTGCGACTTCCAGCGTGAAGTTAAGTTTGACGAGGAGACTGGCGAAGAGCTGGGTGCACCCAAAGTCTATGAGCCTGCATACTCGTGGGAACACATGAGGACTAAGGCCTACGAGTACTTGAAGAGGTTCAATGAGGCGTTCCCGCAGAAGTCCATGAACCTTGTCCTTTTCAGCGAGGCGATGCGGCACCTCCTGAAAATCAACCGCACTGTCCAACAAAAGCGAGGTAGCGCCATGCTTGTTGGAGTTGGAGGAAGCGGCAAACAGTCGTTAGCACGCCTGGCGGCCTACACCTCTGGGCACTTTGCTTTCCAGATCACCATCACGAAAACATATAATGACAACGCGCTCTTCGAGGACATTCGCTCTTTGTGTGTGAAGGCAGGAGCTAAAAACGAGAGTGTCACATTCATCTTCACAGATGCCGAAGTCAAATCTGAAAACTTCTTGGAGTACATGAACTCGCTGCTGGCCACAGGTGAGATTGCTGGCCTTTTTGCAAAAGATGAGAGAGATGCTATGTGTTCGGAAGTCCGCAATGACTTCGTGAAAGACAACCCTGGCGTTGAGGAGAACATGCGTTTGATGTACCAGTACTTTATGGACCGGATGCGGGACAACCTGCACATCTGCCTCTGCTTCTCCCCGGTGAACGCCAAGTTCCCGATTCGTGCACAATACTTCCCTGCCGTCTTCACAGTGAACATCAACTGGTTCATGGCATGGCCCGAAGAGGCATTGGTTGCAGTGAGCACTGCGTTTCTTGATAATTTCAAAGTGGACTGCACTGATGAGGATCGGCAGAGGTTGTACTCTCTCACCGGGTTTTTCCAAGCAGCAGTGCGAGACATGTGCGCCATATACTTTTCGCGGATGCGCAAGCAGGTGTATGTTACCCCCAAGACTTTCTTATGCCTGATCGACTTTTATCAGGTCCTTTACAAGATAAAGTATGAGGAGATCAATGTGCAGGAGCGAAGCGTGAGTGTGGGGCTCCAGAAACTTAAGGAAGCTGCTGAATATGTTGAAAAATTGAAGAAGGAGTTAAAAGTGCAAGAGGTGGTCTTGAAAGGCGAAGAACAGAAAACTACAGCTTTGCTTGAGAAGGTCATGCATGAGAAGTCCAAAGCCGACAAGAAAGCTGAACAAGTAAATGGGCAAAAAGCAGAATGCCAAGCAGAAGCTGACAAGATCAATAATGAAAAAGCGGAAGCACAGGTGGAATTGGACAAAGCACTGCCGTACCTGCGTGATGCGGAGCAGGCATGCAATTCCATCAAGAAGAACGATGTTGTTGAGATCCGGGCGAACAAGCAACCCGTGGATGTTATCAAGTTGACTTTCGATGGTCTTCAGATTTTGCAGAACAAGAAAATTGTAGAGGTCAAGATGGAGGACAAGAAGATCAATAACATTGTCTGCACGTTCCTACATGATTCTTACCACGAGTATGCCGTCAAGGATCTTGACATGAACTTCTTGAAGAACATCCTGGACTTTGCAGCCAATGAGAAAGACAACATCAATGACGAAACCTGTGAATTGCTCGAGCCTTACTTGAGGATGGACCCTAATCCTGTTAGAAACTGGGGGCCATGGCCCTTCAAGGCTCTGGACCCAGACCTTGCTGGGAAGGCCAGTATGGCGGCGGCGGGTCTCTGCAAGTTTGTCGGCGCTATGGTTCAGTATCACGGGGCTGCAAAGATTGTGAAGCCGAAGATGGATGCCTTGAAAGTTGCTGAGGCACGACTTTCCAAGGCAATGGCCGAACTGGAAGCAGCAGAAGGAGAATTGAAGAAGGTGCTGGACGAAGTTGCTGAGCTTGACGCTGAGTTGCAACAAGCCCAGAATAAAATGAATGCACTCAAAGAAGATGCTGACGCAATGCAGCGCAAAATGGAGGCTGCAAACAGGCTGTTGCTCGGGCTATCTGGTGAGAATGCAAGATGGACCGAAGACCTGAAGAACTTCGCTCTTCGCAGGAAGCGCTTGGTGGGAGATGTTGGCAGTGTCTGTGCGTTCGTCACGTACTGTGGGCCATTCAACACTGAATTCCGAGATAAGCTATTCGACAACTTCCTGACCAACACAAACAAAAGACATGTACCAGCGCACCCTAAGGTTGATCTGGTCTCCTTCTTGGTGGATCAGGGCACCATCGGTGAGTGGGCCCTAGAGGGCTTGCCCAGTGATATCCTGTCCGTCCAAAATGCGATCATGGTCACTCGCTCCTCACGGTATCCCTTGATGGTTGATCCACAAGGACAAGCAAACAGGTGGATTCGTAACAGAGAGAAGCATCGAATAAGCCAGAGTCCCTCCACCTGCATCACGACTTTGCAGAACAAGAATTTAAAGGAACAGATCGAGTTCACAATGGGAGAGGGATTGTGCCTCCTCATTGAGAATGTGGAGAATGAGGTGGATCCTATGCTTGACCCGGTCTTGGAAAAACAGATCATCAAGAAAGGCAAGAACCGCTTCATCAATGTGAGTGACCAGAATATGGACTACAATCCAAAGTTCACAGTCTACTTGACTTCAAGACTGCCAAATCCGCACTTCAGTCCAGAACTTTCTGCAAAGGTTACCGTGATTGACTTTACTGTGACCCTTAGAGGGTTGGAGCAGCAGTTGCTTGGTAAGCTGATCAGCATGGAGCAGAAGAGTCTGGAGGACACCTTGTCTGCCCTAGAGGAAGATGTCACCAATAACAAGAAGGCCCTCCAATTGTTGAACAAGCAACTTCTGGACCGCTTATCCAACTCCAAAGGCAACCTTCTGGAGGACACGGAACTGATCCAAGTCTTGGCTGACACAAAAGCCAAAGCAAAGGAGGTGGAAGGCAAGTTGAAGGAGGCTGACGAGAGGAAAATAGAGATCAACGAGAAACGTGAGACATTTCGTTCCGTGGCTACGCGTGGTAGCATCATGTACTTCAACATGGTCGACATGACAAACGTGGTGAACCCTATTACCGCGCAGCCTTCAGGATGGATGTATAATTGCTCCTTGCTCCAGTTCCTGGCACAATTCGAAACATCAGTGAGAAACTCCGAGAAGTGTCAGCCAACTGCGAAACGTGTCGACAAAATAATCCAGTTCCTGACCTATCAGGTGTACCGGTACATGAACCGGGGACTCTTTGAGCGGGACAAGATGATGTTCAAAATTATTGTGACGATGAAGATTATGGTTGTTGCAAACCAGATCACGTCTGCCGACACTTCTGTTTTCCTCAAGGCTGGATCGGGTCTTGATGCGAAATCTGAGCGATCCAATCCTTTCAGGTGGATGACTGAAAAGGTGTGGCTCAACATAATTCAGCTTTCGCGGCATCAATTTGGAATTGACATGAACCCCTTTTTCCGCGAAATTCTGGAAAACATACAGAAAAATGATCAGAATTGGAAGCGGTGGTTGGACGAAAATGATCCGGAACGAGTGCCTGTGCCTGATTACGAGGAGCGGATCATTATGGAAAGGCCACTAGGTCCATTCTTGAGGTTGGTCATCGTGCGCTGCATGCGCGAGGACCGCACCAGCATCGCCTGCTCTCAGTTCATTGAAGCCATGCTGGATTCTCGATTCACGGCACCGGTGACAGATGCCATTGGTGACATTTACGAAGAGTCTGCGAACAGAAAGCCAGTCTTGTACCTTCTCACTGCTGGAAGCGATCCGACAATGTCGATCGATGAGCTTGCCAAGAAGAGGAAAAAGTACCCCACTGACAAGGTCTCCATGGGTGAAGGACAGGAGAAGGTAGCACGCGAGAAGAACAATGCTGCCTTCCTAACTGGTGGTTGGGTTATTCTCCAAAACTCACATCTTGGCATCGGGTACATGTGCGAGCTGGAGGATGTGCTCATAAAGACAAAAGAGATTGATGAGAATTTTCGCCTCTGGATCACGTGCGAGATCACACAAAGGTTCCCAATCGGCCTGCTGCAGATCTGCATTAAGGTGACATTGGAACCCCCAGCTGGTTTGAAGGCAGGCCTCTTCCGGACGTACAACACAATGATTAACCAGGAGCTCATCGACAAGATCGACCATGAAAAGTGGCAGAGTTTGGTTTTCTCCCAAGCTTTTTTGCACAGCGTTGTTCAGGAGCGGCGAAAGTTCGGACCCATCGGCTGGTGTGTGCCTTATGAATACAACAACTCGGACCTGGATGCCTGCCTCTTGTTCCTGGAAAAACATGTGTCGGTCTCCTTTATGGTGGAGCAGCCAATCTCCTGGATCACTGTGCAGTACATGGTGGCAGAAGTTCAGTACGGTGGCCGTATTACGGATGATTTGGATCGTGAGCTGTTCACAACGTATGCGCAAAAGTGGCTGTGCGAGGACATCTTCAAACCAACCTTCCTCTTCAATGCGTACCAAGCAGACTTTGACTACAAGATCCCAGAAGGCACTGAGATAGCACAAATCCGAGAAGCAATTGAGAGAATTCCACCTGTTGACTCTCCGCTCATCTTTGGCCTGCATCCAAATGCAGATCTGACATATCGATTGAAGGAGGCAGCCGAGATGATTGCAACCATTGTGGAGACGCAGCCCAAGGACGCAGGCGGAGGAGGAGGGAAAACAATGGACGAGATTGTCAAAGAGCAGGCTCTGGAGTATCTCGAAAAGATGCCAGGCGACTTCGTTGAAGAAATCTTCCGTGCCCAAATTCACAAACTGAAGGGACCACCATCGCTGGCTGATAAGGGCTTCGGCGCTCCCCTCAACATTTTCCTCTTTCAGGAGCTGCAGCGCCTACAGAACATCATCAAGATTGTCAGAGGCAACCTGAAGAGCATTGCGATGGCCATTGACGGAACAGTTGTAATGACCCCAGATATTCAAGAAGATCTTTATGCAATTTTCGACACACGAGTGCCTCGTCGCTGGACGAATGATGCAAGCGGTGCAGAGATTTCCTGGTTGATGCCAAACCTTGGTGGCTGGTTCACTGGCTTGCTGGAAAGGCATGCGATGCTCAACAACTGGCTTGAGAACGGACGATCGGTGATGAAGGCCTACTGGCTCACCGGTTTCACCAACGCTCAAGGCTTTCTCACAAGTATGCGACAAGAGGTGACCCGTCAGCATAAGAAGGACCATTGGGCTCTGGACGACGTCATATCTCACACTGAGGTTCTGCAAAAAGACCATGAAAGAATTCAGGAAGTCCCTGATGAAGGCCAAAACATATTTGGACTCTTCGCAGACGGGGGACGCTGGAATCGCGCGGAAGGGAAGTTGGATGAATCTGAGCCCAAGAAGTTGACTGCCCCAATGCCAGCAATATATGTAACGGCAACAACTCCGAAGGAATACAAGGCACTGAACGTGTTCTGGGGAAACTATGGGCCGTATCATTGCGCGGTCTACAAATACCCAAAACGCAATGATCGTTACCTCATTTTCCGGCTGTTCTTGAAGACTGAACAACATCCATCCTTCTGGAAACTCAGAGGGGTATGCCTTATTGCACAGGTCGAGTGAAGTGCCGTGGAGGCTGTTGTGCACTTGCACAGCTTATGCAGCGGCACATGGATTTGCGCTGCTCGAATGCTCGGTGGAGCAGGCGCACACCGAGGAGGCTGCACCTGGCCTTGGGCACTGCAGCTGCTAGCTGGCAATCATGCTGCGAAGATCGCAGAGGTGATGAATGCATGTAGCCGTGGGCCGAAGGTCTTACGTCGCCAGATGTGTAATATAGCAGCCCGACAACAGGGTGGAAGACGCGCTCTGTGATCTTGTGGCCTGCCTTGTAAGCATGAGCTGAGCGAGCACTCGGCACCTAAGTGTACCACTGCAGAGCTAGCCGTAAGCGGGGCGGGCCTCAGTCGGTAAATTCAAGAGTTATAGCAATGGTTATCCCAAAATGGGACTTGCCGCCTATGATGTAAGCATCTTGCCAGCAAATTCCTTAC
>Ga0247602_1000035_pt1 | contig 13092 bp, 1 predicted proteins | sample 77RmetaT_FD_186066 | JGI IMG/M metagenome (GOLD analysis project Ga0247602, IMG submission 186066) | Metatranscriptome of seawater microbial communities from Monterey Bay, California, United States - 77R (Metagenome Metatranscriptome) | ecosystem: Environmental > Aquatic > Marine > Coastal...
CACATTTGGCAACTTTATGTGTACAGCCGCACTGCAAAGTTTAGCATGGACGACGCTGGCTCCAGCCCATTGGCTTGACGGATCTATCCTCTACACAGTCAAGCAGTAAAGATTGAAGGATGCCCCCGAGTCCAGGAGGTGTTGACGGGAGGACAAGGTTGACCAAATTGAAACCGAAAGGAGCAAATGGCAAGCTTACCAGCTCTTCTTCATCATCGGCTTTGCAGTCAACCGAAATAGATTGGAAGGTGTTTGGTCTTAACTTAGATCCACCACCTGGTGGAAATGCAGGTGTGATATCAAGCACCAAAATGGGGCCATCGCCGCCAATGGGCCCTCGACCTGGAGGCTTTGGTTCTCCAGCATCAACGGTGTCCCCACTCAATGCCCGAAGTCGAAGCCACTCAGGCGTCAAGCTTGAGAGCCTTGATCCATCACGAGCGAAAACTCCACCCTTTGATGCTCCAGACCTGTCACACTTGAAGTCTTCCATGAAGAGGTCTCAGGGATATCTTTCAAACTTGCCTCCCCTGGCGGCATTGCTTGAAGAACGGGGTGTGGACTTCTCACGACCAAACGCAAACCGCGATGTGCAGCTCCCACTAGAGGCTTTTGAGGATTCAACAATGTGTACAAGGACACCTGAAGAATGGCATCATCTAATGAAGGATCCTGAAACTGGGCTGTCTCCGCTTTCTTGCCGAGCGCTTAAACTTCAGGAGGACGGAAGTGGTAGATGGCAGAAGGCCATGGTCACCAGTTGGGACCGAGAGACGCAGAGATATGTCATCAAGTGGTCCAATGGCACTGAAGACAAGGTCATCAACTCATATGTGTTAATTGATGGTGATGATCCAGTTCTATTCGCAGATCGACTGGTCAAAGCTTTACAACAGCGCCGCTATGCCAACAGCTTGCTCAAATACCATTTCTTCATAAATTGTATGCCTGAGGATCGATCCCGGAAAATCGATAAAGATTCAGTTGTAAAAATTGCAACAATGGCGAAAGAAGGCATCAGGGATCCAAACAATGAATTTGCTGACAAGTTGAATCAGAAGCTTGAAGCCCTCGTGGAAGAAGCTCAAAAAGAATACGTTCGCGTACAAAATGCTATAACGTTCGACAAGGTGCAAGGTCAGGGAAGTCTTGGAGTCCTACCACTTGATCTGCAGTTGCCACCCCCTCCTCCTGCACCTGCAGTACCATATTTGGCCGTGAAGGTGCTCCCTACTTGGACTCCGCAAATGGGACCTCCTGATCCATTGATCCCAAGAGGCTTCCGGCAAGCTTTCGAGTGGTTCTGTAAGGTTTCACTGCTGATACGGCCAGAGGTATGTGAAGCGCTACAAACGACGCGGAGTCAGTGTATAGAGCTCGTGCTGAAGGAGCGAGTATTTGAGACCAACTTCACTGTCCCCATGCGGCTTCAAGAGTTTGTGGAGCGCGAGGAAGCATCAGTAATGCGAACGAAGGGCCGGCTTGGCATGTGGGTCAACACAATCCGTATGCAAATCGCCCAAAGCCTACAACAGACCAAAGTCAAATGGTTCCATCTGCATGAAACTTCGATCGAACGCTACCGAGCCAGTCGACTGCGACCTCTGCTCATCTGTGCACGCTTGATGATGTCAAATGCCTTTCTCCTCTTAGGCCTGCACAATTTGACTGTTTATACCGAGGCTGTTGAAGCACTTGTCCCACAGCGTGTTGAGATTCCAATTGTGAGTGCTGGACTGCGAAAAGTACAAAACATTGTCAGTGATCCATGCGAGGAAAACGGAGAGCGTACAGTTGACCTGCTTTTCAAGCAGACTCTTTTCAGGATAGAGCTTCACGTTGTGGAGCCTGATGTTGGCAAAGCAGACATACCTGCAGCACCTCCTAGTAATGCAGACAAGGGCGCTAAGCAGAAAACGGATGCCAACGACAAGAAGGAGGACAAGGCTGATGCTCTTTTGCCGAAGGAGACGACTCTCCAATTTGGATTTGCAACTAAGCCAGAGGACTGCAAGAAGGCTGTGCTTGCTGCCTTTGACAAAGGTATCCTGGCATTTCAGGATGTACACTCTGTGGAAAGTGTCTTGTTGCCACATCTCATTCGCGAGGACCATCTTGACCCTATCTTCACAAGTGATGCGCAAGAGAAGCTGAAGGTTGATACCCTGCGAGCCCGCCTTGAGAAAGCGTGCGATGTCCAGGAACCATGGCTACACAAGGTGCTCCAGCTTGTTCAGGAATTTAAGGATGTGGTGAACTTGGATCCTCATTCAGCCATTACAAAGATCCAGCAAGGGGATATGCAGTCACCAGCGCAGATCCGTGCACAAATTGAACAATTTCAAAAGCGTCAGGATCAGCTGCTGGAAGCATTTCCTGATGAACGAGAGCCCATCCCCATTGGTTTCTACAGGGTGGATACTGGCAATGTAAGAGCCCAGCTGAGTGAGAAGCTAGACAAGGCAGTTCAATTGCTGTTGAAGTATCTTGCTGAGCAGCTTGACAGTGACATCCAGTCCGCTACCTCCGCATTCAGTGACATCTTCACGCGTCTTGATACAGAGGTCAACAATATTGAGGAATGTGCAGACATGCGAGAGTTTCTTAGGTCAGTTCCTGGGGAGCTGTCCAAATTGCAGAGTGGCATCAATGATGCCATGGCAATGACATCACTTGTGGAGGATTTACGGTACAAATTACAGGCCGAGACGCTCGATGCTCGCTGGGAGATGTTTGGTTCACCTGGCAGAGTAAAAGCTAAAGTCAGCAGGGTCGAGGAGTATCTGGATGCAAAACACAAAAAGTTCTTTGAAGAACAAGAGAGTGAACAAAAGGAATTTGACAAACGTCTCATTGAGTTGGAACAGATAGTAGACGGATTCGCTGCATACGAAGACATTTCAAAGGTGCAAGAGGTGGCAGAGAAGGTCCGAGAAAGCAATGAAAAAATTAAGCAGTGCCAGGACCTTGTACGGAAATTCAATGCACGTGAAATATTGTTTGACCGCGATCAAACTGATTACTCCAACCTCAGCATGACAGTAAAGAATTTTGAGCCTTACGCGAATCTCTGGAAAACTGCTGGGGACTGGTCCCAAAATAAAGAGTCATGGCTAAAGGGAGCATTCGACCAGATCGACCCTGTAAACTGTGAGAATGAAGTGATGGGAGGGATTCGACTTCTGTTCAAAACCATCAGGACTCTCAAAGAAAGCGAAGACAGCAAGGCAATTTGTGGTATTGCTGAGCAGATAAAATCAGAACTTGAAGAATTCAAGCCATATCTGCCGCTGGTAACTGGATTGCGAAATGAGGGGATGAGAGATAGACACTGGGAACAAATCTCGAAGAAATGTAATGTAGAGGTTGGCCCTCACATGTCTGGAGGCTTTACTCTAAAAAGACTTGTCGATGTGGGACTTCTCAATTTCGCTGCAGAAGTTGGTGAGGTCGGTGAGCGAGCTGGCAAGGAGTTCAAACTTGAGAAGGAACTCATTAGAATGACGTCTGAGTGGGAATCTGTCTACTTCGACTTTTCTGAAAAGTACAAACAAACAAACACATACATCCTGAAGGGGGAAAAAAGAGCAATGGAATTGCTGGACGAGCAAATAGTCACAACACAAGCTATGATGTTCTCATCATTTAAAGGCCCGTTTGAGCAGGACATTGATGAGTGGAATGCTCGGCTGATGCGAGTGGCAGATACACTAGAAGAGTGGACTAAAGTCCAGCAATCATGGCAATACCTGCAGCCAGTCTTCGATTCTGATGATATCATGCGACAACTTCCAAATGAGGGTAAGCGCTTCCAACATGTTAATCAAACATGGCACAAAGAAATGCTCAATACAAAGGACAATCCCAAAATAATCGACGCATGTGCTACAGAGGGGTTGCTTGAGAAATGGAAAGAGTGTAATGTTCTTCTCGATCTTGTACAGAAGGGATTAGAAGATTACCTCGAGACTAAGAGGAACGGCTTTGCGCGCTTCTACTTTTTGTCCAATGATGAATTGTTGGAAATTCTTTCTCAGACCAAAGATCCGACAAAGGTGCAGCCCTTCCTTTCAAAAGTGTTTGAAGCCATGTCCAAAGTGAACTTCACTGCTGACAACGATATAACAAACATGGTGTCACCCGAGAAGGAAACCGTGGAGTTTGTGAACCCTGTTGTCACACATCAGAAAAATGTTGAAGTTTGGATGTGTGAGACAGAGGATGCGATGCGCTGTGCGATACGAAATGCTCTCTTGGTGGGGATCAACTCATATCCAACCATGGAAAGAACAGACTGGGTTCTGGCAAACCCTGCGCAAATCGTGCTGAATGGATCACAGGTGCATTGGACGTCCGAAGTTGAAGCAGCCTTTGACTCTGGTAATCTGGGCGATTATGCAAAGAAGCTATCAGAGCAGATCCTGGGTCTGATTATGCTTCTGCGCAAAGGAGTGACCAAGCTACAAACAAAAACAATAGGTGCACTAGTCGTGATTGATGTTCACGCCAAAGATATAATCACATTGTATGCGAACCAAGGCGTTACAGATAAGTCATCTTTCGAGTGGATATCACAATTGCGATATTACTGGGAAACTGATGACCGTGAAGAGGACAATTTGTGGGTGAAGTGCGTACAGACAAGCTTCCCATATGGGTATGAGTACCTTGGTAATTCAATGCGCCTGGTAATCACTCCACTCACAGATATGTGCTACATCACTTTAATGGGTGCCCAAGCTTTGAACCTGGGTGGTGCTCCAGCAGGGCCAGCAGGTACCGGAAAAACTGAGACAACAAAGGATCTTGCCAAGGCACTTGCAAAGCAGTGTGTGGTCTTCAACTGCTCTCCCGAAATGGACTACATAATGGTGGGCAAATTTTTCAAGGGCCTTGCTTTCTCTGGTGCCTGGTGCTGCTTCGACGAATTCAATCGCATCAACATTGAGGTGTTGTCAGTAATTGCACAACAACTACTTGTGCTTTTTGGCAAAAAAGCTGAGCTGACCAGCTACAATGACACCACGGAGCTCGAATTTGAAGGCACACTGATTTTGATGAAGCCTACCTTCAATGTTTTTATTACAATGAATCCAGGTTATGCAGGTCGGGCTGAGCTTCCGGACAACTTGGCAGCTCTTTTCCGACCAGTCGCAATGATGGTTCCAGATTATGCATTGATAGGAGAGATCATGTTCTATGCATATGGATTCACGGAGGCAAAAATCCTTGCCAAAAAAATGGTGACGACATTCACACTGTCATCAGAGCAGCTATCTTCACAGTGTCATTATGACTATGGTATGCGAGCGGTCAAAAGCACAATTGAAATGTGCGGCAAGTTGAAAAGGGAAGTGAAAGACACCATGCAAGAAGATCAGATTACACTCCGAGCTTTGCGAGATGTCAATGTTCCAAAATTCTTGAAGGACGACCTTCCTTTGTTCGAAAATATCATATCTGATCTTTTTCCAACGACAGAGAGGCCACATGTTGAGTATGGCAATTTGACACCAGTCCTGAACACTTGCGGCAAAGAACAGAACCTTCAATTAACAGAAAACTTCGTTGTCAAAGTCATTCAGCTGATTGACACCATTGGTGTACGACACGGTCTCATGCTTGTTGGGCCAACTGGTGGCGGCAAGACAGCAAATTACCGTGTTTTGCAGGCAACATCAATTGCGATGTGCGAAGCAGGTGAAAATTATCAAAAAGTGCAAACACACATCCTGAACCCTAAATCCATTACTCAAGCGCAGCTCTATGGGGCATTTGATGAGATAACGCGTGAATGGTCAGATGGGGTTGCCAGTGAGTGTGTACGAACAGCTGTTGCGAGCGGAAAAAGTGGATGCCCGGATAATCATTGGGTTATTTTTGATGGCCCAGTAGATGCACTCTGGATTGAATCTATGAACACCGTCCTCGACGACAACAAAAAGCTTTGCCTTACATCTGGAGAGATTATTGCCCTTACTCCAGAGATGAGGATGGTTTTCGAGGTGGAAGATCTAAGTGTGGCATCTCCAGCAACCGTGAGCCGCTGTGGCATGGTTTACATGGAACCCAGCGCGCTCGCAGAGGAACCGCTGGAACCACTGATACAGTCATGGGTTGAGAGACTCCCTTCAACTTTGAAAAAAGAATACATTACAACATTAAAAACATTGATGATGATGTTCACCGTGCCAATGATTCGTGTCATTCGCAAGCGAACTAAGGAATTGTCAAACACAGTGGATAATAGTCTCTGCCAGTCGCACTTCAGACTGATGGATTGCTTCTTGAAAAACTATGTGCCTACGGAAGCTAAAACTCCAAGTGCAGATGAAATTAATAAGCTTGGGAATCACCTTGCCCCACTGTTCTTCTTCACCCTGGTATGGAGCGTTGGCGCCAGCTGTGACAACAAAGGGCGTTCGGTGTTCAATGATAATCTTTGGGCTGAGGTGGCTAAAGCTGGAACAAAAGTTGGTGGTGAGTCCCCGTTGGCGGAAGGCGCCTTCTGGTACGATTATATTTACGAGGTCCAAGGAGAACGTGAAGGTCACTGGACGAAGTGGCTTGACTTCTCACCCAAGTACGCTGTACCAGCACGCTCTGAGTATCAAAACATAGTAGTACCAACCGTCGATTCGATTCGCCTGACATATGCATTCTCGACACTGATGCTGAGTGACAGGCATGTAATTGTAGCTGGTAACACCGGCACAGGGAAGTCAGCGTATATTGCACTATGGCTCCAAAAAGATGCGCCGGATAGCATTGCTCCACTGTTCGTGAACTTCTCTGCAGAGACGCAAGTAAATCAGTTTCAAGACCTGCTGGATGGCAAATTTGAAAAAAGACGGCGGGGTGTTTATGGTCCACCTGTTGGCAAGCGCAATGTCATATTTGTGGACGATCTGAACATGCCCAAAAAGGAATATTATGGTGCACAGCCGCCTGTTGAACTTATCCGGCAATGGCATGATTATCGTGGTTGGTACAACAGGAAGGAGTTGAAGCTAAATGAGGTCATCGACATCATTCATGTCTCTGCAATGGGCCCTCCTGGTGGTGGGCGCACCGAGATAACAGGGAGGCTGAAGCGCCACTACAACACATTAGCAGCTGCTGATATGTCACGAGAATCAATTCAGAACATTTTTTCAACGATCCTGGACTTTTTTCTGAAACAGGGCTTTGATGCATCCATCCTTGCTCTCAAAAGTAATATTGTTGATTGTTCAATCCAAATCTTCGAGCTAGCAGGGGAAGATCTGTTGCCGACCCCATCGAAGAGCCATTATTTATTCAACTTGCGTGACATTTGGAAGGTCTTTCAGGGCATTTGTTCATTGAAGTCAAAGAAGGTAACTGAAGCCATGTCTGTTGTGCGATGCTATTGTCATGAGAACTTGCGTGTTTACGGAGATCGGTTGGTTGATAACTCAGACAGGGCCTGGATGAGAGAAAAGCTTGAGAGAAGCCTGAGAGAAAGCTTCAAAATGGATCCAGGGCAAGTTTTCCATGCAGAGCGGCTCATCTTTGCTGATTTCATTGGTAGTGGAGAACGCTTTTACTGTGAGGTAAATGATGTTTCTACACTCAAAACTTGCATGGAAGGGTTCCTTGACGATTACAATAACATAGTCACTGTCGTGATGCCCCTGGTTATGTTCTCTGATGCATGTGAGCATGTGGCACGGATTTGTCGGGTGCTTCGCCAACCTAATGGCAATGCGCTGCTGCTGGGAGTTGGGGGATCTGGCAGGCAGTCTCTGTCTCGTCTTGCTACTTTCATGTCAGAGTTTGACTGTTTCCAGATAGAAGTTGTGAAAGGGTATGGTATGAATGAATTCAAGGAGGACCTCAAGATCTGTCTGATGAAGTGTGGTAATGAGCTCAAAACGACCACTTTTGTTTTCGCTGACACACAAATTGTAAAAGAGCAGATGGTCGAGACACTTAACAATGTCTTGAATTCTGGTGATGTACCTAATCTGTACAAGAATGAGGACATTGATGTCATTGCACAAAATTGCCGAGCTGCATGCCAGCAAGCTGGTTTGGTTCCAAATAAAGCAAACGTATTTAGTACCTACCTTTCGCGCGTGAAGGCAAACCTGCATGTAGTGCTTGCTTTTTCGCCTGTGGGCGATGCGTTTCGTAATCGCCTGCGCATGTTCCCTTCTCTGGTAAGCTGCTGCACAATCAACTGGTTTGCGGAATGGCCAGCTGAAGCACTCTATAGTGTTGGCAAGCAGCAGATGACACTTGAAGACTTAAAGCTGCCTAATTTGGAGGGTTGTCTCAACATCTTCAAGGTAGTACACCAATCTGTCGAGAAAGCTGCCAAAGAAGTACTTGAAACAGCTAAGCGACCCATCTACATCACTCCAACTTCTTTTTTGGAACAAATCGCTAGCTTCAAGAAAGTTGTAGGACTGCGCCGTAACACTGTGGGAACTTTGCGGAACCGCTTGCAAAAGGGTCTTGATGCTCTCCAAGCCGCTGCATATGCAGTTGCCAACATGGAGACTGAGTTGACAGCAAAGCAACCAGTTCTGGTAGATATGAAAAAGCAAGTGGCGGAGATGATGGTTGTCATTGATGATGATAAAGCCAAGGCTGCAGTTGTGAAGGAGAAATGTGTAGCAGTTGAGACAGATGCAAAATCTGAAGCAGAGAAGGCTTCAGTCATTGAAGCTGAAGCCCAGGTGCAGCTTGATGAAGCTTTGCCAGCTCTCAATGTGGCTCAGAAAGCCTTGGACAAACTACAATTGAGTAGCTTGGTCGAGATTAGGTCATTGACAAAACCGCCTGACGGTGTGAAAGTAACATGTGAAGCTGTGTGCATCATGTTTGGGCTTAAACCGGTCAAGAAGAATGATCCCGCTCAAGCTGGCAAAAAGATTGATGACTACTGGGAGACGTCCCGATCAACACTTCTTTCAGACCCAAGGAAGCTCTTGGCGGATCTATCCTCATATGACAAAGACAACATTCCTGAAGCGGTCATTAACAAGATCCAGCCATATATAGATCGCGAGGACTTTAAGCCTCAGATCATAAAAGGCGCATCTGTGGCATGTGAGGCGCTGTGCATGTGGGCCTGCGCGATGCACAAGTACCATTTCGTGGCGAAGGCCGTTGAACCCAAACGGAAGATGCTAGCAGAAGCACAAGCCAAGAAGGAGAACAAGTTGGCTGAACTCCACGACGCACAAACCGAACTTGATGGAGTTGAGAAGAGGCTTCAAAAACTTGAGGCAGATTACAATGGCGCAGTGTCAAAACAAGATGAACTCACCAAAGATATGGAAATGTGCGTGATTAAGTTGGCAAATGCCAGAAAATTGATTGAAGGTTTGGGCGGTGAACAAAAGAGATGGCTTACAACAGTGGAGCAGCTGACAGCAGAATATGATCTTCTCCCAGGAGACTCGCTGCTTGCGGCTGGCATGGTCAGCTATGGTGGCGCCTTTACGGGCGAGTACCGAACACAGTTTGAACAACTGTGGTTGAAAACGGAAGATGAGCTTAAGATTACGCACAAAGCCGGGGCAAGCTTGATCAATGTGCTTGGTGAGCCAGTGACTATACAACAATGGTCAGTGTATGGGCTACCCAATGACAATCTATCGGTAGAAAACGGGATTATAACTGCAAACGCACGCAGGTGGCCTTTGATGATCGACCCGCAGCGACAAGCAAACAAATACATCAAAAGCTATGGCAAAGTTGCCAGCGACGAGGGCATGAGCGTGTGCAAGCTGTCCGACTCCAACCTGCTGCAGACCGTTGAATTGGGGATCCAGTTTGGCAAATGGGTGCTTCTGGAGAACATTGGCGAAGCGATGGACCCAGCTCTGGAACCAGTTCTCCAGCAACAAAAGATCAAAAAGGGAAGCTCATATGTAATTAAGCTGGGTGACAAAGAGGTGGACTACGATATGAAGTTTCGCTTTTTCATGACAACCACACTCTCTAACCCACATTATTCACCAGAAGCATCTGTTAAAGTTACATTGCTGAACTTTGCGATTACACCAGATGGATTACAAGATCAAATGTTGGGCATTGTGGTCGCAAAAGAGCAACCTGAAATGGAAGAGAAAAAACAGGAGCTTGTAAAAAACAGTGCTACAATGAACAAAAAACTAAAGGACGTTGAGGATGACATTCTAAGGCTGCTGTCTGCAGATGGGGATATACTGGAGAGCAAGGAGCTCATTGAGACCCTTGACTATTCAAAGAAAACATCCTCCGTCATCAACAAGGCCATGGAAGAGGCAAGTGTGACCGAAAAAGAGATTGATGAGGTGAGGAAATCTTACAAGGATTATGCCTTTCGGGCAAGCCTTTTGTTTTTTGCAGTCTCTGAGCTCGCGGTGATTGATCCAATGTACCAGTTCAGCCTTCAGTGGTTTCAGCAGCTTGCTGGTCTTGGCATCGACAATGCGCCCAGTGCAGACAACCCGCAAGAAAGACTTTCCAACCTCATTGCCTACTTCACGTATTCAATCTACCAAAGTGTCTGCCGTGGACTGTTTGAGAAGCACAAGTTGCTGTTCAGCTTCTCATTAACGATGAAAATCATGAATGGTGAAGGCCGTCTTGATTCAGATGAAGTGCGCTTCCTGCTAGCCGGCCCCACCGGCGAAATCAAAGATGGAAGACCAAAGCCTGCAGAGCAGTGGATCTCTACGAAAGCATGGAACGAAATTCTTACCTGTTCAAGGCTTCCAGCTTTCAAAGGGTTTGACGCCTTTTTTGCTTCAAACTTAAAGGCATTTCAGAAGATCTATGATGCATCTGAGGCAGACAACGAGAAAATACCTGGAGATTGGGAGCAGACATTGACGCCTTTCCAGCGGATGTGCTACATTCGGACACTCCGCCCAGATCGACTTTCTACATGTGTCCTAAATTTTGTTACACAAGAGATGGGTCAGAAGTTTGTGGAACCTCCCACATTTGACATAGCAGTCTCCTATGAGGACGCAACAAAAATGTCTCCTCTGATCTTTGTCTTGTCTGCTGGTAGTGACCCTGTGGCAGACATGCTTGCCTTCGCAGAAAGCAAAGGTATGTCCGCGAAGCTGGAGAGCATCTCTCTTGGTCAAGGTCAAGGAGAGAGAGCTTCACGCATGATTCAACGAGCACGAGAAACGGGTGCTTGGGTCCTTCTATGCAACTGCCATCTTTCGATTTCCTGGCTGCCAGACCTTGAGCGCATCTGTGAGCAGATGAACCCAGAAGAGACAGACAACAATTTTCGACTGTGGCTCACTTCTATGCCTACAAAAGCTTTTCCCACACTGCTTCTGCAGAACGGTGTGAAAATGACAAACGAGCCCCCAAAAGGTCTGAGAGCGAATGTTATTGGTTCCATGACAAAATGTGATGACAGAATTCTCAACGACTGTGAGAAACCAGAAGCATTTGCTCGCCTTGTGTTTGGGTTTTGTTTTTTCCATGCGATATGTCAAGATCGCCGTAAGTTTGGTCCGATTGGTTGGAACATTGCATATAACTTCACTCCTGAGGATCTTGTTACTAATCGACGTCAGTTGAAATACTTCTTGGATACATTCGGCGAAATCCCATACAAGGTTTTACAATTGATTGGTGCGAAGATTAATTATGGTGGACGGGTCACAGACAAAAAGGACAAAGTGCTAATTGAGTGCATGATCCAGATCTTCATATGTGAAGAGGTTGTTGAAAAAGGACCCGACTACAAGTTTTCACCCGGGGGCCTCTTCTATTGTCCAGCAGCAAGCGCACAAGATGATTTTCTCAACTATTTGCGTGGGTTACCTATCATGACGCCCCCAGAGGTGTTCGGTCTGCATCAGAATTGTGAAATCACATGTGCAGAATCAGAGTCCATGTCTATGCTTATTGATGTACTGTCCCTATCTAGTGGAGGTGGGGGAGGAAAAAGCAGTGCAGGTGGCAAATCTCCTGAGGATGTAATGGAAGATTTGGCAGCAGACTTGACTCAGCAAACTCCCCCTGAGTTTGATCTCGATTTGTTTGAAACTCGGTTCCCAACAATGTATGCGGAGTCACGAAACACAGTGGTGAAGCAAGAAGCTGCAAAGTACAACAGACTGCTTGCGACACTTGCATATCAACTGCCCCTTTTTCGGAAAGCTGTCAAAGGGCTTGTTGTCATGACCGATGACCTTGAAAGTGTTGGGAAAGGTTTGTTTATGAACATGGTACCCGATGGTTGGGGCAGCGTGGGCTTCTTGTCCTTGAAGCCACTGACAGCCTGGTATAAGGATCTAAACCAGCGTGTTTCATTTTTCAATCGCTGGTATGATCAAGGCCACCCGATATGTTTCTGGATCTCTGGTCTTTTTTTTCCGCAAGCATTCTTCACTGCAGTAATGCAAAATTTTGCTCGAGCGAACAAATTTGCAATTGATCGGATCGATTACGATGTGGATGTGCGGGATGATTGCAAGTTGGACGGGAGTGATCTAACAGAACCACCAAAGGCTGGGTGCTTCATGTGGGGGCTTTTTCTGGAGGGATGCAAATGGGACGATAAAATGCATATGCTTGCACCATCGGACCCCAAGGTGCTTTTCGTACCTATGCCAGTTGTGCTCTTCAAGCCAGAACTGGATTGGAAAGGAAAAAAAGGTGTTTACATGTGTCCTGTCTACAAAGTTCTTAGCCGCAAAGGCACCTTGTCAACCACAGGGCACAGCACAAACTTCGTCCGCGATATGGCTGTGCCATGCAAGGAGGACCCAGGGCTTTGGATTCGGGCAGGGGTGGCGGCATTTCTTGCTCTCAAATACTGAGGTGCATCATGGCATGTCGTTGGATCCCCAACTAGTTGCAATATATGTATACTTAGTGCTGCCAATAGCGCTCTACAAGCTAGAGCGGCTTTATTCAGGCAAGTTTAATTCGATGGGTTTGTGTTTGCTTTACGAGCTCAGTGTATCACATCTGTTGATTGCAGTTTAATTTGAAATCGCATGGTTTCACCTTCATCAAAAACAAACCTTTAGGAATTCGTTGATGCCCTCGGTGAGTAGAACATACGATGTAGAGCACGTGTTTATGCCTACAACTTTC
>Ga0247602_1000037_pt1 | contig 13080 bp, 1 predicted proteins | sample 77RmetaT_FD_186066 | JGI IMG/M metagenome (GOLD analysis project Ga0247602, IMG submission 186066) | Metatranscriptome of seawater microbial communities from Monterey Bay, California, United States - 77R (Metagenome Metatranscriptome) | ecosystem: Environmental > Aquatic > Marine > Coastal...
AAGCGGGTGTATAGACTGGATTGTTTTTTTTATGCATCATGCTGCGCAGCGATACTCGAAACATGAGCAGCCGAAAGGCGGAGTTCAGGAGTATTGGTGGCCAGACGGTTTTTGTACGTTCAAAAGCGCTGTCGAAAAGTGGCTCGCTGCCATCATTGGGCAATGGTCGAAGTCCAACAGGCAGTACAGCAGCCACACATGCACAAAATGTCCAGCTCCCGAAGCAGCGAGGAATCATGTCGGAGGTTGTGCGTGCACACGGTAAAGAAGAAATTGAATGTTGCCAGCTAGGTCCAAATGCTGATATTGAAATGTCGACATGCGCCAACAGCTTGCGGAAATCAGCAAGTGCTGCCAAATTTTCGTTGTCACGAAGCATGCGCGACAAAGTTGGAGCAGCCTTGCCTGTCGCAAAGGATTCCAGCACGACCGAGGTCCTTCCCAAGGTGATCGACGTGTATGAACATCGCCCGGGGGACAAACCGCGAAAAGTGGTCGTTGAGCGCCGGAAACGGAAATTCGAAAAATTGGACATTGAACAGTTGCTTGTGGAACGCGGCATCACATTTCGCCCACCAAACTGGAAGGACAACCAATGGCTGGATCTCAATGACTTTGACAACACCGAGTACGATATTCGTTCTCCGGACCAGTGGGTAGAGCTTGGGAACCAAGAGGATGGTTCGTTCTTGCCACTAGAGGCGACTGGACTCCGTATCGATGATGAAGGTGCTGGATTTTGGCAGGATTGCCTGATCCATGGGTATGACAAGGAAAAAAAGACCTTCCAAGCCGCGTTCGAGGACCAAAAGGAAAAATCTGAAATTGATCATACTCCTCCTCGATTCTCTGAACTGACCCGGTTACAGATTCTCTTCAGAGGTGAAGATCCAATCCTCTTTGCAGACCGGATACAATTTGCTTTCCAAACCTTGCATCGAGCCCAAGCTCGTGCGAAATTAAACTTTTTCATTGACTACATGCCCATAGAGGATATACAGTCTTTGGATGTCGATCAGATTGCCCGTATCTTGGAGTTAGCAAAAAATTCAGTTGCTCTCAAGGATGTGGCCATTGAACCTGCAGCAAATGATTTGATTCGCGAAGCGAATCTTGATTTTGCCAGAACAATGAATAAGATTATTCTTGCTAACGAACCACAAGTTCAGCAAAAGCCAGATGACAATGTGGACAACAGCGATGGGGAAGTGCAAGAAACTGGTCTGGGTGGCTCCATCTTCAATGGAATCGACCTCGATGATTTAGAAGAGGATGGAGAGCACGCGTTTGATAGGCAAGCGCCATGGTTTGCTCTTTGGCCTGTCCCGGAATACAATTTTACACACATGTTTTCGTCTTTTTGCTTTGCCTCCCTCTACATCAAACAAGAAGTCGTCGGCACATTGTGTTCGATAATGCGGGAAAATCTCAATCAGATGTCACAATGTATGTACGCAATTCAATATCCAAAAGTCATGAAAGTAGACCAGTTTCGTCAGCTTCAAAGAACCACAATTGCACAAATGGCACAGCGTATCAAAGACTCTTGGGTTGGAAAACTGAAGAAAATCATCATCCACAACTTCAACAATGTTGGAAAAGGGTGGTTTTCAATCCATGAAACCAACCCAGACACCTACCGCCAAGGTAAGATGAAAAAGTTACTTGCGGTCATTCGCTTCATGATGCAAGAGGCTCTGCGATTCTTCGCTCTTGACTCAGTCGCTGATTACTGCTATGGGATCGAGAGGTACTGTCCAGAGACCGTTGATGTACAGAGCCTGCATGAAATCAATAGCACATTTGTGACTCCGGCAAGGCCTTCGCCAGCAACGTGGGGAAGCAGCCTAGACCTAGATCCTCCAGGGCGGAATGAACTTACGAATGAATCATGCTTTGTAGGGTCGGCAGCAACAAAAGACGGCCTATTCATTATGGACATAAAGGCAACAGAAGAAAAAGATAATTTTGTATACACCTATGAAAGCCAAGCTGTCATTGAGATGTGTACAGAAGCATTGGAGCAAGGCCTTCAAAGTCTCAGTGATGTTCCGCAGCTGGAGTCATCCATTGTACCTCAGCTTTTCAAAACTTCTGTTCACAAGCAAGTGCTGAATGTTCTTGATACAGTTGATGATAAATGGCTTCAGAAATGGGTTGATCAGCGCCGAGTGCAAATGGAAGACGTTGTCAGAAGAACACTGCCAGCTCTCGGAGATTTTCTGAAGTTGTTCGACCCCTACAAAAACTTACTGGCAATGGATCCTGTCAAATATGTAGAAGAGAAGACGGCAGCTGAAATATCTACAGAAGAAGCAAAACAATGTATTTTGGAGCACTTAGCAAAGGAGACAGAGGTTCTCGAAGCTTTTCCTGACACAGTTGTAGTAGGATTGTTCGAAGTATCATGTGGAGAGATCAGGAAAATGCTTGCCAATAAACATCGGAAGATTGTTGAACTTCTTATCCAGATGCTCGGTGCGAGGTTTCGAGAGTGGTCAGAAGACATTTCTACGCAGTTTCAAAGCATGTTTTCACAGCTGCGGAAACCGGTAAAGGACATTGAGGAGATTTCCGCAATGCGGGATTTCATTGGCACTGTACCGGCTGAAAATGCCAAGTTAGCTCCTGACATGAAAAAGTGTCTGGACACATACACTACACTTGAGGGCTTTGATGTGAAAATGACAAATGACGATGCGTTTATGCGCTGGCGCGTGTTTGGATGCCCCAAGCAAGCTCATGAGCTTACAGAGCAAATTGCAGAAGACCTGAAGGAGAAAGAGGGCAAGTTCTTACAAGAGATGGTGGATGAGCAGACTGAGTTTGATGAAAACCTTGTGGACCTTGCTGGCATCATTGGCGGTTTCGCATCAAAATCAGACTTGGCAAAAGTCGAAGAGATTTATGAAGATGTCGAAAGTGTGAATCAGCGCTTGAGAGAGGCAGCGCAGCAGTCCAAGAAGTTCAATTCCCGGGAGGTATTGTTTGGAAAGGAATCAACAGATTATTCATCATTGACTGCATTGCAAAAGGAATGGGAACCTTTTTCACAACTCTGGGTTACGGCTCATCATTGGATCAGCGATTCCAAAGAATGGATTTCCGGTGAATTCAGCAAGATTGATGCAAAATATTGTGAAAATGCAATTATGAATGGTGTCAAGGCACTCTTCAAAGCAGTAAAGGCACTAGAGAAGAGGGATGATGCGGACGGTGTGCTGCGCATCGCCAGGGATATTAAAGAGCAAATGGACAACTTTGTGCCCAACGTACCAATAATCGTTGGATTGCGTAACAAAGGGATGCGCGAACGTCACTGGGAAGAGGTGAGCAAACTAGTTGGAGAAAAGATTGACCCAGAAATGGCGGATTTCACACTGCAGAAGTTCCTGGATGTTGGAATGCTTCCAGTTGCCCAGGATATCCAGGAAATTGGCGACAAAAGTGGAAAGGAACTTGGCATTGAAAACCAGTTGAGACAAATGCAAACTGATTGGGATGAGGTGGCGTTCGATTGCGCCGAGCCATATCGCAGCACTGAGACATACATCTTGAAAGGTGTTGATGAAGTGATGGCCAAGCTTGATGAACAGGTTGTGTTGACCCAGGCAATGCAGTTTTCTCCTTTTAATAAACCTTTTAAGGACGAAATTGACGAATGGAATGACAAGCTGGCCTACATGTCAGAGTCTCTTGATCAATGGCTCAAAGTCCAGCGGAACTGGATGTATCTCCAGCCTATTTTTGATTCTGATGACATCATGAAGCAGCTACCAACTGAAGGTAAAAAGTTCAATGGCGTCAACAAGAGATGGCGTCAGGTGATGGGCCGAGTGCACAACAATCCACACGCACTTACACAGTGCACTGCTGAAGGGGTGCTTGAAATATGGACACAGGCAAATAAAGATCTGGATGCGGTACAGAAGGGTCTTGATGATTACCTTGAAACCAAGCGAGGTGCGTTTGCTCGCTTCTACTTCTTATCCAATGATGAGCTCCTTGAAATCTTATCACAAACCAAGGATCCTCTTCGTGTTCAGCCCTTCCTGTCCAAAGTGTTCGAAGCAATGAAGCAGCTCACGTTCACAAGTGACCTTGTTGCTACACAGATGTATTCAATGGAAGGTGAGATCATTGACTTTGTGAACCCTGTGGTTACTTCGGGCAAAAATGTTGAGGACTGGATGACCGAGGTCGAAAACCAGATGCTTGCGTCAATCCGAAACGTGGTGAAGATAGGGGTTGAAACCTATTTGGACATGCTGAGGACTGACTGGGTGCTGAAAAGTGAAGGGCAGGTCTGCCTGAACTCAAGTCAGGTGCACTGGACCGCAGAAGTGGAGGAAGCAATCCAAGCAGGAACGTTGGACGAGTACTTTCAGAAGCTCAGTGGACAACTTCTTGATTTGGTGTTTTTGGTGCGAGGGAATATCACCAAATTGCAAAGAAAAAGCATAGGAGCTTTGGTAGTCATCGATGTCCATGCCAAGGACACCGTGGAAATGATGAGCAAGGAAAAAGTTTCGGATTTAAAGCAATTTGAATGGATTTCCCAACTTCGCTATTATTGGAAGGTAGATGATCGAAATACCGAACACCTGTGGGTTCAGATGGTACAGACTTGGTTTCCTTATGGTTATGAATATCTTGGAAATTCATTCAGACTGGTGATCACTCAGCTGACAGACATGTGTTACATGACACTGATGGGTGCGCAGAGTCTCAATCTTGGAGGAGCCCCCGCTGGTCCTGCTGGTACCGGGAAAACTGAAACCACTAAGGATTTGGCAAAAGCCCTAGCCAAACAGTGCGTTGTGTTCAATTGCTCTCCTGAGATGGATTACCTGATGGTGGGAAAATTCTTCAAGGGCCTTGCCTCAAGTGGAGCTTGGTGCTGTTTTGATGAATTCAACCGCATCAATATTGAGGTCTTGAGTGTCATTGCCCAACAGCTTCTGCAACTATTCAGTGCAAAGAGATCTCTTGCATCTTACAATGAACAGACTGAGCTGGAATTTGATGGAACTCTGATTGTCATGAAGCCAACGTTCAATGTGTTCATTACAATGAACCCAGGCTATGCTGGACGCAGTGAGTTGCCGGATAATTTGGCAGCCCTCTTCCGCCCCATGGCCATGATGGTTCCAGATTATGGCATGATAGGTGAGATCAGTTTTTATGCATTTGGATTCGAGAAGGGGCGCCATCTGGCCAAGAAAATGGTGACAACATTTCAACTGTGTAGTGAACAGCTCTCAGCCCAATGCCATTATGACTATGGAATGCGAGCAGTCAAGACGGTAATTGAAGCAGCTGGTCTGAACAAACGCAAGTTCCCAGATCAGAGCGAGGCTCAGATCTTGTTGAGGGCACTCCGTGATGTCAATGTCCCAAAGTTCTTGCGAGATGATTTGCCTTTGTTTGATAATATTATTTCAGACCTTTTCCCCGGGGTCGACAGGCCCCAGTTGGATTATGGTCTTCTGGGGCAGTCTTGTATTGACTGCTCCAAAGCTCGGCACCTGCAGCCAACAGACTACTTCATCAAAAAGCAATTTGAGCTCTTCGACATGATTCAGGTACGTCATGGCATGATGCTTGTAGGCCCGACGGGTGGTGGCAAGACATGCTGCTGCCGGACATTGCAAGCGGCCTGTTCTGAGATGGTGGATCCACAGAACGCGGACTCGCCGTACCAGAAAACACACGTCCATGTCTTGAATCCAAAAGCCATTACCCAAAATCAACTGTACGGGTCCTTCGACGAAGTTACTCGGGAGTGGTCAGACGGCGTAGCAGCAGAACTGATTCGAAATGCTGTTCGTGACAATGTAAATCCAGACCATCATTGGATCATGTTCGATGGGCCGGTAGATGCTCTATGGATTGAAAGCATGAACACTGTTCTTGATGACAACAAGAAGTTGTGTTTGGTTAGTGGCGAGATAATTGCCCTCACATCAAAGATGCGCATGCAATTCGAGGTTGAAGATCTTGAGGTCGCTTCCCCTGCTACCGTGTCAAGGTGCGGTATGATATATATGGAACCAGAGAGCCTGGGCTTTGATCCATTCTTCGAATCATGGTTGGAACAGCTTCCCGAGACGTTCAAATTCAAGCCGGACTATCAAAAACAACTCCTTCAGCTGTGCCAAGACATAGTACCGCCCACATTGGCATTCCTTCGCAAAGCATGCTCTGAGTGTGTCAAGACTCAAGATAATAATCTTATACAGGCTTTGTTTCGGCTACTGGATTGTTACTTTGACGACTACAAGCCTAACGAGTTGAGGCCAGCAGCATCGTTCAAAGAAGCAATTGCTGAGCTTGGCAAGAGCCTTGCTCCACTGTTTTTCTTTTGCTTGGTATGGTCCCTTGGAGGCACAACTAATAATGTTGGTCGAGTTGAGTTCTCCAAGTACATTTGGGGTATGGTGAGCAGGCAGCATCATCATGAAGTCAAACGGAAGATGGAAGAAATTCATGTTCCAGTACCACCATTCCAAGAAGGTGTACAATTTGATGGCATAGAGACAGGTGCTATGATGTACGACTACTTCTACAGCATCGAGAAACGAACTTGGATTCCATGGTTGGAGACCGTTCCCAAGTTTGAGGTGCCCCGAAATTCTGCCTACGAGTCCATTGTGGTGCCGTCTGTGGATTCAATTCGTGTGGTGTATATTTTCCAACTTCTGGTCCTTCATGATAAGCATGTTCTGTGTCCAGGCCCAACGGGCACAGGAAAAAGTGTAAACATTGGATTGTGGTTGAACAAACAAGCTCCCGACAACTTCCAGGGCACATTCATCAACTTTTCAGCCCAAACCCATGTTAATCAGCTACAAGACCTCATTGATGGAAAGATTGAAAAAAGGCGCCGTGGTGTGTATGGTCCCCCATCAGGCAAGAAAATGGTGCTTTTCATCGATGACCTCAATATGCCCTTGAAAGAGTATTATGGTGCTCAACCTCCTATTGAGCTTATCCGTCAATGGCATGATCATGGTGGCTGGTTCAACCGCAAGGAGTTGGTCAAGTTTGACATCATTGATGTGATAATGGTTTCTGCCATGGGACCTCCAGGTGGTGGTCGCACATTCATCACCGAGCGCCTCAAGCGACACTACAGCACGACAGCCTACACAGATTTGCAGGAGGATTCCATCAAGCAAATCTTCAAAACGATTACTGCCTACTTCTTCGCAACTTTTGACGAATCAGTGTTGAAGTTGACACCGTCACTTATCGAAGCAACTATCAAGATATTCAACCGTGCTCTTGAGGACCTTCTGCCTACACCCTCAAAGTCACATTACCTGTTCAACCTGCGCGACATATGGAAGGTGTTCCTTGGAAACTGCAGCCTGAGTGTCAAGAATTCGAACAATGCACTAACTGTGGGCCGCTGCTGGTGCCACGAGATACAGCGTGTGTTCGGAGATCGCTTGACTGACCAAGGAGATATCTCGTGGCTTAAGGATCAATTAGAAAGAGCCATTGTGAACAATTTCGGTATGGACGTGGAAGAAGTTTTTGCACGTGAGCGTCTGGTGTTTGCGTCATTCATGACAACTGAGATTGACAACCGAATCTATGAGGAGATTGCAGATGTCAAAGCCATGAAGGAACAAATTGAACAGTATTTGGAAGATTACAACAGTGTGAATGACATAACAATGCCACTGGTCATGTTCCTTGATGCATGTGAGCACTGTGCGCGATCATGTCGAGTACTTGAACAGCCGAACGGTAATGTACTACTTCTGGGAGTGGGTGGCAGTGGTCGACAGAGCTTGACACGGCTGTCATCCTTTATATGCGAGGCTAGGTGCTACCAGATAGAGGTTGCGAAAGGATATGGCATGGCAGAGTTCAAGGAAGATTTGAAGAAGTGCTTGATGAGTTGTGGTGTTGAAGACAAGGTGCAGGTTTTCCTTTTCTGTGATACGCAGATTGTGAAAGAGGACTTTGTGGAGGCAATCAACAATGTTTTGAACAGTGGGGATGTGCCAAATCTGTATGCAATTGAAGACTTTGAAGCTATTTCGACAAGTTGCCGATCATTGTGCCAATCTCTTGGAATGCAGCCAACTAAAGCAAATTTGTTCAGTGCATATCTGATCCGTGTGAAAAAGAATGTTCATGTTGTTCTTGCATTTTCACCAGTAGGCGACAGTTTTCGAAATCGCCTCCGTAACTTCCCATCACTGGTGAACTGCTGTACAATTGACTGGTTTCACCCATGGCCAGCAGAAGCCTTGTACTCAGTAGCAAAACAGCAATTGACAGGACAGAGTGTTGTGCTACCAAATTTGGAGGGCTCTCTGAATATGTTCCAAACGATGCACATTAGCATTGAAACTTTTTCCAAAAAGTTTTTGGAACGAACAAACCGAAATGTATACATTACGCCCACATCGTATTTAGAGCTACTTTCCAGCTTTATGACCATCTTGGCCAACAAGCGCAGTCAGGTGGGCACTCAACAGCAACGATACCAGGTGGGCTTGACTAAGATTGGCCAAGCTGAGGCTCAGGTTGAAGGACTAAAGCAGATGCTTATTGAAAAGCAACCTATACTAGAAGAGACTCAAAAAAAGGTGGGTCAACAGCAGATTGACATCCAGAAAGACAAGGACGACGCAGAAGTCGTCAGCAAAGCTGTGGCAAAAGAGGAAGCAGAGGCTCAGACTCAGGCACAGGCTACGCAGGAAATTAAGGATTCGGCTCAGAAAGTGTTGGATGCCGCGCTGCCTGATTTGGAGATAGCTGTCAAGTGCCTCGAAAAGCTCAAGATACCGCAGATCCAGGAGGCGAGATCATTTCAAACTCCCCCAGCTGGGGTGAAACTGTGTTGTGAAGCAGTATGTATCATGTTCCAAATGAAGCCAGTGAAGAAGGCTGATCCAAGCCAACCTGGCAAGAAAATTGATGATTATTGGGAAACATCTCAGAAAGAGCTTCTGGCAGACCCGAAGCTTTTGCTAACCAAGTTGATCAATTATGATAAAGACAATATCCCAGACAGAGTCATCCAGGCAGTCACGCCATACATGCAAAATGAAGACTTCACACCAGCAAACATCAAGAAAGCTTCGCTTGCGTGTGAAGCCATGTGTTTATGGGTGGGTGCAATGTACAAGTATCATTTTGTTGCTCTAGAAGTTGCCCCAAAGCGTGAGCTCTTGAAGCAGAAGGCGATAGAGTATGAAGAGTGTATGGCTAATCTTGCCAAAGCACAGCAGTCGCTGATGGAGGTAGAGGAGAAGGTTGCGAGGTTAGAGGCAGAGCTGAATCAGGCGATTGCCACACAAGACGAGCTGCAAAGAGACATGCAAATGTGTACCTTGAAACTTGAACGTGCGCACAAGCTGATCGCTGGACTTGGTGGGGAGAAGGCTCGTTGGGGCCAGACCGTGACGGATCTGACAGCACGAATGGAACTACTTCCTGGAGATTGCATCCTTGCTGCAGGCATGGTGTCATATGTGGGCCCGTTCACATCTGAAATTCGGCAGGAGTGTGAGACGCTATGGCGAAAAGAACTTACAAAACAGACTCTTGCGCACAATTCAGATTGCAGCATGCGCGCAGTTCTCGGGGAGCCTGTGAAAATCCAGCAATGGGTTGTAGCTTCACTCCCAAATGATGCCTTGTCAATTGAAAATGGAATTATCATAGATCGATCCCGGCGATGGCCACTAATGATTGATCCACAGAGGCAAGCAAACCGATACATCAAAAATATGGGCAAAGAAGTTGAAACTGGTATTGATGTTTGTAAATTGAGTGAAAAATCATTTCTTCGAAAACTGGAGCTTGGAATTCAGTTTGGCAAATGGATTCTGCTGGAAAATATCGGAATAAACTTGGATCCAGCACTTGAGCCTGTTTTACAACAACAGAAAATAAAGGATGGATCTGGTTTCATCATCAAATTAGGAGACAAATCGATATCGTACTCAGATACCTTCAAGTTCTTCATGACAACAACCTTGCCCAATCCTCACTACTCACCCGAAACATCTGTGAAGGTCACGCTCTTGAACTTTGCAATTACTCCAGTGGGTCTTGAAGATCAGATGCTTGGCATTGTTGTTGCAAAAGAGCGGCCCGATCTTGAAGAGCAGAAAAACGAACTTGTGGTGCAGAATGCGCGAAACAACAAAATATTGCAGGATATTGAGGACGACATCCTTCGACTTCTTGCCACATCTGAAGGGGATGTCCTTGAGGATGACACGCTCGTTGACAAAGTCACTGATTCCAAGAAGATTTCCAACGAAATCAACGAGAAGAGGGAGATTGCAGTGGTCACTGAGGCTAACATTGATGCCGCACGTGAGTCATATCGGCCAGTGGCGTATCGTACAGCTGTCCTTTTCTTCTGCATCGTTGAGCTGACAAACATCGACCCAATGTACCAGTACAGCTTACAATGGTTTCAGCTGCTCTTCACCAAAGCAGTTGAAGAAGCACCTAAATCAGATGTATTTGAGCAGCGGCTTGAGATTCTCAAGGACTTCTTCACAGAGGCACTGTATCAAAATATTTGTCGGGGCTTGTTTGAGAAAGACAAAACATTATTTTCCTTCGCGTTGTGTGTGCGCATCATGAAGGGAGATAACCAAATCGATGCCAATGAGCTCCGGTATTTGTTGGTTGGGCCCACTAAAGATCTTGTAGAAGGAGGTCCTGACATACCTGCTTCATGGGTCGGTCAACAGCGCTGGAACGAGATATTAACGCTGTCAACACTCGCAGCCTTCCCTAATTTCGCGAAATATTTTGCAGAAAATATTGATAAGTTCAAAAAGATTTATGATTCAGTGGAGGCTGACAAGGAAAAACTGCCAAATCAATGGGAGAAAAAAATCACCCCAATGCAGCGACTGTGCTTCATTCGTGCTATGAGGATTGATTGTTTGAGCAGTCTTGTCATCACCTTCATCACAAATCAGATTGGACAAAAGTTTGTTGAGCCCCCAACGTTTGACATTGAGAAGTCATTTGCTGACTCTGTCAGCAGCTCCCCGTTAATATTCATCCTGTCACCTGGCACTGATCCAGTGTCTGATGTGATTGCTTTTGCTGAAAAAGTCGGAATGTCAAAACGCTTTGAATCAATATCACTGGGACAGGGTCAGGGACCAAAGGCTTCCAGCATGATCGAAAATGCCCAACAGAGTGGAGGCTGGGTTCTGCTCTCCAACTGTCATCTTATGGAGTCCTGGATGTCTTCACTCGAAGCCACTGTTGAACAGTTCAACCCAGACTTAATGTCAAAAAACTTTCGGCTTTGGCTGACCTCAATGCCAGCGAAGTCCTTTCCTGTACAGGTGTTGCAGGTTGGAGTGAAGATGACAAATGAGCCTCCATCTGGTCTTCGTGCCAACTTGCTTCGATCATATTCATCGTTTTCCAACAAGATGTTCGAGCAGTCTAATAAGCCAATTGTCTACAAGACGCTTCTTTTTGGCTTCTGCTTCTTTCATGCAGTTGTGCAAGATCGACGGAAGTTTGGACCTATTGGTTGGAACATTGCCTATGGGTTTACACCGGAGGACTTGCAAGTGTGCCGACAGCAATTGATGACATTCGTCAACCAGTATGAAGAAGTACCTTACAAGGTGTTGAACTTCCTCGGCGCAAGAATTAATTACGGAGGCCGTGTGACAGATGATAAAGACAAACTGCTGATATCCACCATCTTGAAGACATACATATGCCCTGAGACAATTAATGACCCGCAGAACTACAAGTACTCAGCAAGTGGCAAGTACTACCCGCCTCAAGCAGAAACTGTTGAAGAATTTGTCGAGTACATTCGCACCCTGCCACTACTTCCCATGCCAGAAGCTTTCGGACTGCATGACAATTGCAACATCACAACTGCTCAAAATTCTGCCAACAAGCTTCTTATAAACATGCAAAGCATGGTTTCGCTGGGAACAGGAGGTGGGGGTGGCTCAGATGCAGAGGAAGTGATGGACAACACAGCATCTGGAATTCAAGATCGATTGCCAAAGCCATTTGCGTTAGATGTTTGTGAGCTGAAATTCCCTACTATGTACGAAGAGTCAATGAACACAGTTGTCAAGCAAGAGTGCCTGCGTTACAACAAGCTTTTGTGGTTGATGATTAGTTCGTTAAAGGACTTCAGAAAGGCAATCAAAGGTCTCATCGTCATGACCTCAGATTTGGAAGAGGTTGGGAAATCAATGTTCGTCAATGCTGTGCCTGAGATGTGGTCCAAGAAGGGTCCTTTGTCTCTGAAGCCTCTCAGTAGCTGGTTTTTGGACATAATCGCTCGTTGTCAGTTTTTTCAGATGTGGTGTGATTTGGGAAAGCCACCACCTGTGTTTTGGATAAGCGGCATTTTCTTTCCGCAGGCATTCTTCACTGGTGCGATGCAAAACTTCGCTCGGAAATACAATGAAGAGATTGACCTGTTGTCTTTCAAACAGACTCCAATGGATGATGTGAAGGAACCCAAAAAGGAGCTGGTAAAGTCTCCAGAAGATGGTGTTTATGTGTATGGCCTTTTCCTTGAGGGAGCACGTTGGGATCCCAGCCTCCATCGAATTGTTGATTCGCGTCCTAAAGAGCTCTTCACGGACTTAGTGCCGTTGTGGTTCTTACCTGTCAGAAACCGCATTAAAAATGAGTTCGATTACAGATGCCCAACTTACAAGGTGCTATCACGAAAGGGAGTCTTGCTCACCACCGGGCATTCCACAAATTTCGTGCTTTACCTGGAGCTTTCTACTGACAAGCGCGTGGACAAGTGGATCAAGGCAGGTATGGCTGCTTTCCTGGCACTCGCGTTTTGAGCTCCAGGACTTTGCTGACCTGTGGCCGCTGCCTTGGCCTGCCCCTGCAAGACTGATTGCCAAGGGTTTGGATGCATCAAAGCGTCACCCTCTGTACTAGCATGAAGCTTGTATTCTGTAGCTGTGCTGCGCCTTCTCTACAAAGCCCGATATCCAAGGGCGATTTGCCTTTGGATCAAGAAGGCATGTCTCACCCAGTGTAGGGAGGAAGCCTTTTATGATGGACCAGCAGTTTCAC
>Ga0247602_1000042_pt1 | contig 12696 bp, 2 predicted proteins | sample 77RmetaT_FD_186066 | JGI IMG/M metagenome (GOLD analysis project Ga0247602, IMG submission 186066) | Metatranscriptome of seawater microbial communities from Monterey Bay, California, United States - 77R (Metagenome Metatranscriptome) | ecosystem: Environmental > Aquatic > Marine > Coastal...
CAAGTACTTCGCTCAGGAAAATGTGTTTGAATGGGGCGACTTACTGATGCAGTCCACTCGTACGGGGAAGAAGGCAGTAGGGCACGGGCTGTCAAAATCGCACAGTTCTAGCGACCTCTCAAATTCTTCAAGAAATGGGTTTCGGACGACATTGTCTCGTCCAGTCTCGGGTGCTGTTTTGCCGCCTTTGCAACATTCAAGTTCCGATGTTGTCGTTGGACTCCCATCAACTATGCGGCAACTCAAACTCGCTGACACAAGCAAGCTTTGGACATCCAAACCCAAGCGAGGAGAGTACAGAGCGGATTCTTTTCGTCAGCCAGATGTGCAAATGCCTGGACGTACCCAGATGTACACCTCAAAGAGCTCAAGCAGGATGCAGCAACCCTTGAACACTCGGTTTCCCACAATGAAGGAAGAGGCAAAGCAAGAACGCCTACCAAATGACAAGGCACATCTGGATACCATCAAGGCAATGTACCTTAGCAACACAGGCACTCCTGAGTCCGATGCACGCGAGAATACAGATAGCTTAGGAGAGTTGCTGAACACCGATGCTACGGAGGTGAATGAGGAAGAGCTATTGCAGCAAGAGCTGGCGAGAGTGAAAACTGGAGAGGATGCAATTGCATTTTTTGCCCGACATGGGGGTGGAGCAAAAACGAATCAAACAAAGCTGTTGTATTGCAATCGACCAGAGCAAACGCATCAGCAGCCCTTCTCTCCGTATGAGTTGATTGTGGTTGCCGAGGACAAGGTTAACCTTGAATATTTCACTATTTCCTCAAAAGGTGTTGTCCATGTTTGCCCTGGCCAGCTGTCAGAGTGTATCTCCTTGATGGAATGGATGCATCAAAGTCTGATGTACCGTGTGCTCACCTCAATGAAGTTCTTTAAGTACTACATCCACCATAAGGTGTTCACTAGGTGGCGCGAGAATGCTCGGTATGAAGTTTATCGAAATCATCGACAGAAGCTTGCCACTTGTTGCTTCTTTGCCAAACCTTTATTCATCGAACCACTTGTTCAAGCACATGGCCACATTTATGAAGTTGACGAAGTCAGAGTGACCAACATTGAACCACATGGCTCATTCGAACTAAGCAAATTTGCAGAACGACAGAATCAGGCACGTTTACACCCAGTTAGTGGTGCGCAGAAGGAGTTTGAGCACAAGCATGAGGCCATAGGTGCAATCCTTGACCGCCTGATTGCAACTGTCAATTGCTCCAAAGAGACCGAGCCTCACGGCCAAGAGGGGGCACCTAACGGTAAATCGAAGTCCATGGTGCAAGAAAAGTTGGAGGCTCGTGAGCGCGCCAGACACCAGCGAGTAGCAGCACACGATGTTGCGATGCTTGGTGACTGTATCCGGCTAGTGGACTATATGTTCCAGGCAGCATTGGTTAGTGTTGTTGTCAAAGCCGCTGGTGAGTTTTCTCAACGCCTGATCGTAAACCATAAACTGTTTTCCATATCTGTTGGATTTGGGGATACCAACATTGCCCTCGATCCTCCTAAAGAACTGTTCACTGAGACATTTCATCATCTCTGGGAAGGAACTGTTCAGGTGGTCAATAACGTCCCATCCTTTACCGCTCTTCGCCAGTATGAGCCTCTGACCCGCATATCTGACCATCTCACTGTGAGGAAGATTTTGGACAGTAATAAGCAGTTCGTAGAATACATCACGCACATTCAAGACACAATCAGTAGCCTTATGGACACAACTCAAAAATACGCAAACGAAACATATGAGGAGTACCGTAAAATCTTTCTATATGGTGAAGAATTCAACCCAGAAAAGTACGCAGAGCAGGAGCACTCATATGAAGACCTACAGTCTGACATGATGTTGATGCGCGAATTCTTGGAAGATCTTGAGAGATTCCGGTTGCATCATATTCAAGGTATCATATTTGTTGATGGGAAAATGTTGAAAAATGATCTCACTCCGATTCCAGAGCAAGCTCTTAATGTAATGAAGCGTTTACTTACCAACCTTGCACGTAAGAAATGCTCTGCAGCAGTCCAGAGATTTGATTCAGTGAACAAAGCCCTGGACGATCGCCCCCGAGAACTATCAAAATATGCAAACTTCAAGAAATTGTACAATCAGGTTTTGGAGGAGCAAAGCGACATGGATGATGCAGTCGAAGAAGTTGAGACTATGTATCAACTTTTGAAACAGTACAATGTGAAAATGAATGTGGACGATCAAACGTTAAGAGAGAGTTTGCATGATAAGGAGCAAGACTTTACTCGAAGGAAGCTCCTGGATTCTAAGGTCTTTCTGGATGAGCAGCAGCAGGCCATGTGTGAAGACTGCTATTCACGCAGCGTGGAAGTGGAAGAGAAGACAAGGGATGTCGCTGCAGAGCTGGAGAGAGGAAGCTTTATCGATGCTGAGAAGATCCCCCATGCGCACGAGGTTCTAGCGGAGCTAGAGCAAATCTATGAGAAGCATATGAAGGTTTTTGAAGAGCGTGCACAAACCTACTCTGAGTACGAAGAGTTGCTGGGTACAGCCCCACAGGCGCAGGGCAAGTTTCAATTTGATGATCTTGCCAAGGCAAGGCATAGTTTCAACAAAAAAAAAAAGAGCTGTGGGAATTAGTCCGTAGTTGGCAAGATGATTCCCATAATTGGAATACAATGGATTTTCTCAAGGTTGATGTGGAGGCAATGAACAAGAGAGTTACGGCAGCATTCCGCCAGGCTTTTAATCTCAACAAGGCTCTGGAAGGAGATGAGGTCGTCTCGCAAATAAAGGGGTTGGTTGAGGAGTGGCGCGACCGCATGCCTACTATCCTTGACCTTGGGAACCCTTCTATGAGGTCTCGTCATTGGGAGAAGATTTTCAAAAAAGTGAATATGCCATGGCGCCAGTCAGCAGCAAACAGTGTTACTTTGAGCAACCTTGAATCAAATGGAATCTTTGACCACACAGAATTCGTGTCGGAGGTTTCAGCAAATGCTAGTGGTGAGGACACCCTGGAGCAGGGCTTGGAGAAGGTAGTTGCAGGTTGGGAAGATTTGATCCTGCCAATCATGAACCACAGAAACCAAAAAGAGCTATGGATCCTTGGGGATCTTTCAGATATAGTCACACAAGTTGAAGATCATTCAGTCACCCTGGCAACAATGATGGGAAGTCGCTTCATTCATGGAATTCGTGAGAAAGTGGAGACATGGGAAAAGAAGGTGAATCTGGCCTCAGATGTCATTGATGAATGGTACCAAGTACAAAGAGCTTGGATGTACCTCGAAAATATTTTCTCTGCTGAAGACATCCAGCAGCAGCTTCCGCAAGAATCTGGCAAGTTTAACCAGGTTAACAAGTTCTGGAAGGACTTGTTTCGCAAGGTTCGCCAGACCTACAAGAAAGCCATGGATGCGTTTCATATTCCAAACCTATTACCGCAACTAAAGAGCGCAAATGAGACATTGGACCATGTTCAAAAACGGTTGGAAGCATATCTGGAAACAAAGCGTGCCGCATTTCCCCGATTTTACTTCCTTTCGGATGATGAGCTGCTCAGCATTTTGGCTCAAACAAGGAATCCCACTGCTGTGCAGGAACACTTATGCAAATGCTTTGATTCTATTAACCGAGTTGAGTTTCGATCTGGCGAAATTACCGCAATGAGTGACCTGATAAAAGAGAGCGTCCCCTTGGTTGCACCTGTAGTCACAGGTCCAGTTGTAGAAAAATGGCTCTCCGATCTTGAGGTGGCCATGACTACCAGCCTTTGGACACTAAGCAAAAATGCCCTTCTTCAGTACCCAGAGGATGGTACTGCCAGAACAGAATGGCTAATGAATGGCCCATATCCTGCGCAGTCGAAGCTTCTCATTGACCAAGTTTTCTGGACTTTGCTTGCAGAAAAAGCATTGGAGAAATGTACTTCTGGAAGCTTGAAGGCGATGACGGACAACATTGATTTCCACAATAGACAACTAGCAAACTCGGTCAGCATTGTGCGGATGCAGCTCACAAAAAACCAGCGAGTCCTGATGGGCGCCATGATTGTGCTGGATGTCCATGGAATTACAGTTTTGGAGAATCTTGTGACAACAAAGTGCACTTCACCGAATGACTTTGATTGGAGCAAGCAGCTCAGGTATGACTGGATTGCCGAGGGGTCTGAGACCACAACATCGCTTGATAGTACTGTAGAGGATGATTGTGTGATTCGGCAGACGATTGCCTGTTTCAAGTACTCCTATGAGTACCTAGGTAATACTCCTCGTCTTGTGGTCACTCCGCTGACAGACAAGTGTTACATGACTCTAACAGGTGCCATGCACTTGAACTATGGTGGGGCTCCAGCAGGTCCTGCTGGCACTGGAAAAACTGAAACTACCAAAGATTTGGGCAAGGCGTTGGCTGTGCCAGTAGTTGTGTTCAACTGTTCTGATGGATTGGACTACAGAATTATGGGTCGTTTCTTCAGCGGATTGGCACAGGCTGGTGCGTGGGCATGCTTCGACGAGTTCAACAGGATACAAGTTGAAGTCTTAAGCGTCATTGCTCAACAGATGCTCACAGTCACTCAAGCAATTCGTGCAAAGAAGGAAGTGTTTGAATTTGTTGGAAAGGAGATTCCGCTGAACCGGCGCTTTGGAGTGTACATTACAATGAACCCAGGATATGCAGGAAGAGCAGAGCTACCTGACAATTTGAAAGCCCTCTTCCGACCAGTTGCCATGATGGTGCCAGACTACAGGCTAATCGCTGAAATCATCCTTTATTCTGAAGGCTTCAATGCCGCCAAAGAGCTTGCCAGGAAGATGGTCCAATTGTATCAGTTATCTTCCGAACAGCTGTCAAAGCAGTATCACTATGACTTTGGTATGCGAGCTGTCAAATCCGTGCTTGTCATGGCTGGGTATCTCAAGCGCAAGAATCCAGACCTGGAGGAAAATGTCACACTCATTCGCGCTCTCAGGGATTCCAATGTTCCAAAATTCTTATCCTTTGACTTGCCTCTCTTTGCTGGAATCATCTCCGATTTATATCCTTCCGTCAAGATTCCTGCAGTTGATTATGGGGCACTCAAGCCTGAGATTGAAAATCAGTTGCGTCTGCTTCAGCTACAAATTGTTCCAGATTTTGTAATCAAGATAACTCAGCTGCTCGAAACACAGCTTGTCAGGCATGGGGTAATGATTGTCGGAACAGCATCCACAGGGAAATCGACAAATTCAATGATTCTTGCTAAGACACTGACACAGCTCAAGAATGATGGGTCCGAGGACCCAGCACACCAACTAACTAAGACATTTTGCTTGAACCCCAAAAGCATCACTAGTGATGAGTTATTCGGCTCAGCAAATCCCAATACTGGAGAGTGGAAGGATGGCCTTGTTGCTGTTTTAGTTCGCGAAGCTGTTGCTGACACAACTGACAATAAGAAATGGGTCAACTTCGATGGCCCAGTCGACGCAATCTGGATTGAGAACATGAACACAGTGCTTGATGACAACAAAATGCTGTGTTTGGCAAATGGAGAGCGCATCAAGCTTCCACCAACAATGACCATGATGTTTGAGGTGAACGACTTGTCACAGGCCTCACCAGCAACTGTGAGCAGGTGTGGTATGGTTTACTTGGAGCCTGTTCACTTGGGCTGGGAGCCACTTATTCACACCTGGGTTGAAAGATTTGAGCCACTTTTCCCGCAGCATGCTCAAGATCTTGGGCAGTGGGTGCTAGATGTTTGCCAAAAAACGTTACCATTTATCCGTGACGATTGTCAGGAGGCCCCTGGCATTCCGTCACTGGATGCAAATCTTGTCCAGGCTTATTTGAGAATGCTCTCTTCATTTATTTCTGAAGCTCACCAGCTCACACCCGCAGGAGACAGCAAGCCGGTGAAGAATGAACAAGAGTCACGTAACCTGATTTGTGCATATTGTGCAATGTGCGCCATCTGGTCATTGGGAGCAAATCTTCACGAAAACTCCCGCCCCAAGTTTGTGAACTTCATTCGTCCACTGCTAAAGCAGATCTGTGAGCGTGTTCCCTCAGAAGGGGATCTTTATGCATACTGCATCAATGACGAGACAGCTGACTTCATACAACTTTCTTCTTTGGTCCCCACATTTAATTTCGACCCCGACGAAGCCTTTTTCAACATTCTGGTGCCAACGGGAGAGACTGTTGGACAGCAGCTCCTCCTAGAGAACTTGATGATGGCTGGTTACCATGTTTTATTTTCTGGTGAAACTGGTGTTGGGAAGTCGGTTGGGATTCAACAGTTCACAAACACCGCAGGTGAGAAGTACGCCACTGCCACTGCTAACTTCAGCGCTCAGACGACCACATCAAATGTAGTTGACCTGTTTGAGAATCGGTTGGAGCGGAAGAGGAGAAACTTGTTAGGCGCACCACCAGGAAAAACAATGCTGTTTTTTATAGATGATGTGAACATGCCGATGCTTGAGAAGTACTTGGCGCAGCCACCAATCGAACTGCTTCGGCAGGTCATTGATTCAAAGGGTTTTTATGACAAAAAGAAGTTGTTCTGGAAAAATGTCCAGGACGTACAATTCATTTTAGCTTGTGGGCCACCATCTGGTGGCCGCATGCCAGTAACACCACGTTTGTTCAGGCATTTCAACATGGTGTGGATGACAGCACTGTCAGAAGAAGCAATGAATCGCATTTTTGCAAATATCCTCGGTGGTTGGCTTGGACATGTAAAGCCAGAGCTTGAGGAGTGTGCTGTGCCCATAATCAAGGCAACTGTAGAGCTTTTTTTCCGAATAAGTGAAGATCTCCTGCCTACACCCGTGAAGTGCCACTACACCTTCAACCTACGCGATCCATCCAAAATGGTACAAGGTATGCTTATGGTGAGCGTCAAGCATTCGTTGACAAAGCGACAGGATCTTTTGGAACTTTTCTTGCATGAAGCATGCCGCCAATTCCGAGACAGGCTCATTGATGACACAGACCGAGACTGGTTCAACAATGCAGTTTCAGAGAGATTAAACAGCCATCTGGGGGCTGGCATAAAACCTGCTGATTTCAAAGGAATCATTTATGGTGACTTCTTGGATCGCAGTGAAAAGCCATATCAGAGGGTAGAAAGCCAAGAAAAATGTGCTGCTATCTTCCAAGAGTATCTTGAAGAATACAATGCCACAAACCCCAAGAAAATGGACATTGTTTTCTTCACGGATGCCTGCCATCATTTGGCTCGATGCGCACGAACAATACGGCAGCCGCGTGGCAATCTTTTACTGGTAGGCGTTAGTGGAGTAGGGCGCAAGTGTGTTGGCAGAATGGGGGCACACATGGCCGAGTTCCAATGTTACTCTATAGAGATCACCCGAACATACGGTGGAAACGAATTCAAGGAGGATATTAAGAACATGATGATGGCAGTGGCTAAAAGCGGGGGCGGCGGCATGGTCTTCCTGTTCTCCGACACCCAGCTTGTAAAGGAATCGTTCTTGGAAGACATCAACAACATACTCAATACTGGTGAAGTTCCAAACCTTTTTGCGGCAGACGAACTTGAACAGATCATGGGTTTGATGCGACCTGTGGCCAAGGCAGCAGGCAAGCCTGAAACACGTGATGGCATCTGGCAGCACTTTGTCCAGGTCATTCGTGAAAATCTCCACATTGTCCTTGCATTTTCGCCTGTGGGCGATGGATTCAGGGCCCGGTGTCGGCAGTTCCCATCAATTACAAATTGTGCTTCAATTGACTGGTACAGCCCTTGGCCACCAGATGCCTTACTTTCGGTCGCTCAGCGTCATTACAACGCTGCGCCAAAGGAGCTTGCAATTGAAACGTTGATTCCTCAGCTTGCTGAAATCTCTCAAGTGATGCACAGCACTTCTCGGGAAGCTGCAGAACGGTTCTATGAATCTCTTAGACGAAGAACATATATGACCCCAACATCATACCTTGAGCTGCTTGCTCTGTTCACTGAGTTGCTTGGCAAAAAAAAGAGGTGAGCTGACAACCAAACTGAACAGGTATGTAGTGGGCTCCAAGACGCTGATTGAAACCAGAGAGGTAGTAGATGATCTGAAAGTCAAGATAGAGACGATGCAGCCAGGAATTGAGGAAGCCAAAAAAAAAACTGCAAGTATCATGGTTCAGGTGGAAGCCGATAGTATAATTGCAAAGGAAAAGAGTGAGTCGTGTGAAAAAGATAAAGCAGAAGCATCCGCTGCAGATTCTGTGGCCAAGGAAATTCGAGATGATTGCCAAAAAGACCTTGACCTAGCAATGCCTGAATATTATGCAGCTGTTGAGTCGCTGAACGCTTTGGACTCCAAGGATATTACCGAGATCAAAGCCTTCGCAAATCCACCTGCTTTGGTTGCAACTGTCCTTGGTGCAGTTTGCTTGCTGCTTGGTGTGAAGGAAAGCTGGGATGAAGCAAAAAAACAAATGCAGAATAGCAATTTTCTCAACAATCTGAAAACTTATGATAAAGACGCCCTGGCAGCCAATACGAGGCTGCTAGGTAAGCTGCAAAAGTATATAAAGAATGAGGATTTTGTGCCTGCCAAGGTAAAGAATGTATCCAAGGCAGCTACTTCTTTGTGCTTATGGGTCCGGGCTATGGACATTTACTCTCGGGTGGCAAAAGAGATTGGGCCCAAGAAAGAGAAGTTGAAGGGTGCAGAAGACTCGTCCAAGGCAGCTGCAGAGAAGCTTGCCATTGCTGTGGCAGAGTTGGAACTTGTAGAGAACAAGCTCCGAACTTTACAACAGCAGCTTGAGAGCGCAAAAGCCCGTGCTGCTCAGCTGGAGCGAGATGCTGAGGATTGTGAGGTAAAGTTGAAGAGAGCAGAAAAGCTTCTTGATGGATTGGGCAACGAGAGTGTTCGATGGAATGCTGCAAGCACAGTTTTAGAAAAGAACCTGAAGTTTGTGATTGGAAACATTGTTGTTGCAGGAGGGTTTATTGCATACACCGGGCCTTTCACAGCAGAATTTCGACAGGATCTCGTTAAGCAGTGGGTGGCAAAGGCGCTGTCTCTTGAGCTCGGCACTGATTCTAGCTGGAAAGCTGCTGATGTGCTGGTTGACCCGGCAGAAGTCCGGAAGTGGAATATTCATACGCTGCCATCTGATGACCTTTCAACAGAGAATGGATTAATTGTTACTCGAGGGCGCAGATGGCCTTTAATGATTGACCCACAAGGGCAGGCGAATCGATGGGTGCGCAACATGGGCAAAGAGAAGGGCATTACGATCACAAAGCTTTCAGACCCAATCTACCTTCGCAAACTTGAAGCTTGCATTCGAAATGGGAATCCTTTGCTCATTGAGAATGTTGAAGAGGTGCTTGATCCTGCACTTGAACCTGTTTTGCTAAAAGCTATTTTCAAGCGTGGTGGGCAAAAGCTTTTGCGACTTGGCGACACAGATGTCCCATACGATGACGAGTTCATGTTTTACCTTACTTCCAAGATGGCAAACCCACACTATTTGCCAGAAATCTGCATCAAAGTGGCTGTGATCAACTTTACAGTGACTTTATTCGGCTTGGAAGACCAACTTGTGGTGGAGGTCATTGCCAATGAAAGACCAGAGCTAGCACAACAGCGACAAGAGCTTGTTGTGCAAATTGCCGCAGACAAAAAAACACAGGATGATCTTGAGCAGCTGATTTTGAAATTGCTGGCTGAGGCAGGCGGGGACGTTCTCAAGGATGACACGCTGATAGTGACGCTGGATCAGTCCAAGACCACAGGAGCAGAATGCCAAGAACGCATGCTAATTGCAGATAAAGCCATGACTGAAATCGATCAGGTCCGGGAGAAGTTGCGGCCAGTAGCAACTCGCTCTTCAATCTTGTACTTTGTCATAGCAGACCTTGCACGAATTGACCCTATGTATCAGTACAGTCTTGAGTTCTTTGTATCTTTGATCCAAGGCCGTTTGCGTGGTGCTGAAAAAAATGATGATGTTGATAAGAGGATCAGCATATTGATTAATGACATTACAAAGTCCATTTATTTGAATATTTGCCGCGGAGTATTCGAAGATCACAAGCTGCTTTTCTCCTTCATGATTACAACTCGAATCCTGCGGCATGCTGCACATTGCCAGTTCCTTGGGAAAACATTGATTACTCCAGCTGAGTGGCTGTTCTTTCTTCGAGGTTTGGAAGCAGGGAAAGGTGTTTTGAGCAACATTGGCGAACCAAAAGTGCCAATGCCTGATTGGGTGCAATCCCAAGGCTGGGCCAAGCTTGATGTTCTGCAGAGACTCACGGTAGCCAATGAAGAAACTTCTTTTGACGGGCTTTGTGAGGACGTTGCAAATGACTGTGAATGGGAGAGCTTTTGCAGAAGTGACAACATGAACTCGATTCCTTTCCCAAAGAAATGGTCAAGTCGTTTGACCATTTTCAACCAGATGCTTGTTGTCAAATCACTGAAAGAAAATCTGTTGACTTTGGTTGCGCGAAATGTTGTTTCACAAGAGCTTGGCGAGCTGTTCATTGTGTCCCCTCCTTTCGATTTGAAAAGTTGCTACAATGATTCTCTCAATATCCTCCCGCTCATTTTTGTGCTCTCGGCTGGAGCAGATCCCACTGAGTCATTAATCACCTTGGCTACAGAATTTGGCTATGGAGATCGTTTGCATTTCACATCCCTTGGGCAAGGTCAGGGACCCAAAGCTGAAGCAGCTATAAAGCTTGGATGGGATACAGGCGACTGGGTTTGTTTGCAAAACTGCCACCTTGCAGCAAGTTGGATGGGACGATTGGAACAAATTCAAGAATCGCAAGACCCGAATAAAATGAACCCTGACTTCAGGTTGTGGCTTACAAGCATGCCATCACCAACATTTCCTGTCCCAGTCCTGCAAAGCGGGCTGAAGATCACCAATGAGCCCCCTAAAGGTTTGCGTGCCAATGTTGGACGAACTTTCACAGACATTGGGGATGATGTTTATGAAAGCTGCCCATCAAAGCCTTATGAATTCAAAAAGCTCCTTTTTGGTCTAGCTTTTTTTCATGCTGTAATCCTTGAGAGGCGACAATTTGGTCCAATTGGATGGAACATAGCTTATGAATGGATGGATTCCGACTTTCAAGTCTCTCGAGAACAGGTGCGTATGTATCTTGAGTCTCAGCCAGACGTGCCTTTCACCACCTTGAGGTACATCATAGCTGAAGTCAATTATGGTGGACGTGTCACTGATGACAAGGATGTGCGACTCATATCAGCAATTCTTAAACAGTATTTCAATGACCAGCTTCTCCAGGAAAGCTTCAGATTTGCTGGGTTGGATGCATACTATGCACCCGCTAAAGATCTTGAATCCACACGTGCGTATTTGAAAACGCTCCCCTTAGATGAGGATCCTCTCGTTTTTGGTCTTCATCCAAACGCACTAATTACTGCACAAACCAATAAAGCCAATAAATTCATGTACGGCATTATCAGTGTCCAACCACGGATTTCTTCTGCTGGGGTCGGAAAATCACCGGAGGAGATTGTCGCAGAGATGGCACAGGAGTTCGTAAATGTCATTCCCGAGACAGTTTCACGTAAGAAGGCACATCCAGACACATACATGAAGATAGCAGGTGGTGGAGTAATATCCATCGGTGTCTTCCATGGCCAAGAGTACGCACGTTTTGGCAGCTTCGTCGGAGTTCTAAAAACCAGTTTGCGACAGCTTGGAAAAGCTATCAAGGGTATTGTCCTCATGTCTGCTGATCTTGAGGGCATGTTCAATAGCTTCCTAACACAGAAGGTGCCCCAAAATTGGGAGGCGGTGGCATATCCATGTTTGAAGCCACTGAATTCTTGGGTTGAAGATGCGGTCGAGCGAATCAATTTTATGAGCGCGTGGCTCACCAATGGTCCTCCCCTCAGCTTCTGGATCTCTTGTTTTTTTTTCCCACAAGGCTTTATGACAGCGTCTCTGCAACTGCATGCTCGCAAAACCAAGATACCCATTGACACACTTGCGTTCTTTTCAAGTCCCACGACAAGTCAGGAACCCAGTGCTATAGAACAGGCGCCAGAGCATGGTGTCAATATGCATGGTCTTTTCTTGCAAGGTTGTGGATGGGAACTCAAGAAAGGACAGTTGAAAGAATCTGAAAAAGACATTCTCTTTGTTCCCATGCCTGTGATTTGGCTTGAGCCCATTGGCTCCTCTGATGTTTTGAAGCGTGTGGAAAAGCACAATCTGTATGAGTGTCCCACCTATAAGACTTCAGAAAGGAAAGGGGTTCTTGGAACAACCGGACATTCCACCAACTTTGTCAAGATGTTTTACCTGAAACAGCCCGTCAAAGATCCTGCACATTGGATCAGCAGGGGTGTGGCGATGCTATGTATGCTAGATTTCTGACGACGCACATGGGTCATGACTACTTGAACTAGCAGCTGGCGGCCACATGCATGGCCCGTTCATATTTTCATCTCAGCTCTTGATCTGGAGCTTGCATCACATGTGAAAGTACCATACTCATCAGAGGCTGCTCTTGTTGATCTTCAAGGGTGCTTGACCTCTTCCTCAGAATGTGCAGCCGTTTGCTAGCAACTTTGATCACAGAGTAGGCCGAACTTAGCGAAGGAGCCCTTGGCATTTGCCGATGCGATCCCTGAGTACAATATTTTTTATTATGTAGACCTGCAGGAACACTGTTTTTAGATGCTGAGTACCTTCGTGACGACGCACACCATTCTTAC
>Ga0247602_1000045_pt1 | contig 12322 bp, 2 predicted proteins | sample 77RmetaT_FD_186066 | JGI IMG/M metagenome (GOLD analysis project Ga0247602, IMG submission 186066) | Metatranscriptome of seawater microbial communities from Monterey Bay, California, United States - 77R (Metagenome Metatranscriptome) | ecosystem: Environmental > Aquatic > Marine > Coastal...
GCTAGGACCACGCTCCGCTGCTGAGGCACTTAATGGCGCTGGAGCACATCGAAGTCGCAGCCAGAACACACCACGAGGAGCTGTTCCTTTGCCGGATGGATCCAATGTGCCTTGGTCACAAGGGTTGGCCTCGCCAACCACCAACCAACAAGGCACCAAGGCGGATCTTCCAATTGCGCAGCTTCTGAAGAAGCGCCAGCAGGGGACAAACCGAACATCCAGCCATGATCATCACGAGCAGAGTCCAAGGCCTCACAAACAGAGGCAGCTTACCAAGAAATCAACTTCAGGATCTTCAGGACATTCTGACCATGGGGACCAACCAAGGACCCAGGATGCAGATCCTGAGCGAAAAAAGGCTGATGCTGACTTTCTGCGAAATAACTCCGCGGTAATTGCGAAGGTCAAAGACGCTTTGGCAAAGGCCACTACTTCCACATCATCTACACCCAAGGCAGCACTAGACCTGTCTTCGAAAGCCATACCTTCGCCATCCTCTGCAGCTGGAGGACCGCTATTGAAAGCCAATGCTTCTCCAACATCTGCAGCTGCAGTGGAAAAGTCATCATCACCTCTGGAGCAAAATGATGGAGTGATCGAGGTTGACAGCGCTTTGGCATTTTTCCGTGCAGGGGGCAAGGCAGTCCAACTAGCCGTGCGCTTGGACAGGGCGCTTGTGAAGGCAGCACAAGCCCTCGTGGTGCAGGGACCTCAAGAAGATGTTCCGCACATAGAGGAGAAGCTTTCAGAGTCACCTAGGAGGTCCAACACACAAGGGGGCAGGGTGCCTGCGTTAGACAGCTACCTTTTTGACGAGTCACCAGTTAACACAAATATGAGCTCACCAAGAGGAGGGGCACCACTGTTTCCGCAGACAGGTAGCCCTGGAATCAGTCCCAACAATTCGGTTTGGTTGTCACCTATGCTGAGCACATCATCTGCAGGAAGAAGCAGCAACATGACAGGAATCAGCCGAAAAAGTAAACTAGCTCCATTCATCACAGAGGATGGCGATCCAACCCTGGTGAAACTTCCTCATCCACCAAAATCCAGAATGCCTGCCAATCTGATCCGGGCTTCTCAGTCATCGAAAGAGGAGTTTAAGATACCAGTGCTGAACTACACCAGCATGCGGCACGTAGCTCTGGAGCGCATGATGAATAAACTTACCAGCAAAGTTGAGGAATTATCTGCCACTGCCAGCGATGCCAAAACGGATCTTCTACGAGTTGATGCACTCGTTGCAGCAAGCGCGAAAAGGCGGAGCCTCTCAGGGGACTTTTCACAGAGAGACGACAGTTCCAAACGTGGTACCAAAACATTCAGTGTAAAGATTGATGGGCACGTAAGATCTAGCTCTGCGGGATCAGGTGGGGGTTGGAGTGATTCGGATGGACGTTCAATGTACGGTGACGATGAAGCCAGTGGTCGTCTTCGGCCACCCCCAGTGCACCTTGTTGTAGACGGTGCAAATTATAGGCAGGTCAATGGTATTTTCACGTTGGACACTTCCCAAAAGGAGGAAGGTGCAAAGCCAGTATGGTGCAAACATGGGATGGCTTTCAGTATTTTGTGGCATTCCGCACGAAGTGCATCGCGAGCCCACACAAGTCAGTCCAGTGTTTCCGCAGCCACTCGCAGCAACTGTGGAAGAGAGGATGCGCCAAAAGTCGTAACAAGAAAGCCGAATCTCTTCAAGAACAGAACCAATGAGTCGGCAAAATCTTTATCCTCGCTTGATGAGTTCCAATACCAGTCCGTCACACAGGCAAGTCTTCCTGCTCTTCGTGAAACAGCACGAGAGGATGAAATAGATGGCTCCGACGAAAGCGGCGATCGACATTCTGAGGAAAGCCGATCTTACAGATCGTTTGGCACACAGAACAACAGTCAAAGGCATGACCCAGACGATGAGCATGCCGCATTGAATAACAATGTTGGGCTCACTCAAGAAGTTCTTGAGGCCCTTTCTGAGGCAAGCGAAAGAAGCTCCTCCCGCGGAACCTTCGGACATTCAAGGAAGTCGACAATGATATCGGACCACGAAACTAGCTGGTTTGGCTGGGTAATTGGGCTTTTTTTCTGGTGACAGCATGACATTTGTAAGAAGTGGGTCTGAATGCTTGCATCCAGAGAGCAATATTCTCATGTATCCACACAGAATCGACATGTGGGAACAGCAAGTCGAGACTGGCGGGTGGGCACCAAGTGAAGAAATCAACATTTTTGTGCCTGATCCACCTGCAGAGGACCTTCACATCTTCCATACCGATGTGGTTATGCGTGGAACATACTTGTGTAGTGAAGACGTCAACGGGAGACCAAGCTACAAGAAAGATGGTGGAGGTGCACTTATCAGTTGGGACTCAGACCAAAGTCGATGGATACTTGATGTGATTACAGGTGACAAAAAGGAAAGAATGGCCGAGGCCTGTCTTCATGGATTAGAAGGTGACGTTTTGGACCCAACATTATTGAAGTCCTGGCAAATAGTTGGTGAGAATGAGAATCAGAACGACGTAGGAATGGAGCAAAGAATGACGGTACACAAAGGGCCTCTGCCGCCAGCCCAGATTTATATCAGCCAGAGTACTGATGGACGTGTGAATGGGGTGTATGATCTTCTTGAGGAACTACATGAAGGAAAGCCGGCATATCAGAAAGACAGCACAACTTGTGCCGTTCGATGGCATGCTGAGAGTGCGACGTGGATTGTGGATGAGCGGGGCTTGTGTGATGATGACATCGGTTTGCTTCGTTCAGATAGTCAAGCGCACCGTCCACATGAGGCCACAGACTGGGAGGAGATTGTGGAGCCGTCCACAGGGACACCTATTATTCCCTTTGGTTTGCTAGGCCACCGTGCAATTGACATGGTACCTGTCGGTGAGTTGGCAAAGGAAATATTTGTGGACATCTCTTCCAAGAGCAAGATGGTATCTGCGCGGGGGGTCTACTATAGGACAACTGACAGACCCGGGCTTTCCAAAAGAGGCTCTTACAAAAAGTTCACTGGCAACTGGAAAATAACCTGGTGTTCAAAGATCGCAGCTTGGCTTCTCGAGGCTCTTGGTAACGAGTTCAATGGCATAGCTCGCTGTTATTGTGATGTTCCAGATCCAAGCCGGATTCCTGCAGTGGGTGTAAGTTGGGACACTTGGGATAATGCAGCTGGCTCATGGGAGCCGGATTCAGGTATTTCCATCAAAGTTGTCCCAGTCCCACCACGACGAGTTTACGTATGTGGGAGGCCGAAGGAGCATCCTCTCTATGGCGTCTTCTTTCTCAGAGGCATACGAAATGGTCGCCCGAGCTATGCAAAGGAAACGCTGTCTGCAAGTTGCCTGGGTATGGATCGTGGCCAGATCTTCTGGGGTGGACAGAAGCATGCATATTGGCAGATTTCTGCAGAGCCCAAGAAAGGAGCAGTCTACACTGCCTCTCTCCATGATGATGTTCCTCTCCCCTCAATGCAATCTGTGGAGACTTGGGAGGTGAATTGCCCAGATGATTTCGAAATCTTTGTGGAAGATTCTTCTAGGATGGCTGCGGATGTCGTGATTGATCCATCAAGACAGAGGAGGCCCATAGAGAACTTTTCTGCAACAGATATCCAGCGGGATCGCCGAGTGGTACCACGGCGGAGGACAACTGACAGGCTTGGAAGGCGTCCAACACTGGAGAGAGCAGGACGAGGCGATGAAAAGCGCGGGACAGTCAGACGGTCAAATAGTTTTAGCTCGGGTGGCCGCAAGGGCACATTCAAGCGCTCCAACAGTGGAGGAATGAAAGATGGTCCTACCATTGGTCCGCTTGGCCTTCCTGTTGGCGCTACTAACCTCAGAGAGGTGAAACGTCTTGCCGGTGACGTCGATCTTACTGCTGCAAGAGAAATGGCTTCTCTTGCCGCAGGGATGATGGACACTGTTGAGATGGAAGAGGAAGCTGTGATGGAGCAAGAACCAGAAGATGAACCCACAGGGCTCGAATTGAAGTGTGCAGCTGCTGATGAGTCTCCTGCATGTATTTTCTTGTACGGCTTCAGCAACATTCTGGATGGGACGTTTTTTCTCCAGGAGATGCTTCAAGATGCACGCTCGTATTATGAGGCTGAGGATGGAGGCACAAAGCTGCAATGGGACAGGGCGTCCCAGAGATGGGTACTTGCTGCTAAGCAAGATGGCATCACCATATCGTGGCACGAAAAGCTCAGCGTTGCATGTGATGCACCCGACCCAACGCAAAGCCGAGTTATGTGGGAAGCACCAGGAGAAAAAAAGAAGGAAACAGAAGATGGAGGCTACGCAAGTGTTGCCCAGATCCTTGAAAATGGAATTGAGATTACCACAATCCTTGAGGAAGATGAGGAGGACCTGCGTGAAGAAGAAAGAGGTGGCAGTAGGAAAAACTCAAAAAAGAAGACAGGATCGTATGTTGAAGATGCCCAAGAACCAAATGAAGTAAAGGAGGTAAAGCGCCATTTCATCTCCACGGCTTTCTGTTGTGTGGCACCTGCTCCACCCCCATATATTTTTGTGACTGGCGCTATCACAAAAGGTGACTTCACAGGCATCTTCTCCCTCGAGCTTGGCTCGCTGAAATCAACTCGGCCGCGCTATCGGGCAGAGCAGGTTGGAAAAGCAACCCCGTGCTGCATGCGATACATTGTTAAGCATAGAAGGTGGGTTATTGAGAGAGTTCCACAAATGCAGGGACGCCGCATAAAATTGAAGCATGCACCCGAGTCCTTGACGTTTGTGCTGGCTGGTGCATGCTATGACGCACCTAATCCTGCATTGGTCCGTGGAAATTGGGAGTTGCGACAGGGTGAAAACTGGGTCGCGCAGGATTCCATCCGTTGTTGTATCGTGAAGGATCCACCGCAACAGATATGTCTATTCGCAGACATCAAGACAAGTAAGGAGGCCAATGCGCCATTTGACGCAGTTTCCGGCACATTTGTCATGATCCGAAATGCACCGCCAGAGCGACCTGTCTACAAAAGGGAAAGCACGAATCAGATTGTCCAATACCAAAAAGATCTTAAGCGCTGGATTCTCTGCATCGGTGAGGAGATAATTGACAAAGACATTCTGGCACAAGTCCTTGGGAATGTGCCTAATCCAGTGGAAACAAACATGTCAGAATGGCAGCTTTGGGACAAAAAAAACACAAACTTGGATCAGCGAACCCACATTTGGGTGCTACGCAGGGGCAATGCCACCCAAGCAGCTATTCATCACTGGTGGAGCCTCTGGAATGCTTGGTGTATACACCTTCAGGTTTCGCAGGCCGAAGAATGATCGCTTTTCATATGAAAAGACTGGCACTGGCTGGCGCCTCTGGTGGGTGACAACCTTTTCTGGAAAGTCATATTGGGTAGTGGGTCTCCTCCGGCAGGGTGATCTTGAAGAACTCTTTGACACAGATGACATCACAGAGTATGGAGAGGCATGGAGTCGTGAAGACAAGGAGCACCCTTGCGCTTGTGAGTCCTGGACCTTCAAAGCACGGAATTGGGTGAAGGGAGGTCGCACAAACACACCAAATGGTGTGATTACTAATGATGCAGCAGCCCTAGCCTGTGGCGAGAAGCCTTTCAGGTGTGAACCTGTTGGAGATCCGCCTATGGCAATTCTAGTCGTCCGTCCTGATGACACAAGACACATGGCTGGCATTTACTTCCTCATGCCAGACCTGCATAACAGCCGGTGTGCTTTTGAGAAACAAGTTACACACCGAGGCAGCACCTTGCTGATCTACTACCAGCCGAACACAGGCAAATGGCTCATTGAGAGGCCCGGGCCACAAGGACGAGGCAAGGCCGATGCTTGTTGTCTTTGTGATTCTCCAGACCCCACTGCTGTGGTCAGTAGCTCCTGGCATATCCGGGGACGCAGAGATGTTTGGGTGCGCAGCGGCACCCTTTCTGTCGTGAAGGTCGGGAAGGCACCAGACAAAATCTTTGTCATGGGTGCAGTGGTGAAGAAGGTGCATAACAATCAAGTCGAATATGAAGCGCTGCCCATGAATGGTGTATATGTGAGTGGAGACGAGAAACACAATTGCCGTCATCTTTACAGGAAGGAGGTTGGCGGCTGCTTGATCCGGTTCCACGTTGAGTCCTCAAGATGGATTATTGATGGTCGAAAGAATGAAGTAGGTGATGGCGTCGCCAACGACACTGTTGGCATCTCTTCAACCAAGTGCGACTGTTGGCACCCTGCTGCGGCGGACACTGTGTGGCAGCTGTGGCATGAAGGGAAGCGCAAATCTCAGAAGAAGATCACTCAGGAGAATCTCGACGTGGTGACAAAAAAGCGCAACTCCAAACCTGATATTCTTGGAGCAAGTGCCAAGAAGGCCGCAAGTGGCCGCAGAGCAGCGAGCAGGCAAGGTGAGAATGGGAGGAGTAATTCCGCACTGTCCAGCGAGGATGGCTCAGCCTCAGGCAGGGACAGTGAATCAGTAGCAAGTTCTGCGCAAGATCCGATATCGTCGAGAGTCCCATCCAGGAAGAAGACCAAGCGCCAAGATGAAGAAGACGAGCCGCAATCAGCTAACTCGGGTCTCCTCAGTAGACTGCACAGTGAGCACGGGAGTATCTCTGATCTTGGTGGCAGGGCGTCTGCGAACAAAAGCAGCGTCCGCGAGATGCTGGGACTTGCTTCGAAAGCGGGAAGCGTGCGCAGTATGTCAACCATGAGCTCTGATGGGCGGGGTAAATTTGGCCCATCTGGCCTTCTCCCATCGAATTCCTCAAGTGGATCGGGCCTCTCCGATGTTATGAGGGGGCGCCTGACAAAGTGGAAGCTGGACGCAATGCTGAAATCCAACCAGAACCCTTCGGCGAACAGTCAGAGCAACACCAAGAAACCCACCGCGACACCAGGTGGCATGAAGCGAATTATCGCTTCGGGCGTCATCAATGAGGGTGATTCAGATCATGACAGCGAGAGCAGCTGTGGAAGCATGAGCAGCGTTGGGTCACAGGGCTGGGGCTCCAGGCGTTCTCTTAGTGGTCGTTCGAATGGACGTGTGTCCATTGGACGGATGTCCATTGGGCGGGGCTCAGTAAGCGGAAGATCTATGAAGTCCTCAAGGTCAATGCGATCCACTGGATCTCGCTATTCGCTCTGCTCGTCCCGTCAATCTTCCAGAAAGAGTGACGCAGCGGGTTCCGTGAAATCTTCCCAGCATGGCTCACAGGCCTCTTCTACAGCTTCTTCGGTGGACAGTGCGCGGGGGGAGAGCTCAGATATTAAAAAAAAGGAATATGACTCGTGGACAGACTATGCCTCCATTATTGTCCTGGGGGTCAGCCTGCCCCCTGACAAGATACATGTGTCACCAACTGAGCCTGCTGAGTTGGCAGGGACGTATGTCAATGTAGGCTTACACAATGGACGGCCTGTTTTCAAGCTTGTTGATGAGAAAGGTGAGTTCAAAACGAGCTTTGAAGAAGGCACAAGGGTGAACAAAGCAATGAAGGATGCCGATGGTGCCTTCACCGAACTGTATGCTCATCGCACGCGAGCAAGCTCGTCTGCATCAAGTTCTGCGGTCTCGCAGGACATGATGAGCCCAACAAGCCCAACAAGCCCCAGAAACTCGAGTTCTGCCAGCTGTGGCGATAGCGGTGTTGGGTCCCCAGACTCGCCACTGCCTGCCAGACAAACTGTACGTCGTGTTCGGAAGGCTGGTGCCTTTGACTTCTGTAGCTTTGGATATGTCATTCGATGGCACCCAGAGTCCATGCAGTGGATCCTGTCAGAAGCAACGTCGACACTTGAAGTCCGTTATGAATGGATGGCACCCAGATATGATCTAGGCTTGACAGGAGGCCGTGGGGAACCAGTCAAAGTGCTGTCAGTTCGGGATGGAGGATTGGCGCACACATGTGGCCTCGAGGTTAACAGTGAACTTGTCAGTGTCAATGGAGACAAGGAAACCTTCCAATATTCAGATGCACAGATGCTGTTGGAGGACTGGGAAGCCCCTACAATATTGATTTTCAGGACCTCCGGTACACCTGTTTCAGCAGAAGGGTTGATGTATCTTAAGTATGACTCGCCTTATCCTTCTTCAGTGTTGGCTCCGTGGGTAGTGCCCTTCGATGGCGGTATGACTTTTCCAGTTGAAAAACCGGTGCAGCTCACAAATGTGGAGATGCCACCTAAGCGCATACGGATAAGTGGCTACCGAGGTAGTCCACGTGACGTCAATGGAGTGTATGACCTGCTGCCTATTTTGTGGGACGGGCGTGCAGCATACCAATCGGGACGATGGGCCATGTACTGGGTGCCGCACAAGCGCAGATGGGTTCTAGGCAGTGACACAGTGAACAGCGGTAGGCCTTTCGCAAAAGCTTCTTGTTGTGCACCACACCCAGCTTGTATCACTGACCATGGTGCGCAATGGGAGGTTAATAAAAAGAGCAAAAAAAGCAAATCGGAAAGCTCTCTTCGGGTCATCCTCAATGTTGTTGCTGCTGGTTCAACAATTGGGATAGCAGAATTTGAAGACATAGTTGCCAACAGCTTGCAGCGTGGTCTGGATCAGGCTGACGCTTTAGAGAAAGGCGAAAATGAAGGCAATGTAGATGGACGAAGGCGCTGGAATGCGTCTAAGATCAATGCTGTGCTCAGTGAGATTAACATCGTCCTGAATGCTGTGGAAGTTTTCAGTTTGACGAGCGAGCTCATCACAAGTGCCAAAGATGTACGAAGACGCTTGTCAGGTCGAATGACACTCGCCAGCATTTATGCACAAGGGGAGAAGTCCAAGGCTACAGTTGCATCATGGATGGAGACATTGACGGAATTGAAGGCACGCCTTCGCCAAGATCATGCAGACACCTCAGTGGCATATGAGGACGGATGGACGGCGATGCACCTTGTTGCGCAATATGGATACAACGAGTCTTGGACATACGAGGCTTCAGACGCACTGAGGCAGTATGGAGGTGACATTGAGGCTCGTACCAAGTGTGGCTTCAACCCCATGTGCATAGCCATGCAGCGCAAGAAGCTCGCCAACGTCCGTGCATTTGTGCGCCTTGTCTCAGAGAAAGGACAACATATCCCAGAAGATCGGCAACCTCGTCTCAATCAGGAAAAAGCTTTCCTTACGGCAGCAGAAAAGGGAGACGCGCCGTCCCTACGCGCTTTCAGCTACAAGAGACAGGTTGACATGAATGTGAAAAGCCCAGAAGGAAGATGTGCTCTTCACATTATGACGGTCAACCGAAACGCATCAGGAGTCGAAATTATTGTGCGAGATGGCACTGCAAATCCAAATGAGAAGGACGATAAAGGTGACACTGCTCTACACCTTGCAGCAGCGCAAGACTCACCTCTCATCACAAGCATTTTGCTGCGTAATGGCGCCTCGCCAATAGTCCGCAATGCACGGGGCAGAACACCCTACATGGTTGCCCTGGAGGTCAATTCCAAAGACGTCATTGCAGAGTATGAGAAGGTAATGCTGCCTTGGGATGACATCGAGGGCGTCATTGGCAGAAAGCGGTACGATCCTGATGACCCTGAGTGGGAGAATGTGGTGCGCAACAAGGCTAAAGAGCTTTTGAGGCTTGGCTTTGGTGATCGGATTGCTGATCCTCTCAAGCCCGCCAGGCACATGGATCGCCTTCAGTTGGCAAACCAGGCTGTTGTGCTCGATCCAGATCCTGACGCTGAAGTTTGCTGCTGCTGCTTGGAGCTTCGAGGGAGACTTGTGTGTCGTGAGCTGCTGCTGCCACTTCTCAAGCTAACTGGGGAGAGCCGGCTTGAGATTGGCGATTTTGTGAAATACAAGAACTTTGTTAAGTATCTTTTTTCATGTGGCTTCGCTGCTTTCAGTGGTGTGCAGTGCATCTTGGCTGTGCAAAAGGGTATGGACCAGATCTGTGCCAAAAACACAGAGATTTGTGAAAACCATGCTGACCGAATCAGAGAAGCGGTGCCAGAATGCCAATTTTTTGGCCGCGCCCTTGGGCACGAGGACAAACCACCTTGGCCCATGTTGCACCACTACTACGCTCATGGCGAGCTTCCTTGGCTGTCTGCAGATGGAAACACCAACAAATTGAACGCTGCAGTAGGAGCCCTTGCTGATGTGAATTGCATTGAAAGCATTGAAGAGCTGTGGAAGTGCTCTTTCCCTTCTGGTGACCGTCTGAACAAGGTTCAAACAGAAAAAGGTTTCGATGCCGTTATCCAGCCCTTCTGGGACAATGTCTATGCACACTGGCTCACAGGAAATGCCAAACAAGCTGAAGCGACCTTCATGGAAAGGTGCGGTCATTGGGGAACCAAGTTTCACATGAAGCCGCTGAAGTCGTACTGGACCGCTCTCGAGATGAAGACAGCATTCCGATCGGTCTGCAATTCACAATTTGGGCAGGCTGAAGGTGCAATCAACCAGCCGCACATGTTGGAGGCTGGAGGAATCGTGGACATCATGGCCTGCCAAATTGATGTTTCAGACGTGCATGATATTGGTGAGATCATTGACGAATTTGCTGGCATGAGCACCGATCTTGACCAGATGGAATTGGTGGCTGTGAAGAATGATTTCTGGAATAGCGAGGACACAAAAAAACCCAAGTATGTTCGTTTGTATACCATATTGGATGCACCTGGGTGTAGCCCCTTCATTGTTGAGGTTCAGCTGGTGCTCAAAAAACACCTTGTGGGTTCTATCCACTTGGAGTTGTTTGAGGAGTTCGAAAGTGGAGCGTATACGGAAGCAGGGCAGAGCGTTCGTCAGGGATGCAGTGTGCGCCTCCGTGGTGCCAAGTCCACACCTCTTGGCGTGGGTAATTTCAGGCATCGTTTCGCGCTTTCAGGCAACATGGCATTCCACCAACCAACCGTGGTATGGTGCTGGGCATCACCACTCCAATTGGATAGAGCAGAGATGCTTGGAGCACCTAGTAAAGCACACGTTATTTGTGCAGATGGCAGCCTGCAGAACTATTCTCGGAGTTCCAGATGGATTGAGCTGCGTTCCGACTTCACCCATATCAATGCAGACAAGGAACATTACACATTGGACCGTGTGGTCTCGCAGAAGGATATGCAACTCGACAAAGAAGCTCTCCAAGCATTAATTTTGGCTGAGAATCTGCCACAGACAATGGAAGATCGAGAGCTTGAACGTCTTGGCTTGGAGCTCGTTTCTTGTAATTCGCGTCTTTTCCGCAATCACAAGGGACAACTGACGAAGGTGAGGGACTACGTCATTCTGCAGGTCGTGTGTCCTGGGGAAGAAGTCATGGAGGGCATACTCATGCGGGAAACCAAACCACGTGGATTTCCTATAGGCCCTCGACGTGCAAGCGAGACGCTGCAATTTACAGCCAAGCGTCTCATTGGACAAGACCTGCCCTCCTTTTTGCAACCGCAGCTCATGCCTGTCGCATGGAATCCAGAGCACGACAAGGTTTGGATCCTACCAGAGCTGGATGAAGACGCCAATGGTCGGGTGCTTCCAGCTGCCAGGCGATACTTCCAGGTGAGAGCACTCTTCATCGAAGGTGCAAATCCATTCTCGATGCTTAGGGCAGGACTTGGTGTTGAAGCTCAGGATGATAAAGATCAGAGACTGGATTGGACGACGCACAAGGCAGGTCAGGAACCGGATTCCCCACATTCACCGCAATCACCGCAATCACCGTTTTCACCAAGGGCGAATAGATGAATAGATTTGAACTTCAAACATTTCTAGGAGACACTTTACAGGATCATGGGATTGTTTTTTATATCAGCTTGGAGCGCCATGCCAAACTAGGATCATGGTACCTTTGTTGGAGAGCGCAACAATGCTGCAATTTCTTGAGCTCGCGCCTGGAGCTGCTCTGAACAGCGGCGCACACCACCTACATATAGCAGACAACATCATTGGCATGAACGTTGCCGGGTAAGCGAGGCCAGAACTTCACTTGCGAATCTAGTTAGGAACTTGACAGGCCACAGCATGCTACAAACGCAGCTGGCCTCCACACTCTTTTGACATAGGCTTTCCATTCCTGTCTCACGCTTTCGGACGGCATGTTGTGGTGCATACCCACAATTTGTGTCTGTCCTGTACAATTTATCTTGTCCAACCCTTCACTGACTAATGTAAATTATTTTCCCTACTCGAGCTTGACGCAGCTATGGGTTGAGTGCCTGATTGGCATGTTCATTTTTTTTTGAGCTTTGACAGTAGCGAGGCAGAGCCGTAGGTTTGGCTTGACAAGTCGACTTCCCTTAAACTTATACCATAAGCTGATAAAGGATGCTTGTGAAACGTCCTTATGTGGTCGCATTGAGCCCAA
>Ga0247602_1000046_pt1 | contig 12272 bp, 21 predicted proteins | sample 77RmetaT_FD_186066 | JGI IMG/M metagenome (GOLD analysis project Ga0247602, IMG submission 186066) | Metatranscriptome of seawater microbial communities from Monterey Bay, California, United States - 77R (Metagenome Metatranscriptome) | ecosystem: Environmental > Aquatic > Marine > Coastal...
AAGTTAACTACTTTACCTAGAGGTACAGCTAAGTTACCTGTATTAGATTTAGGATATGCAGCAATTACTTTAAAACAAGGTGCTCAATTAGCTATAACCCCTCAAACATTAAATTACTTAGGTAATGAACAAGTATTTGAAACATCAGGATATAGTGCAACAATTGGAGATGTAAGATTAATGAATACATTTACAGGACAAGGCATCCAAACAGAAGCAGCTACATCAGCAAATGCTACTTCAACTCAAACACTTGGTACCAATGTAACTAAAACAATCATAGGTACTCAATTTAACTTAACTTCAACAACAGTTAACACATTATTTGGGTCAAATACTCAATTAAGAACAACATTAACAGTAACAGGATTAGATAGTGGTGCACGTATAGTAATCCCAGTAACAATAACTCAACAATCCTTAACATAATAAGATATGGCATTTAAAAGATTAGATCCTGAAGATTTTATAGTAAGTTCCGATTCGGTAACTTCAACGGTATGGAGTAATAATTCTCCTTCACTTAATACCTATTTTTCTTCATCAGTACAAACAGAAGGAACATCAGGTCCTTATTATTTAAGTGTATACCAAGCAGATTCTTTAACAGATGAAGCTGCTGTACAATTTCAAATAGCTTATGGAAATAAAAATGGTAATGGTGGTGTAAATTTTGACTCAAGTGTTGATTTTGTATCTCCAACTACAACTATATACGGACAATACAGAACCTTAGTATTAGAAGATGAAAATGCTGAATTCGTTTTTGGTGATTCTTTCACTGGTGGTGCTGATAATGACTTTTATGCTATTAGTATTGAAAGAGCAAGATATAAACAATCTTTATTACCTGGTTCTTTAAACCTTATTTTATCAAGTTCAAACTCCAATCTTAGCGAATTACATTTAACAGATGATTCAAATATGGTAACTCTACCAACCTATTATGGTACAATGAGAGCCTACCAATTAATATCAGGATCAGATGGTACCTCTTATGATGGTGGAACAGGATACACACCTAATAGTGGTTCTTATGGTTTAGTACTCCCAGATATTGCTACTATATTATTAAATGCTGCAGCCTTAGATGATAATACAAGTACTGGAGGTGGTATAAACTTAGATACAGATAGAACTGCAGATAATTTTGGTGATAATCCAACTAAATTATATAACGCAATAAGTGGTTCTGCGGAATTTGAATTAAACTCCCAAGAAACATTAACATCAGATTATGTTTTTATTAGAGCAAGAAACTCAGAATACAATTATACAGAAAACCCATCATTTATATCGGGATCAACTGGTGAAGTAATTTATCCTTACTTTATTAATAACCCACAAACATACCCAACTACAGTTGGTTTATATAATGATTCAAATGATTTATTAGCAGTAGCTAAATTGTCAAGACCAATACAAAAAGATTTTACAAAAGAAGCTCTAGTAAGAGTTAAATTAGATTTCTAAAATGAATGGGCGCTTACAAACAATTCAATTCACAAGACTTAATAACAACCCCCTTTGAGGTAAATAAATCTTTTTACTTTGAGGGGAATGGTGAGTTAATAGAACCTAATGTTGGAATAGATAGATTTTTAGGCAAAAGTGGTGATTATCTAACATCTGGTAGCAATTTAACTGGTCAAATATCTGGAACTGAACAATCCCAAATATTAGTATATAATTCAATACAACAATTATACTACAAAAATTACATATCAGGTAGTGGTGGATTTACACAAGATGCTATTACTACTGATATTGTTATAGGTTCAACTCCTGAAGGAAATAGAAGAACTGGTGGTATACAAAATACTAACTATTATGATTACCCACAAACCAGTTTATGGCCTAATAAAACTTTTCCAACCCCAAGTGAAACTACATCCTCTGTTTCTGTTGGTGTAATTTCTATACCATCAAAATTGTGGGGTGATTACATTCAACCTAATTCTTTTTTGCTAGAAGGGGCTGAGGGTTCTATTAAAGATGATGGGGAAGGTAGGTTATTATACAAACCATCTAGTGTTAGTGCTGAGTATGATTATATGGCTGGTAATATAATATATGATCATGGGTTAGTAACTATTTTTGATTCACATATATCTGGAGTTCCTAAAATTAGTGGTGTTTTAGATACTGAAGATTTTGTAGAAGAATGGACATTAAATTCTAATGTTACTATGTCTTTCTCTAGTTCATATACCTTATACGAAACACAATATAAAGCTACAATATCAGAAAACGAATTTAACTATACATTAAATCCTAGCTCTATTACAGGTAGTGAAATACCAACAGTATTCCCTGGTAGTAGTATAAATTGGGAAAACACCGCATCTTCAGGTGTCCGTTTGGATGAAGTTACGGGTTCATATTTTTCTCCTTATATAACTACTGTGGGTTTATACGATGATGATTTTCAATTATTAGCAATAGGTAAATTAGCAAAACCAATTCAATCATCACAAACAACAGATACTACTATTTTAATAAACATTGATAGATAAATTATATATGTAGGTTGTTATTAATAATAACTTGATATTTATAATTAAATTGGTTATATTACATTTAAACATAAAATTATGAGTTGGACCTATAAACAACATGAAATAGGAGATATCACTCAATTCCCAGAAAATACATTCGGTTTCGTTTACATAACAACACACAAACCCTCGGGTAAGTCATATATTGGGAAGAAAGTACTATTTCATAATCAAAAGAAAAAACTAGGTAAAAAAGAACTAGCAGCCTTAACTGGAGTAGTTGGTAGACGACCTTCATATAAATTAGTAGTTAAAGAATCAGATTGGCTTAAATATTATGGCTCTCAAAAAGATATTAAACAATTACTACTAGAAGGTAAAAAGGATGAGTTCGAACGTACTATACTAAAAATGTGTCCTGATAAAAAATCAATGACCTATTTTGAAATAAAATACCAAATGATATATCAAGTATTAGAAAAACCAGATGAATTTTTTAATGATAATATTTTAGGTAAATTTTTTACAAAAGATCTAAAAGACATTGAATTTGAAGATTTCGTGTCTGATACAATATAGTTTCATATATTACCATTTATGGTAAACCAATTATTAGTTACATTAGTAAATTCAGTATTAGGTTCAGGTAAGGCAACTGCTAGAAACAACTATGCTTACCATTGCCCTTTATGTCATCACCATAAACCTAAATTAGAAGTTAATTTAACAGAAAATCGCGAAGGTAAAAATCCTTGGCATTGTTGGGCTTGTGATGCTAGAGGAACTACAATATACAATTTATTTAGACAAGTAAAAGCAGCAACAGATAAATTTACAGAGCTTAAATCACTAGTTAAGTCCTCCAAATCAATTAAAGAAACACAAGTTGTATCTAACGTTGTACTACCAGATGAATATATTAGCCTAAATAACGTTGATAACAGCGATATAATGGCTAGACACGCTACTGCGTACCTAAATAATAGACACGTGAGTAAATACGATATTCTCAAATATAATATAGGTTACTGTAAAACAGGTTTATATAAAAATATGATTATAATCCCTACATATGATGCAGATGGTAGATTAAATTACTTTACTGCTCGTTCATTTGAAAAAGAACCATATGTTAAATACAGAAACCCCTCAGCAAGTAGAGATGTAGTACCAAATGAACATTTAATAAATTGGAATGTACCAGTTATTTTATGTGAAGGATTATTCGATGCTATCGCTATAAAAAGAAACGCAATCCCTTTATTAGGGAAAAATATACAGAGTAGTTTAATGAAAAAGATAGTTACTTCTGTAGTAGATAAAATTTATATTGCATTAGATAGGGATGCAATAAAACAAGCTTTAAAATTCTGTGAGAAATTAATGGCAGAAGGTAAAGAAGTCTATCTTGTAGATATGCAAGATAAGGACCCAAGTGAAATGGGTTTTGAAAATTTCACAAAACTTATACAAAAAACGTTACCATTAACCTACTATGATTTAATGGAACAAAAATTAGCTATATGATCAAAAAATCATACCAAAGATTACTAGAAATCTCAGATGATTACCAACAAGTTACAATGCCCGATTCAAGGTATTACAGACGTAATGGTAATTATTATCCCTCAGTAACCCATGTTTTAAGTTCTTATCCAAAAGGTAAATACTTTGAAGACTGGCTTAAAAAAGTAGGTTATAGTGCGGAATGGATTGTTAAGAAGGCAGCAGAAGAAGGAACATTAGTACATGAAATGATTGAAGACTGGTTAAACGGTAAGGAAATTAAATTTTTATATGATGATGGTAATCCAAAAATGCCCTCTCATGTGTGGCAAATGTTCCTTAGATTTGTGGATTTCTGGGAGACTTATAACCCAACATTAATAGAAGCGGAAGTACATTTATTTTCAGATGAAATTAAAGTAGCAGGTACCTGTGATTTAGTATGTGAAATTGAAATAGATGGTAAAATGGAACGTTGGATTATAGATTTTAAAACATCTAATCATTTACAAACCACTTATGACTTACAAGGAGCAATCTATGCTCAATGTTGGGAAGAATGTTATGGAAAGAAAATTGATAGAGTAGGTGTTTTATGGTTAAAATCTAAATCTAGAGGTGAAGATAAATCAGGTAAACGTTTAAAAGGTAAAAATTGGGAAGTATATGAGTCACCTCGTACTCAGGAAGAAAATATAAAAATATTCAATCATGTTAAAGCATTATTCGATATTGAAAATCCTAAACCTAAACCATATACAAATACATTTAAAACAACTTCAAAGAGAACCGTGTAAAAATTAGGTTACACGGGAGAAAGGTCGTATATTCACCATGTTGAGCAATTAGGCACAACATTAAAATTAAGGTTATGAAAAATAGAAAACAAAAATACAGATTGATAGAATCTATTAATAATGTATTACGTGAAAATAATAAAAAATACATAATTGAAAAGCGAAAACGATTTTTGTTTTGGACTTGGTGGTCGCAGGATTATTTATTTGATGGGTTTGGATATTGTTGCTACGAATCTTATGATAAAAACGATATGTTGAATATGTTAAGTATTCTTCGAGGGGAAAAGAATTGGATTGACACAAAAATAGTTAGTTAATTTTATTATGGAAACAATACATGAAATTATAGTAGAAAGTGTAAGCGGTGGCTTTTGGAAGTTTATCGGTTATTGGATAATGATTGCTTTATTGCTTGGAATACCTGCAAAGGTTTTAATATTTGCGATAAACCGACCTTTAAGGCATTGGACAATTAGAAAGCACGGATACCCACCAAGCCATTGTGATGCGGATGGGGATTTTAAAAACGAAAGCGAGTAATTTAACTAATAAATATATTATGGAAATAGGTAAAAAAGTATTTATAAACGAGAACGCAAGAGTTCTTTTAGGCTTACCTGATGGTGTTGAATACACGATTAAAGATGTTTTAAAGGATGATGTACCTTGTAAAATAGTTTTAGGTGCAGAAGAACTTGGTAAAGATTGGGTAGAATTTTTTAGCGAAAATGAATTAATAAAAATACCTAATTAATGTTAACGCATTGTGTATGATTGCGTTGCGACAACAAGAACAAATATTAATAGATAAAAAATAAATCATGAGTAAACAATTAGATTCTAAAAAAACAAAAAACAGCAATGAATTATACACGTTGTTACCTACTGTGTTTTATGAGTTAGAAGAAACTGAAGAAAATAAACTAACAATAACAGAAATGGAAGATGAACAAATACATATAGCTTTAGAGGATTGGGATGATTTTGCAAGTATGGATATGACTAAAAAGGAAGCTATTAAAATGGCACAAACTATAATAAAACATTGTATGTAACTGAATTGTGTATGAAAATGTAAATTTATGGATATGATAACAGAGAAAGACTTAGATAAACTGCAAACATTCGGAAAAGAAACCGATGGTAGTTATTGCGATAGATGGGAATTTAGTATAATAAAAAGCAATAGATTTAAAGGTAGATGGGATTTATGCCATTTCTGTGAAGTTGATGGTGGTTTGTATTATATTAAAACCCTTAAAGATATGGCAGACTTGAAGAGCGTGTACAAAGCAATAACGGATAAAGAACTTGAATAAATTTATTTTTTATACACGTTGTTGTATGTCTTTTTTAATTGCATACAACACTAAGATAAATTGCGTTTTAATGCAATTTATCGACTGTTGACCAACGTTTTAATGTTGGTAATTTAACTAATAAAACTAAAACAAATGAGCGAAGAACAAAAAGAAGAACAACACGAGCATATTATGTCTATGCAGTTAATACAGGAAGAATGTGCTATTAACATTAATGAAAAGATAGAACACCCTCCAGTAGCAATTAGCTATAAGACTAAAGAAGTAGTAACAAGAGATGGAGAAGTAAAAGAGTTTCCTATACTTAAATTCACTAAAAAATAATAAATGACAGAGAAAGATATTACTAAAATAGCCGAGCTAACTGCTAAGATTATTATAGATCACTTAGAAGCAAAGCAAGACGAATGGAATCAAGACTTCCAAATATCAATGGAGGATAAATTAGAAGAAATTGTTGCCAAATATTGGTATGATACCGAATATCAACACATAGATAAACAAGACCATAAGAAAGCAACCGAAAGCCGTGAACGATTTAGAAAATGGCTTGAAGATAATATTGATGATTTCTTAAAACAATGAATGCTAACACTAAGATAAAAACACGTTTTAATGTGTTTTATTAACTGTTGTAATTAGTAAATTTAAAAATATGTGTAAAAATTATGAATACACTAACATACAAACAAATATTAGATTTCTCAACTAAGGCTCACGAGGGTCAAAAGAGAAAGTATACCGTAGAAGATTATATAGTGCATCCTATAGCAGTTTCCAATTTAGTTGGTGAAGTAACTAATGATGAATCTATAATTTATGCAGCACTACTTCACGATGTCTTAGAAGATACAAAAGTTTCGCACGAGGAGTTAAGAGTATTCTTATTTAAAACACTATATTTTCCTAATGCAAAGAAAGTTTTGGATATGGTTGTAGAATTAACAGATGTTTTTACTCACGAGGCTTTCCCAAGTTTAAATAGAGCTAAAAGAAAGGCTCTAGAGTGTGCAAGGTTAGGTGGAGTTAGTGATGGAGCTAAGTTAGTTAAGAGAATGGACATAGCTCACAACACGATTAGTATAACTAAACATGACCCAAAGTTTTCTAAGTTGTACCTAAAAGAGAAAAAAGAATTATTAAAAGTATTATAAATAACTAAAAATAATACACGGGAGGCTTGGCTTCCCGGGAGAGAGTTCGTATATTTACCATGTTGGGCGATTATGCACAACATTAAAATTAAGGTTATATGATGAGTTCAGAAGAAATTTATTTTGCAGAACAAGAGTTCAATCGTTTTGAAGAAATTATGAATACAAAAGAAATCCTTACAAAGGAGGAGTATGACTTTTGTTTCGCATATGATAAAGACATCAGAGAATATACCTCTTATCTGGGAGATGGTGAGTACTTAAACCTAAGAGTTTATAGTGAACATGACCACGAAAAACGTGGAGAAGATGATGTTAATAACTCTTAAAAGTAATGCGCGGGAGGCTTGGCTTCCCGGGAGAGAGTTCGTATATTTACCACGTTGAGCAGTTAAGCACAACATTTAAAAATTAAGGTTATATGATGAGTCCAGAATTTCTTTACATTGCAGAACAGGAATATTACAAGTTTGATGAGATTATAAACACAAAAGAATACCTCACACAAGAGGAGTATGATTTTTGTTTTGAATATGATAAAACTATAAAAGAAGATATGTTTTATATTGGTGATTATAGTAAATTAGGTGATTATTTAAACCTAAGAGTTTATAGTGAACAAGAACATCATGAGTATACTCAGATGGTAGAAAGGGGATTTTAAAAACAATGCACGGGAGGCTTGGCTTCCCGGGCTATCTTTCGTATATTTACCACGTTGAGCAATTAAGCACAACATTTAAAAATAAAAGGTTATGTCAAATATTAAAGAAATTAAAGAAACTATTGAAAAAGGAAATGCTAAATTCACTGTAAAAGGAATTAACGAGTACCGAAGTGGTGGTGAAAACAATGAGTGGGGTGATTTTCCAAAATTATTTAGAGTTAGTGAAAATGGTGATGCTATTTATGAAGATTCAAGTTTATTTGGTAGAGGAATGAATATTACCAAATTAGGTCCTACTTGTATTACATTATACACATATGATATGTTAGGTAAAAAAACAGTAGGTAAAATTAATTATAAAGATATTACTATATTAAATAAAGTTAAAGATATTCCAGGTTTTGAAGGAACATTAGATGCATTAAATGAACTTACAATTATAAAATAAAAGTTATGAAAAAAGAATTATATATAATAAGTTTATACCCCTATAATAATATTTATCAAGTCATTGACCGAATAGATGATTCTGTTGTATTCCAAGGAAGTCAAGATGATTGTAAAAAGTATAAACGTAAAAATAAATAATAAAAAATAAAGGTTATGAAAAAAATAGTATATTTACACGGTTTAGAAAGTGATCCTGGCGGTCCAAAAGTGTCTTTTCTTGCTGAAAAAGGTATGGTTTATGCACCTGCAATGGATTATGAAACATTAGATTTACATGAATTTATTTATACTTTAGGTGTGCCTGATTTAATTATAGGTTCTAGTATGGGTGGTTATATTGCTGATATTATTGGTTCAAGATTAGGGGTTGATGTTTTATTATTTAATCCTGCTTTACATAGTAGAGAGATTTATTTTGATTTTGATGGTGGAGTTGGTTATGGAGGTTTAGATTATAAACGTACAATTGTTTTAGGTACTGAAGATGATGTTATTAATCCTGAAACAACTAAAAAATTATGGCCAATATATGATAATTCAGCTAATTTTGAAGAAGTCGAAGGTATGGGTCATAGAACGCCACTTAATGTTTTTATCAATATGTATAATAAACATGCTTAATTATGATTAAACTAATGGATCTCTTAAATGAGATAGAACTACCCAAAAATACATGGGTGACTATACCCTCTTCAGAATTAGAGGATTATGATGAAGAAATATTTAAATTAATATCTACCGCATACTCTCCTATAGGTGGACACCCCAACTATAAATCCCCTGATAATGTATCAGGTAGCGAGTCAGACGCAGAATATGAGGTAATTGACTTAGATGATGACCCTGAAATAGATGCTATATCAGTTACTAAACAAAAATCCCCAGGTAAAAAGTTTGTAGCAACGGGACACGATAATACAAAAGCTTCTAGAAGTAAAGTAGTAAACCATAAAGCAGACAGACTAAAATCAGATGGGTATTTTATAGAAGTTTCAGGTAAGTTAGTTGATATATTAACAGCAAAAGGTGTTGAACCTATTGATAACGAAGAAATAGTACGTAAAGTACTTAAAGGTAAAGATATTGAATGGTTAGGTAACGGTCAATACAAGAGAGAAATAGGTGGAAAATTATTCACAAAATCCTTAATGGGAAAACCAACAATAAAATAAACATAAATTAAAATGAAAGAATTACAAACATTCAGAAAATACTTAGCTGAAGAAAAATTTACAAAAGATACTCTTATTAAAGCTTTAGGAGACGCAGATGATGCCCCTATACAAATGTTTGATGGTAGAGAATTAATAATTTACAATCCAAACTCTAATAACGACGATAATGCTGCAATGTGGTTTGACGATACTGTATTTGCTGTTGACCAAGACGGACAAGAAGAAGAAGTTGACTATAGAGATATAGCAGGAATTTTCCCTCAGGGAAGATGATTCTAAATTAACCCCTATACTATGATAAGTTTAGTACAATTATTAAGAGAAGCACAAGGTAACCCAAAAGCTGTTATTTTAGCTGGAGCACCTGGAGCAGGTAAAGGATACATTTTACGTGGTTTAGACTTAGGAGGTCTAAAAACAATGAATGTAGATGATATTTATGTTCCTTTATTAAAAAAAGCTAACGTTAGTTTAGATTTAAAAAACGCTACACCTGAAGAAAGAAGCGAACAAGCCAAACAAATGGCCGCAGCTAATAAACAGTTTAAAGGTGAAATGGAACAAATAATAGCTGGTAAAGAATCATTTATATTAGATGGTACTGCTGCCTCATTTAAGAAAACAGCAGAACTAAAATCAGAACTAGAAGAAGCAGGATATGGTGTATTTATGCTTTATGTTTATACTGACCTAGAACGTTCACTAAAACAAAATCAAGATAGATTTGAAAAATCAGGTGGTGAAGATAGAAGTTTAGCACCAGCAATTGTAATGCGTACTTGGGCTAGTGTAACTAAAAATTATAAACCTTATAGAGATTTATTTGGTGGGGGTAATTTTGCATTAGTAGCTAATACTTTAGAAGGAGATAAATTAGAAAATTTAGAAGATATAGTTGATAAATATTTAACTCCATTTAAACCAACAAATACTAAACCTAAAACACCCGCTCAACAACAAAAAGCTAAAGAAAGAAAGGCTAAAGAAGAAGAAGAAATTAAATCATTGTTAGATGATGGGTTTGTAAAAGATATAACTAGTGATGGTTTATCTAAGGAAGAAGCACAAATGAAATTAAAACAGTTTTTATCTAAATGAGTTTAACAAATTATTTAATAGAAGGGTTATTACCTGAAGAGGAAAAGAAAAAGGTAGTAGCAGTATATGGTGGTGGTTTTAAACCACCTACTTCTGGTCATTTTGAAGTTGCAAAACAAGCACTTAAAGAAAACCCTGAAGTAGATAAATTTATCATTTATATTGGTGGTAAACCAAGAAATGGTATTACACCAGATGAATCAATTTTAATATGGGATATTTACAAACAATATTTACCATATAAAGTTGAAGTAAAATACACATCAACTCCTCCTATTAAATCTATATATAATTATGCTAAAGAACACCCAGATGAAGAAGTATTATTTATTATAGGTGCTAGGGAAGGAAATGAAGAAGATTTTAAAGATATAGCATCTAGAACAACTTCATTAGATAAATATCCAAATTTAAATTTACGTACCATTGTAACACAAGGTGGTGTCTCAGGTACAGCAGCTAGAAATGCATCTAAAATATCATTAGAGAAATTTAAAAGATTTGTTCCATCTGAATTATCAGATGAAGAAGTAGAACAAGTATATAATATAGTAGCAGATAAAATACAGGAAAATTATAGAGAAGAACATCTACAAACCATAATTGATAATGACCAAGAAATGGGATTATGGGATAATACTATTAATGAAGATATTACTAAATCTCAATTAAATGCTATAGAAAATTATGCTGATAAATTATTTGCTAAATTGGGAATTGATATAGAATTTACTAAACATTTTCTTGATAGATTAAATGATAAAAGAAATATCAAACCTATATCTGTACCTGAATTAATGGGTATGTTTAAGCGTTTACATAAAAAGCATGGTAAACCTTTATCTAAAGTAGATGATGATTTTGATGCTGTTGTTAAAGATTTTAATAGTAATATTAATATCCCATTTGCCATAAATGTAACACCTAATGATATTGATTTAGTTGCAAAAACAGTAATGAGAAAAAAAGATTTTAAAACATCTACTCCCGTTATTGCTCTTAACGAAAACGCATCATATTCTAAAGAAATAAACATTAAAGAAAAAATAGCTCAATTAACACAACATATGATTGATAAGGGTATGAATATTGAACCCTTACCTACAATGGAATTTATAGATGGAGATTCAGAAAATGCCAGCGATTTTTTCGGTAAAACAGCGTATTATGACCCGAACAAACAACATATCGTGTTATATACTGAAGGCAGACATCCAAAGGATATAGTACGTTCATATGCGCATGAAATGATACATCATATCCAATATTTAGAAGATAGATTAGGAGATGTAGCAGGTACAGATACAACAAGTGATGACCATTTAGATAAAATAGAACAAGAAGCTAATTTAAGAGGTACAATGACATTTAGAAATTGGACTGATAGTATATTAAATGAAGCAATTGTAGGTGAAAAAATTAAATGTGATAATTGTGGTTGGAGTTGGAATATAGTAGATGGTGGTGATGATTTGTTTATATGTCATAAATGTGGACATGATAATGAACCAATAAATGAAAAGAAAAATAAAGACCCGTTTGGTTTAAATGCTTATGCACGTGAATTAGCTATGGGATTAGAAGAAAACGAAAAGGTTATGG
>Ga0247602_1000052_pt1 | contig 11373 bp, 12 predicted proteins | sample 77RmetaT_FD_186066 | JGI IMG/M metagenome (GOLD analysis project Ga0247602, IMG submission 186066) | Metatranscriptome of seawater microbial communities from Monterey Bay, California, United States - 77R (Metagenome Metatranscriptome) | ecosystem: Environmental > Aquatic > Marine > Coastal...
GGCTGCCGGATAATGACAATTCTCTTCAACGCGCAAAAGGAACCAAGGCATGACCGAGCAAAAAAGACCATTACCAGATGATTTCTTTAAAGATTGGAAGCAGCGGGAAGCGCTGGCAGAAAGCATGATTCCGGTGATTGGCAAGCTCTATCGAGAGCGCAATGTCAGTACCTATATGTATGGTAACAATATGGTTAACAAGTCGGTAATCGACTTGATGAAATCTCATCGCTTTGTACGTCAGGTTGAGATGAACGAACTCAGTGAGTTTGATACTGCTCCCATGCTGGATGCCATAGCAAGGCTGCAGCTCGGTCCAGCTCATTTAGACCTCGGAAAAATGGTGGTCAAATACCAAAAGGGTGGCAATGGTCGTTCTATAGATGATTTTGTGCGCGATGAGCTGGCAGGCATAGTAGGCTCAGATATTAAGCCACTGCCCGAACCCCAGGATGTAGTGCTCTATGGTTTTGGCCGAATAGGTCGTCTGGTAGCAAGAATTTTGATCGACAAGGCAGGCGGCGGCGATGTGTTGCGCTTGCGCGCAATTGTGATTCGCAAGAGCAAGCTGGATAACGATCTTGAAAAGCGGGCCGCCCTGTTGCGCAGAGACTCCGTCCATGGGTCGTTTAAAGGCACTATTCGCGTGCTCACTGAGAGTAATACGCTGGTGGTTAACGGCAACCCCATCAAGGTGATCTATGCCAACAGTCCTGAGGAGATCGACTACACAGAGTACGGCATCAACAATGCTCTGATTGTCGACAACACAGGGGTGTGGAAGGACAATGCAGGATTAGGTGGGCATCTGCGCCCCGGTGCATCCAAAGTGCTGCTGACAGCACCAGCGGGAGATGATATTCCTAATATTGTCTATGGCATCAACCACCATGAAATCACCCCAGAGCGCAGTATTATTTCTGCGGCCTCATGCACCACTAACGCCATTGTGCCGGTCTTAAAATGTCTGCTTGATGAGTATGGAATCAATAACGGCCATGTAGAGACTGTGCACGCCTATACCAATGACCAAAACCTGATTGATAACCATCACAAAGGCGATCGTCGCGGTCGCAGTGCCGCCCTGAATATGGTTCTCACCTCTACAGGCGCGGCCAAGGCAGTTGCCAAGGCCATTCCTGAGCTCAAAGGCAAGTTGACTGGCAATGCAATCAGAGTGCCCACACCCAATGTGTCTATGGCTATTCTTAATTTGCAGCTCGGCAGAGAGACCAGTGTTGAAGAGCTTAATGAGTTTTTGCGGCAAAAAGCTCTGCACTCTAGCTTACAACAGCAAATTGGTTATACAGTGTCTACCGAAGCGGTATCTACCGACTTTGTGGGCTCACGTCAGGCCTGCGTGCTGGACTCTCAGGCGACTATTGTCGATGGCAATAGCTGTGTGCTGTATTGCTGGTATGACAATGAGTTTGGCTACAGCTGCCAGGTGGTACGCTGCCTCGAAAAGTTTGCGGGCGTGGTTTGGCCCAGCTACCCCTTAGAAGGTTAATAGACAGCCAATAAAAGGATAATTCCATGCTGGTAGAGCAGATCTGGACAGATAACCCATTGCGCAATTTTCACTATCTGGTGGCCTGTCCAGAGACCCTCGAGGCTCTGGCGATAGATCCCTTTGATCACCAGCTGGTGCTGCAGCGCGCTGAGGCTCTGGGCTGGAAGATTATCCAGATTCTCAATACCCATGAACATTTTGACCATATTGACGGCAATCAGGCCATGGTTGCCGCCACTGGGGCAGTGGTGCTGGCCCATGCCAATGCGCGGGATAAAATTGCTGGTATGGATACTGGCCTCCAGGCCGGGTCAGTGGTCAGGGTTGGCAGCTCAGTAGAGTTGGAAGTGATGGATACGCCAGGTCATACCATGAGCCATATCTGTCTGCTCTCAAAAACCGAGATTCCCGCGCTATTTAGTGGCGATACTATCTTTAATGCGGGGGTGGGGCACTGTCATTACGGGGGTGACCCTGATGTGCTAGCGGACACAGTATTTTCCCAGGTAGATGTGCTGCCCGATAACACAATGTTGTATCCGGGCCATGATTATATTGTCAATAATCTGCGTTTTACCCTGGATCGCGAGCCCAATAATTCTGCGGCGGCGGAGTTGCTGCAAAAGGTGGAGTCTCAGGATCCCAATCAGGCGCTGATTACCAATTTGGGTCAGGAGAGACAGATCAATACCTTTTTTCGCACCCAGAGCCCGGAGATTATTCAAAACTTTGCTCAATTAGACGCAGACGCCAGTCCTACCCAGGTGTTTTTGGCTCTGCGGGAGTGTCGCAATAGCTGGTAATTAAAGCCCTCGGGGCAGATTTGCCCTGTCATTTTCAAGCAAATCTAAAAAAACCCTTTAGATTAGCCCTAAAAGTGCTACAGCGCTGGCATAGCAGCGCCCAGACCTTTATAATCCCGCGCAATCTAATTCGGCCAATTTTGACCATTCTCTAGCGGTCACCGATTGGGCGAAACTACAGCGTAATTTGCACAGTTCTCGAGCTTTAAAATGCAGCTCGACAGGCGGCTTTTTGACTGGCCGCATGAGTTTGGTGTTGCAGCCAGAATTTAAATTAGACTAGTGGTATTTCCTTATGATCAAAGTTCGTCGAGGATTAGATCTGCCTATTGCCGGTGCGCCGGAGCAGGTTATCCAAGATGGTCCCGTGATAAGTCAGGTTGCGATAATCGGTTCAGATTATCCGGGCATGAAGCCCACCATGGCGGTGCGCGAAGGTGATAGCGTCACCCGGGGTCAGGTACTGTTTTCCGACAAGAAAAATTCAGGTGTGGTATTTACTGCACCAGCGGCTGGCAAGGTAGTAGCAGTCAACCGTGGTGAGCGTCGGGTATTTCAATCGCTGGTGATCGATGTAGAGGGTGACAAGGCGGAGAAATTTGCGTCTTACTCTGCTGCCCAATTAGCCAGCCTTGACCGCGCTGAGGTGGTAGACAATCTGGTCAACTCTGGCCAGTGGGTTGCACTGCGCACCAGACCCTATTCCAAAGTCCCGGCAATTGATTCAGCGCCATCGTCGATTTTTGTCACAGCTATGGATACCAATCCACTGGCAGCGGATCCCGCGGTGATTATTGCCCGTCGCAGCGAAGACTTTGTCAATGGCTTAACGCTACTGACTCGCTTGACAGAAGGGCCGGTTAATCTGTGTGTCGCTCCAGACTCAGTGGTGCCTGGCGATGAGGTAGAGGCTGTGCGGGTGGTTAGCTTTAGTGGCCCACACCCCGCTGGCCTGGCCGGTACCCATATTCATTACCTGGATCCAGTCAATGCCGATAAGACAGTTTGGACTATTGGCTACCAGGATGTGATTGCCATGGGTTCCTTGTTTACCACAGGTAAACTGGACAACTCTAGAGTTGTTGCTCTGGCCGGTCCCCAGGTGGCTAACCCCCGCCTGCTGACTACACAGCTTGGTGCTAACCTTAATCAGCTGGTTATTGGTGAGTTGGCCAATGATGAGAACCGCGTAATCTCTGGTTCAGTGCTCTCTGGCCGCAAGGCGGCTGGCGAATTTGCCTTTCTTGGCCGCTATCACAGCCAGGTCTCGGTTATCCGCGAAGGCCGTGAGCGCGAGTTTCTGCACTATCTGCGCGCCGGCGTAAACAAGCACTCGGCACTGCCTATCTTTGCTTCTTCACTGACTAAAAAACTGTTCAATATGACCTCCAGCACCAATGGTAGTGAGCGCGCCATGGTTCCTGTGGGCGGCTACGAGGATGTCACAGCTCTGGATATCCTGCCGGTACAGTTGCTGCGGTCACTGATTGTGGGTGACACAGAGATGGCGCAAAAGCTGGGCTGTCTTGAGCTGGATGAAGAAGATGTTGGCCTCTACACCTATGTCTGTGTAGGCAAGCACGAGTATGGCGGCATTTTGCGTGACAACCTAACTAGAATTGAAAAGGAGGGTTAAGCCCATGATGCGTAATCTTCTCGATAAATTGGAACCAAACTTTCACAAGGGTGGAAAGTGGGAAAAGTGGTACGCGCTGTTTGAAGCCGTAGACACTGGTCTTTTCAAGCCCTCAGATGTCACCAAAAACAGTTCTCATGTGCGCGATGGTATTGACCTTAAGCGGGTTATGATCACTGTGTGGCTGGCGACTTTCCCCACCATGTTTTTTGGTATGTGGAATATTGGTTTTCAGGCCAATACCATTATGGCGGATATGGGCATGGTCTCTCAGGAGGGACTGCGTGGCGTCTTTATCGGTCTGCTGGCTGGCTACGATGCCAGCAGTGTCTGGGACAATATGGTCCATGGCGCTGCCTACTTTCTGCCCATCTATATGACCACCTTTATTGTCGGTGGCTTCTGGGAAGTATTGTTTGCCTCGGTGCGCGGCCACGAAGTTAACGAAGGCTTTTTTTGTTACCTCGATTCTGTTTGCACTCTGCTGTCCTCCAGATCTGCCACTGTGGATGGTGGCTGTGGGTATCAGCTTCGGTATTGTGATTGGTAAAGAAGTGTTTGGCGGTACTGGCAAGAACTTCCTTAACCCGGCCCTGACTGGCCGTGCCTTCCTGTACTTTGCCTACCCGGCCTATATGTCTGGCGATGCAGTCTGGTCTGCAGTAGATGGTTACACTGGTGCCACTATGCTGTCGGTAGCTGCTGCAGATGGTATGGTTGCCCTACAGCAGACTGTGACCTGGATGCAGGCATTTGTGGGTACCATTCAAGGCTCCATTGGTGAGACCTCTACCCTGGCTATTCTGATGGGTGCTGTATTACTGCTGGTAATGCGCATTGCCTCCTGGCGAATTATTGCCGGTGTGCTGATTGGCTCTGCGGCTCTGTCCATGCTGTTTAATGCCATTGACTCCACTAACCCCATGTTTGCCATGCCATTCTACTGGCACTGGGTGATTGGTGGCTTTGCCTTTGGTGCCATCTTTATGGCTACTGACCCTGTGTCTGCGGCTATGACCAATACCGGCAAGCTTTGGTATGGCATTTTGATCGGCGTTATGGTGATTCTGATTCGTGTGGTTAACCCCGCATTCCCAGAGGGCATGATGCTGGCGATTCTATTTGCCAATCTATTTGCACCTCTGTTCGACCACTGGGTTGTGCAGGGTAATATTAAGAGGAGACTGGCTCGTGGGTAATGACAGTATTTCTAAAACATTTGGTGTAGCACTGGCTCTCTGTGTGGTTTGCGCCGTGGTGGTGTCTAGCGCCGCGGTAATTTTGCGACCCACTCAGGAAGTAAATAAGCTGCTGGATCTCAAGGCCAATATTCTCGCCTCAGCTGGACTGCTGCAGGAGGGAGTTTCTATTGAGACTCAGTTCGAGCAGATCAGCACTCGCGTAGTGGACCTTGAGACCGGTCGCTTTACCGATGCGGTTGATGCAGCGACCTATGATCAGCGCAAGGCCTCCAAGGACCCAGCTCTATCTGTAGCGCTGGACCCCAAGCAGGATCCAGCCAAGATTAAACGCCGCGCCAACTATGCCACGGTCTATATGGTTGAGGGTGAGCAGGGCATTGAGAAAATCATTTTGCCCATCAAAGGCTATGGCCTCTGGTCAACCCTCTATGGGTTCTTGGCACTGGAAGCTGATCTGGAGACCGTTGCTGGAATTGGTTTCTACGAGCACACTGAAACCCCAGGCCTGGGTGGCGAAGTCGATAATCCCAAGTGGAAAGCCAGCTGGGTGGGCAAGCAGGCCTTTAATCAGGGTGAGCTGACCATTACTGTACTAAAAGGCAAGGCGGATTTGACCCGCGCAGGCTCCGAGTCGCAGATCGATGGCTTGGCCGGCGCCACCTTGACAACCAGAGGCGTGGATAACCTGGTGCGCTATTGGCTGGGTGATCAGGGCTTCAAACCGCTGATCAATCACTTGAAAACAGGGGAGGCCTAAGCCATGTCCAAAGTAAAAGACACTTTATTGGAGCCTATTGTTGCCAATAACCCGGTTGCACTGCAGATCCTAGGTATCTGTTCTGCCCTAGCGGTAACCTCAAGCATGAAAGTAGCCTTTGTTATGTGCCTGGCACTGACAACGGTAGCCGCCTTTGCCAACCTGTTTGTCTCCATCATTCGCCACCATATCCCCAGCAGTATCCGCATTATTGTGCAGATGACCATTATTGCCTCGCTGGTAATTGTGGTGGATCAGGTATTGAAGGCTGTGGCTTACGATATCAGCAAGCAGCTGTCGGTATTTGTGGGTCTGATTATCACCAACTGTATTGTGATGGGTCGCGCTGAAGCCTTTGCCATGAAAAACCCGCCAATGGCGAGCTTTTATGATGGCATAGGCAATGGCTTGGGTTACAGCATGGTACTGATGGTAGTCGCATTTTTCCGCGAGCTGTTTGGCGCTGGCAAGCTGTGGGGCTACGAAGTCCTCAGCCTCACCACCGATGGTGGCTGGTATGTGGCTAACGGAATGATGTTAATGGCACCCAGCGCGTTCTTCCTGATCGGTTTGTTGATCTGGGTGATCCGCATCTACGACAAAAAGCAGGTGGAACAGCCCGACTTTAAAATTACTGCCAATAGTCGTCCGAGCGAGGTGGCCTAATGGAACATTATCTGAGTATTCTGGTTCGCTCGATTTTTATCGATAATATTGCCCTGAGCATGTTTCTGGGCATGTGTACCTTCCTGGCTCTGTCCAAGAAGATAGACGCGGCCATAGGTCTGGGTATAGCTGTGATCGTGGTGCAGACTATTACTGTGCCGGTTAACAACCTGCTGCTGAACTATCTGCTGGCCGATGGTGCACTGGCCTGGGCCGGCTTGCCCGACGTCGATCTGAGCTTCCTGATGTACCTGTGCTTTATCGGGGTTATTGCAGCCATGGTGCAGATTTTGGAAATGGTCCTCGACAAATATGTCCCCGCACTTTACAGCGCGCTGGGTGTGTTTCTGCCGCTGATCACAGTGAACTGCGCGATTTTAGGTGGCTCTCTGCTGATGGCAGAGCGTGGCTTTAATCTTGCCGAATCCGTGGTTTATGGTCTCGGGTCTGGTACCTCCTGGGCACTGGCTATCGCTGTGCTGGCGGGCATTCGTGAAAAGTTAAAATATAGTGATATTCCAGAAGGCCTACAGGGGCTGGGTATCGTATTTATTACCGTGGGTCTGATATCGCTGGGCTTTATGTCCTTCGGTGGTATTGATATCTAAGCAAGATCTGTAATAACGGAGAACGAACAGAGTATGAATACTGAAATTATTCTTGGCGTAGGCATGTTTACCACTGTGATTCTAGCGCTGGTGGCCTTTATTTTGGCTGCACGCAGCAAGCTGGTGTCCTCTGGTGATGTGAATATTGTGATCAATGGTGAGAAAACCATCACTGTTCCTGCGGGAGATAAGCTGCTGCAGACCTTATCCAATGCTGGCCTGTTTTTGCCCTCTGCTTGCGGTGGCGGTGGTAGCTGTGCCCAGTGCAAGTGTGTGATCACCGAAGGTGGTGGCTCTATGCTGCCCACCGAAGAGAGCCACTTTAATCGCCGCGAAGCCGCTGAGGGCTGGCGTCTTTCCTGTCAGGCTCCGGTTAAGCAGGATATGCATGTGCAGGTGCCCGAAGAGGTATTTGGTGTCAAACGCTGGGAATGTGAGGTTGAATCCAACCCTAATGTGGCCACCTTTATTAAAGAACTGACTCTAAAGCTGCCCGAGGGCGAAGATGTAAACTTCCGTGCCGGCGGCTATGTGCAGCTGGAATGTCCACCTCACCATATCAAGTACTCGGATTTTGATATTGAAGAAGAGTATCGCGGTGACTGGGAGCGTTTTGATTTCTTTAAGCATGAGTCGATTGTTGATGAGACGGTGATTCGTGCCTATTCAATGGCTAACTACCCGGATGAAAAGGGTGTGGTTAAGTTTAATATTCGTATCGCCACGCCACCTCCTGGCTCTACTGGCATTGTGCCCGGGCAGATGTCGTCCTATGTGTTTAGTCTAAAACCAGGGGATAAGATCCCGGTCTACGGCCCCTTTGGTGAGTTCTTTGCCAAGGACACCGACAACGAGATGATCTTTGTAGGCGGTGGTGCAGGTATGGCACCCATGCGCTCGCATATTTTTGATCAGCTCAAGCGCATTAAATCTGATCGCAAGATTAGCTTCTGGTATGGAGCCCGTTCATTGCGCGAGTGCTTCTACGATGACGAGTACGATGCACTGGCCGCAGAGAACGACAACTTCGATTGGCATCTGGCCCTATCTGATCCCCAGCCAGAAGATAACTGGGAAGGGCTCACCGGTTTTATTCACAATGTGCTGTACGAGCAGTACCTCAAGGATCATGAAGCCCCAGAGGACTGTGAGTTCTATATGTGCGGTCCACCCATGATGAATGCGGCAGTGGTCAAGTTGCTGGTAGATCTGGGTGTGGAGCAGGAGAATATCTTCCTTGATGACTTTGGTGGCTAATAGCAACAGAGTTAACGCGATAACGGGGCTTTTTAACAGAGCCTCGTTTTTGCGTTATGCGCTGCTTCTGGCAAGCCTTGTCGGCTTGGCGGGCTGCGACTCGAGTCCAGAGATAATTAAAATCTCTGGGACCAAAATGGGTACCAGTTACAATATTACGGTGGTGGCAGATCAGCCCGCGCCTGCTGATTTAGAGCAGCGCATCGAGGCGACTCTGGACTTTATTGATCAGTCCATGTCTACCTACAAAGCTGATTCCGAGATCAGCCATTTCAATGCTCAGTCAGTGGCTGAGCCACAAATGATTAGCCCTCAGTTTGCCGATGTTTTGGATGTAAGCAAGCTGATATGGGAGCAGAGTGCAGGGGCTTTTGACCCCACGGTTGGACCATTAGTAGATCTCTGGGGCTTTGGCCCTGTGCCCACAGATGACCTGGTGCCCAGCGACGAGCAAATTGCCCAGGCGCTCGCGACTGTAGGCTATCAGCACCTGAGTATTGATATGCAGATAATCAGCAAGGCTGCACCCATACGCCTTGATCTGTCGGCGGTGGCCAAGGGCTATGCAGTGGACCAGGTAGCGGATTTGCTGGAGATGCTAGCTCTGCCGGACTATTTGGTAGAGATTGGTGGCGAGATGCGTCTCGGCGGTTACAACCCCAAGGGGCAACCCTGGCGTATTGCGGTTGAGATGCCAGCGGTTATTCCTCAGGTGCAGCGAGTGATCGCTGCTCATGATGTGGCTATTGCCACTTCAGGTGATTACCGCAACTATTTTGAGCAGGATGGAGTGCGTTATTCCCACACCATAGACCCGCGTACCGGCAAGCCCATTGGCCACAGTCTAGCTTCGGTAACAGTGGTGGCAGAGACCTGTGCAGAGGCTGATGCCTGGGCCACAGCCCTTATGGTACTGGGTGAAGAGCAGGGAATGGTGCTGGCTGAGGAGCTGGGTCTGGCCATATATATGCTAGTAAAAGATGGCGAAGGGTTTAAGGCACTGAGTAGTGAGGCCTTTGCTCCCTACTTATCAAAACAAGATACAGAGGCCTGAGAGAAGACAGTATGGCAGAGATTTTGCTGGCAATTTTAATGTTTGGTCTGTTGATAGCGGCCATGGCGATTGGCGTGCTTATGGGTGGCAAGCCTATTTCCGGTTCCTGTGGCGGCGTGGGTGCGGCACTGGGTGAGGCCAACTACAGCTGCGATATCTGTGGTGGCGACCCCAATAAGTGTGATGAGCAGTCAGGTTCTACCCTTGCCCATGACGCGACTTCAGTCAAAAAGGATAACAAATAGCCATGTCAGATTTTTCCTATGACCTAGTGGTGATTGGCAGTGGTCCCGCCGGTGAAGGCGCGGCCATGAATGCAGTCAAACAGGGGTGGCGCGTGGCGGTGATTGACGAACGCCATCAGGCGGGTGGTAGCTGTACTCATCTGGGTACCATTCCCTCCAAGGCGTTGCGCCAATCGGTGCGCCGCATGATGCAGTACAACACCATGCCCATGTTCAGGGCAGTGGGCGAGCCGAAATGGTTTTCCTTTCCCGAAGTGATGAAAGCCGCAGAAAATGTAATTACCAAGCAGGTGGAAGGGCGCACCAAAGGCTATGCGCGCAATCGTGTGCAGACTCATATTGGTCGTGCTAGCTTTGTTAATGCCCATGAAGTTGCGGTGACCAGCGGTGACGGCAAGGTGGTGTCGGTGAAAGGAAAGCACTTCCTGCTGGCTACGGGTTCTAGCCCCTACCGCCCTGATGATATTGATTTTAGCCATCCGGCGATCTTTGACAGCGACAGTATTTTGGGGCTGGATAGCACGCCGCGCAACATTATTATCTATGGAGCCGGTGTCATCGGCTGTGAATATGCTTCGATTTTCTCAGGTCTGGATACCAGGGTAGATCTGGTGAATACCAGGGAATGGCTGATGAATTTTCTCGATGATGAAATTTCTGACGCGCTCAGCTATCACCTGCGTGACCTCAATGTGATGGTGCGCCACAACGAAGAGTACGAGCGCGTAACCACCAATGGTAATGGTGTCACTTTGGAGCTTAAGTCAGGCAAGCGCATCCATGGTGAGGCACTGCTGTGGTGTAATGGTCGAGCCGGTAATACCAAGGGTCTGGGTCTTGAAAATGCTGGCCTTGAGGCTGATGAGCGCGGCCAGCTCAGGGTAAATAAAGACTACCAGACAGCTGTGCCTCATATCTATGCAGCGGGCGATCTGATTGGTTGGCCCTCTCTGGCAGGCGCTGCCTATGATCAGGGGCGTTTCGCAGCCTCTCATATGTGCGGCACTGATGATCAGTATCGGGTTGAAGATGTGGCCACAGGTATCTGGACCATTCCCGAGATTAGCTTTGTGGGTCAGAACGAGGCCGAGCTTACCGAGCAAAAGATTCCCTATGAAATTGGTCGAGCCTACTTCAAGGATACAGCCCGTGCGCATATCTCTGGCGAGGAAGTGGGTATGCTAAAGATTCTCTTCCATCAGGACAGCTTGGAGATTCTGGGTATTCACTGCTTTGGTGCCGAGGCTGCAGAGATTATTCATATTGGCCAGGCTATTATGAACCAGAAGGGCGAGGCCAACAGTATTAAGTACTTCCTGCGTACCACCTTTAATTACCCCACTATGGCCGAGGCCTATCGAATCGCCTCGATGAATGGTATCAACCGGGTCAGTCGCGATCGCAGATCCTTTGAGGGTAAACAGGCCTAGGGAGCGCTATCTTCGGGCCTGCCTGTTAAGTCCGGGTGTCTGACCACGGCCCGGAGCACCCAGTCGCCCTCAAAGTAAACTAAAAAATCCTTATATTCCCAGACAGTGATGGGTGGCTCTCCCACCGCGGCCTGCACAGTATGGGGTTCGCCCCGGCTTTCAGCTACCTGATCCATGGTTTGGCCGCGCCGGGGCAGGTCTA
>Ga0247602_1000059_pt1 | contig 11126 bp, 1 predicted proteins | sample 77RmetaT_FD_186066 | JGI IMG/M metagenome (GOLD analysis project Ga0247602, IMG submission 186066) | Metatranscriptome of seawater microbial communities from Monterey Bay, California, United States - 77R (Metagenome Metatranscriptome) | ecosystem: Environmental > Aquatic > Marine > Coastal...
ATGAGCTCAGGGCAAAACACGAAATCATGCAAAAAATAAAGGGATGGCTGGTAACAAATGAGAAGGAACTCCAGGTCATCTGTCGCACGGATGGGTCTGCAGCACAGGGCGATCAACAAACAAATTTGGGTTCTGAAGATTGCTGGGAGCGAATGCTTGAAACAGCTGATTGGGAAAATGGCAAGGGCGAACGTGTCTATTTTCGGCATGAAACAAGCGGTGCAAAGGAGTACATCATGGAAAGTGGCGATGCAAGATTCATCGCACATATTGGGGCAGAGGGCGCTATCAAGAAGTGCTTCGGCAATGGGATTTGGAGTCTCAAGTCCCATGGAATGCCAACAGAGACTCAGCTTCTCCGAGTAGTCAGTGCTGACTATCTCAATTTACAACGAGTGGATAGCGATTTCGATGGTTCCCCAGAAGCAATCGAGAAACTACCTCCGCCAGAGACATTGGCACAAAAAGGGATGTTTGTGCCAAGTTGTGGTGCTGAATGGATGAGTTGCATGTCCCAAATACCAGCGTGGTACAACAAAGAAAGCTTTAACTTAGAGTGTTCAAGCTGCCGAACAGTGATACCAATTACGGATAGCAAGGATTCATCGCCATCATATTTCTGGCATAGTAAACGCCACCAAAAGGATCTATGCCAAAAGTGTGCGAGTAAGCAGAATCAATCTTCAGCAGCAGCCGGCTCTGCACAATACCAGCTGACACATCTGCGCATTCCATTTCAGTGGCCTGGAGGTCGCCTTGCTGCGATCGATGGTTTTGTGTCCAGGGGCTTGTTCGACAGAAGAGATGGGAAGTTAGGTGAGGCAGGTAGATGTGCTATGGTATCAGACTATGGGCGCTCAGAGTGCGAATTGCAAGTTCCATCAAGCGACGCATGCAACAAACCGGTGCTTGCATTCTTGCAAAGTAATCTTGGTGATCCGACACCTTTAATTGATTGCCTCTTGAAAAGCGTTGTTCGACAAAACGAATTTTCCATGCAACCCATGAAAGACGAGCACTTTCCACGAGAAAAGCTAGTGTACTCTGACGAGCTCTTGCTGCATCCTGAAGTTAAAGGGCACAGTATTGCTGAGCGCACCATTCAGCGGCTCTTAATGGATGTCGAGACTTTTTTCAATCAGTGCAAGAAAAAAAAGTGCCCTATCCTGAACGCAATGGATAGCTCCGACCGGGTACAAGTTTTAAAGAATCTGAAACAGCGTCTGGATAAACTTGCAAGGGATGATGGAACTGCTGTGGAGAAGGCCAAGGTGAAATTGCTCGAGCAGGCGAATAAGGTAGGTGATACTGAATATCACCAGTGTATCTATAATCTTCTCCGAGTATCGGGCCATGAAAGCAAGCTTTGGTTCGACTACATTGTTGGTATGCTGCTTTCCACGGCTTACATTGAAGATTGGAAACGTGTGAATCCATTCACTTCTGAAACAGACATAGCCGCCTTACTCCAATTGGCAACGCTCATTCAACTTTTGGTTAATCGGCGTGGTCATACTCACCGAGCCTCAAGTGAATGTGAAGTTCTGTTGAAGCATGTCGATCGCCTCCAACATGGAGTCAACCACGAAAAAACGAGAACTAAACTTCTTGTCGATCAGTCTTCTGAAGCACTTGCAGGGCTTCTGGCCACCAAGCGAGCCTATTTCCAAGATTTGAAGTTTGATCCTCGTTACCTGTGTTTTGAGTTTGCTTGGGATATGGTGCTGCGTCAGTCTCAATGTGATCTAATTAAGCGATTTGTCAAAATTAAGGACATGGAGGTTCCACCCAAATCTGGTGAGACTTATTCTAAACAGGAAATCGAAGGTCTTACCCACAAAGATGGGAAGCAAGTACCGGTGCTCGGGAAGGGATGGTATCGGTCAGGCCCAGCCGTGGTACGACAGTTAATCATGGGTGCTGGTAAGACCACAGTGGTTGCACCCATGCTATGCCTTATTTTGGCTGATGGGAAACGTTTAGTCACCCAAATCATGCCTCAAAACCTTTTGGAATTCTCACGGTCTGTTTTGAGAAAGACTTTTGCGTCAATCATGTACAAGCGTGTATGTACTTTCACATGTGATCGCACATCAGTGCCAGACCATTGCACCGTGCAGCGCGTTGAGAATGCCCGACAAAGTGGCTCCATCATTGTTTGCACACCGACTGCTGTTAAGTCTTTGATATTGAAGTTTGTGGAGTCTACACAACGGATGTCCGAGAATGCAGGTAAGATCGAGGCAAAGGAGTCAAAGTCTGAGGCGTTGCAGTGGGGTAAGGTATTAGATTTGATGAGCGATGGATACGTTCTTATGGATGAAGTGGACATGGTACTGCATCCTTTAAAGAGTGAACTCAATTTCCCGACCGGCAGCAGGGAGCCCTTGGACTTCTCAATTGCACCGGAGAGCTTGCGATTGAAATTCCCGATGCACTTGATTGATGTCTTTTTTCACGATACGGAAAGTCTCACCACGGTGTCGGGGCCACACATGCAAATTGTAAAGGATCTCAAGAAAGTTCTTGTTCATGGGGAACAAACAAATCAACTGATGCGGAGTCCTCACACTGTATTGCTTCGAGATGATTTCTACTACGGAAAGTTGTTTCCCATTCTGCTTGACTGGGCCATGGTTTTCATCAGTCAAGTGGATCACAAGCTGGCTGGAAATCAAGACTTGTGGAGGGATTACATCAGAAGGAAAATCCCCTCAGGAGGTCAGCCATGTGCTGAGCGTCAGCAGCAAAAGAAAAAATGCGAGGAAAAAGTCAAGGAAAAAAGTCTTCCGAACTCTTGCATGAAGATGCTCAATCTGGCGACTGATTGGATGACCGTGTTTTTACCTCATGTGCTTCGAAAGATTAATCGTGTTGGCTATGGGCTTCTTACAGATCAAGACTTTGAAAGGGCACAAAAATCCCAACCACTGATGCCGATGTCGCGTGCTAAACTCGCTGTACCATTTGTGGGCAAGGACGTGCCCGCTGAGTCATCCGAGTTTGCGCACCCGGAAGTTCTCATTGGTTTTACGATTCTGGCATATCGTTATGAAGGCCTGCGAATGTCCGATATACTCGATATTATCGGAAATCTCGTGAAGAATGAAAAGGAAGAATTTGGCCCTCATGAGGAGCGGCCCACAAGCATACTCTTTGAAGGATGGTTGAGGGAATCTGGTGCAAACATAGTAGATATGAAGGCATTGGGTCCTGAAAGTGTTGCAAAGCCTTCCTCAGAAAGAGCGACAGGAAGGTTGGTGAGGCCTTTGCATTTTGTAGAGCTATCGAGCAAGGAACAGATGCAGGAATTATTTGGTTTGTTTCGTAAAGGTTCCTCTGCTATTGCCTGGTATCTTTTAACAATAATCTTCCCGACGTTCATGTTGTTTCAGAAGAGAAAGCTCTCAGCTTCTGGCCAGGAACTTGGAGGAGCTCTACTCTTCCAGCGCCGTATTGGATTCTCGGGCACACCGACAGACCTTCTTCCTTTGGAGTTAGGCAGTTGTGAGTACCAAGAAGGAGATGATGGTATGATTCTATCAGTGCTTACAAACCCAAATATTTGTGCTGTCAGGCGCCTCGACATCACTGAGCAACAACGGGGCAAAGAAGTAGAGTTTCTGCTCAAAACAGTTGCACAGTCAGGTGCTGCTGCTCTCATTGATACAGGGGCTCTGATCACCGGCATGTCGAACAGGAATGTGGCTAAGTTTTTGCTTGATAGTTGGGTGGAATCGAAAAGTGCAGAACGGGACGCGGTGGTATTTTTGAACGAGGAGGACTGCAAAATGGTGCTTGTGGGTAGCACAAGAGCAGAAATCAAGGAAGAGGACTGTGGCATTCCTAGGGAGCGCCGCTTTGCATTCTATGACCAAGTTCACACAACAGGTATGGACATCAAACATGCTCCAGATGCTAAAGCTATTATTACAATTGGCAAAGACATGACATTCAGGGACTATGCACAGGGAGCCTATCGCATGCGTGGGATTGGCAAGGGTCAAAGGTTGGAGTCGTGGGTGATACCTGAGGTGGTAGACTTGTTAAAAGAACAGTTAAGCAAGGCATCAATTGAGGTGGATTGGCGAAACGAAGATAATCGACTACAGCAAAAAATGTTAGATCAACTTGCGGCTTGGCTAATCCTAAATTCAATGCGCAGTGAGCGGATGCAATTCAGCATGTTGCAGTGGCAGAATGCTGAAAACATCTGGCGCAAACCCGCATTTGACTTCCTTCTGCAGCAAGCTAGGGCCTCCTTTGAGAATGCTGAAGGGTATCCAGACTCTGATACCTTGTGTCGCCAGCTCCAAGTGTTCGAGCAGAGCTTGGATTTAAATGTTGCAGATGGGATTCCAGAAAATCGGACAGTGCAAAAGGCAATCGAATCTCGTCGGGATGCAATAATCTATGATCTTCAGTTCGTAAATGTGACGCCGGACTTTCAGACTGAAACGCAAATTTTGATGGAAATGGGGAGTTTAGCTATTGATAGCTCCTTGAAGATTGCGGGAATGGAGATGCAGGGAAGGACGCTGGTGGCTGTAGATGACCAAAAGGTCGGCTCTCAAAAGGAGATGCGTGCTAAAATACAAGCTGCAACGGGTGGTGGAAGCCCTTCTGTCAAATTAACGTTTTTGAAGAATTTGAGGCTTGTCGATGGCTCTCTAGATATTTTTGTGCACTCCCTCAAAAATTCCACAACACTGCAAGGAATTCTACGTGTCCTGAGTCATGAGGCTCATGCTGAGTCAACAGGTTGTGATGTCACACAGTCATTGGAATCGGAGATGTGTTCAGAGCAGGAGCAGGAAAAAGAACAAGAGCAGGAACAGGAACAGGAATTGGAGGTTGAGAAGTTTTCGGATTTGGCCTACAGCCGCGACAATGAGCAACAGATACCATGGAATTTCGAAGAATCATTACGACCTGGGGCGGCCAAAAACATCGCAGAATTTCAACGTAATTTGCCAGACGGAAGGTTCTATATGGCAAAAGACTTACGTCTTTGGAAGTGTCGCAAGCTTCATGTGCCCAATTACCTGCTGGTTTCCGACAACTACAAGAGCCGAAGATGGACAGGACATCGTCGCTTAAAAAATGCTTGTTGTTTTTTGGAGTGGTTGCCAAATGTCGAGGGCTGGCGCAAATCCCATAACACTTCTCTGGTGCAAGAGTTGCAAGAGCATGCACCTGAAGAGGTTGACCTTCCCGAATCCAAGAGAGACGCGTCGCATCGGTTGGATGTCATGTGGAAAGAATTCGAACGGGCCTGGAAGATGCTCGTTGACGGCCAGGGGGGAGATTTGTTGCAAGGAGAGCTTCTGCAGGCTGTTCTTGATGAAGCTTTCCATCATCCTCTCCGAGCCGATGAGTTGCACTCAGACTTGCAAAAATTTGGCCGCAAGCATGCAACTGAGGAGATTCTCAAGATTCGGCAGAAATTGCAAGCAGAGCAGCGAACAACTCTTGCAAGCATCTTCAAATGGGTCTTCGTCGAACCAACCAAGGAGCTTGATGCTGGTGTACCCGAAGCTGAAATTACTACAAACACTTATGCTTTACAGAAGGGGGAGAAAGATGACACAGAAACAGGGATGTGGGGATTGCTGTGCAGTGCACGCCACCGGAAAAAGGAAATTGGTCGCTACTACATGCTTGTGTCGTTGGCAGAAGCAGCTTCCATTCGGCGGATATTGCATGCTCGAGAAGGCCAGAGTGCAATTCCGGGGGCCTCCACCTCATTGGGTCTGCGTGGCATAGGTGTGCCAGTTTCATTGGCGGAGTCCCATGCGTTCCCTCGAGGTCGAAGGTACCAGGAAAAAGTAGCTGAAACGAGTTTCCGATTCTTGGATTGTGCTACGCAATATAGTGGTAACAGCTTGACTTTGTTGTTGCAAGCTCTGCAGGTCAATACACCCATGGAGCGCAAACGTTGGTTTGAGAAAGCGGTGCTGTGTCGCAGACGCACAAGGAAGTGGGAACAACTCTCAATTGCCACCATCTTTGGTCTTGACACAGAATTCCATCTTCTCTATCAACGTAGTTTGGGCTTGATTATTCATCGAGCCCTTGCCCAACAGGAAGAAAACTCGATTTTGAAAGCTTTCAATCTCTTTGACCTTGATGGCAATGGTACACTAGAACCTGCAGAGGTGCTCGCAGCTTGCGTGCATCTAGGACTCCATTTGAGCAATGATGCCGTGCATCAGCTCTTTGAGCTTATGGATTTTGACAGTTCGAACCGAATTACCTATGCTGAATTTTCGAAATTTTTACAGCAGAGCACTGGTCGATCCAACAGTGCCAGAGTTTGGAAAAAGGTGGAAGCAAGGAAGATCAAGCCATCGCCTCCAACGGACGTCGAGCTGTCAAGTATGGACAGACAGATGGCTGAATTAAGGGAAATGGTGAAAGAGAAGAAAAGGCAATGGGAAGAATGTGAACGGGTGCGGCTTGAGGAGCGCGAAAAAGCAATGGTGTATCAGGATGAAACCAGAGAGGCGAAAGATCTTGGAGACAACCCGAAACTGACTGACGCTGCTGGTGTGCAGACGCTCCTCTTCGATTTTCAAAGGTCAAGGCTTCCTACTGGTGTGACGGCTGGTTTCGGTGAGGAATCTCAGGCGACCATGCAGCCATTCAGTTTTGAGGAAGACACTGGCCCCCGCTTTGGCGCCAACAAAAAATTATTCGTTTTGGAGGGCAAGGGTCTGCAATTGGATTTGGTGCCTCTTGGAAGCAGGAGCTGGAAACTTAATCAGTACACGCTTACTCTCTGGTTCAAAGTTGGGAAGCTTCCAGAGGCGCAGCGCACCCACGTAATAGTACATTTCTGCGCTGATGCTGTACATCAGATAGACGCCGGCAGAACTCAGGACTGCAATGCCCGTGTTCTTTCCGTAGATCACGCAGGCCGTCTATGTCTTGAAGGTTATTCACTTGAGGATGTCGATCAGGTAGACCCACAACCTAAGTCTGCATTGCAAAAACGCACAGAAAGAACAAAAGGACCTCATTTGTGTTGTGGCGCTTGGGCCTTACTCAGTCTCTCCGTCAACACAGATCAAAAACTTTGTGTGGTTTGGGTCAATGGAGTCCCTTCTCTAGTGGTTCACAACGATTCCAGTTTGATCGAGGATGGCCCGTTCTCTTTGACTGTCCCCGAGGGTTTTCACCTTTTTGGAATTCCTCGGCAAACTGATTGCTTGCAAAACCCCAAAGTGCACTTGCGCCAGGTGATCGTGAATTGCAAACATACAGTTCAAACCAAAGAGATGCTTGAACAGCAAATTCCCCGTGGTGTGTGGAAGTGTAAGGTATGTGATGAATGCAACCCGCCACCTGACGAGCTGTCCAAAAATCCAGTTGTTTGTAAATGTGGCAAACAAAAGCAAAAATCGGAGGCACGCCCAAAGGATGACGCCTAGCATGGTGTTCCAGGGCTTGTAAAGGTAGTAACAGATTCATTCAATGAACTAGTGATGCATTCTGAAGCGCATGTTTTCTTGATGACATCTGCAGATTGGTGTGGCCCATCACAGCAAGTCAAACCCGAATGGTTTAAACTCGCCCATTTCACAAAGAATTTTGATGATCTGAACATCGCGCTCATGGATACCGACGCTAATGAATTGGACAGAAGACTGCTCCCTGAAACTTTTATTCCCAACTTCAAGTTGTTCAAAAAAGGGGATAAGCAGTCCCCCGTTCCGCTTGATGATTCCACCAAGAGAGATGTGTCGGGATTTATGACCTTCTTGCGAAAAGAGGTTGGTTATGACTTCAATGCTGCAATGAGGGAGATGTGGCCGAAGTACCGGAAAGAACATGATTTCGACAAGCTAGAAGAAAAAGCAACAGCCGCATTTAAAGAGAATGCTCCTTTGAATGCAAGCAGATGGTTGCAGATGTACTTCCAAGATCTCGCGAGTGATCCCTGGGAGTCCATCATGAAACCTGCAGATCATAGGCGCACACAGGAAACCACAAAAAACAAGACCCTTGAAATTGATAGAATAGTAGAAAGTCTTGTGGAAAAAGTATTGATCATGAAACAACCAAATCGCAACCAAATTTTGAATGAACTTTCACGCGGTATTGCAGAATTGCCACTGACAATTGATCCAGCCGAAAAGCCAAATTTTATAATAGAAATACCAACATCTGCTGTGTATCGGCCTGAAACCACCAAAAAGAAAATCACTTGGCGCGAACGTGATAAAGTGATGAACCTGGTGAAGAATCCGAACGTTGAGGGTGATGACAGATCTTTGCAAGAACTGTTGACAGGCGTGCACCCCGATGAGTCATGTGATGGCACGCCTCTCATTCACTGGGCTTGCAGATTCAGTAATCTGCGGCTTGTTCAATATTTGTTTGTGAATGGTGCTGACTTGCAGCAAAGAGACTCTGACGGCACTTTGCCCATCGAAATTTCTGCTTATGTGGGTGCCTCTCAACTCGTGTCGTTCTTTTTAAAAAACTCAGCCACAATTGGCCGAGCATTCCACATTGCTGCAATGGTAGGTGATGTTGAAATTTTGGAGGACATGATCAATCAAAATGTGGATGTGAATTCTCGCTTTTCTGAAGTGACTGCAGCTGAGACAGCAATCTTGTATGGACGCATCTCATCTTTTGATGTGCTAAGAAACAATGGTAGGATTAACGCCAGACAAAAATTGTGCGAGAGGTTACGCAAATTACGGCAGTTGAATGAACTTAAAGAGCAGCAGGAGGTGGTGGACCCTGAATTATTGCACCTGGCTGCTGTGTTGGGAGGCACGCGTGAGAAGATTGCCACGGCGATTGTGGCAAACTTCGACGTGGAACTGGCAGTTCAAGACAAACTTCTGAAAGTTGCAGAGCCACTCATGTGTAAGGCGATTCAGCACACATATTTGACATGCTGGGAAATCCTTAATAGACATCTGGCTCGTGGCATATCGAATGGACTTGGGAAATTGCCAGCAGAACTGAAACATGCAATTCAAGCAAAAGCAGATGTGAATGCCCGAAATGCGGGGGGATGGACACCCCTAATGCTAACCGCGTTTGTGAAAAGTACAGACGTTGCAAAACTCTTGTTGGACGCACGCGCAGATCCATATCTGCGAAATGCCAGTGGTCAGACGGCCACTCTATGGGCTGAACATATGGAGTGTGATGAAATACGTGAAATGCTACAGGCCCAGGGATGTACACAGACTGTCCATGATGAAGAGGCATTGGGGAATCTGAAACAAGCCCTTGAAACTTTGGACGAAGAAGCTCCATGGGTTCTGCGGAAACAAGATGATGCACTGAGCTTGATGCGTTCACTTGGGACATCAAAAGACAATTTTTCGGACATGTGTGAAGGCTTGATGGCAAGGATGATGCAGGGAGTCTTTAACCGCGTGGAACAGTTTGATTTTGTATTCCCTGCGGAAGAGAAGGGTATCACTTTGGCTAAGTTTTTCGATTTCCTGGGAGCCGAGCAAAAAAGAGGCGGTATCAAACTCAAAGAGTTCAAAGATGTTTCCGATCTCCTTTTCAACGCTCGGCTCTTTGTGCAGGGCAAAGTAGCCGCTGGTGATACGCGGCCGCCTGTGGATATCCTGTGTCTTTTTGTTTGTTTGAATGAGCCTGCCATCATGAAGATTGTTGCAGAGTCAATGTTTGAGAATGGAAAAGCGGACGCAGATAAACACCATAAACAGAAAGAGTGGCACAGCTATACGCATAAAGTCTTGAAAGCATTGCGAAATCTGACAAGACAGCAAAAGGTGGTTTTCCGGCGTCAAGTTTGCACCCGTAAAGACATTGCCAAACTTTCTGCGGGTAGTGAGATATTCTGGAGTGGCTTGCCACTGTGCTCCACTGAGCGCACAGTAGTCACAGATGTTCCATTGAAGCACGAACTTGGGCAGGACGATGTGAGTGTCATTTTTAAGGTTCACGCTCAGTCAGCACGAGTGGTTGCTGACTTCAGTCTTTGTGCAAAGCAAGGTACAGTTGTTTTGTTTCCAAATGCGAATGAAACGAATCAAGGCATAAGACTGGTTGACGCACGTTTACGGGTTGTGACTGTCACTGCATATTCCGATTTCCTGCTTCGTGAAGGCGAGAGTTTACCAGACCAGATTCCAGAGTTGAACATTCCAACTTCTTCTTGGCAAAGGGATGTGTTGCTGGCTCCACATTCAAAAAGCCGCAGGCTTACCGATGAAGATCTAACCAAGATGACAAATATTCTTGTAGTCGTGAAGGAGTTGGATGGGTCATGACTGGTCCCAAACAGTTTTTCTAATGCAAGTTGGGATCCAAGTTGCATGTGCAATATAACGAATATTTTCACTTGCTGTTATGTCTGAGGAGCTTCAAATAACATTGTTGCCAAACTTGTGAAGCAACAAAAACACACGCAGCATCATTTGTGTTTTTTTTTTGGCAAAAGGAATGAGATCAGTGGACGTTCGGTCCCCTATGACTTTCTAGAGAGGCACATTGTGTAGTACTGCTGGAACACCACAAGCGTGTACCGCTCGCCTGTTGCTTGGCCTCGTGTCCCTTGCCCCCACGATGCACGATGCAGTCGGGGTTTGATATCGATGTTGGGCATTGTGTTGTAACTGTGTCAGAATGACCGTTCACACCACAAGTGAGAAGGTTATTTTTAAAGGCTCGGCCTGTCGGTGCCGAAAGATCAGGATGCACTGTTGCATTCCAATTTCATGTACTTGGTCGCCCCACATGAGCATGAGCGCTTTCTGATTTTTGTGGTTCATAGACCTGAAAGAACTGCCGATGATGATTTGCCAGTGCAGCAAGTACCTGTACAAATTGGTGGATGCAAATGGCAAAGGCATCGAAATCAGCATGTTAATTTTGAAGCATCCGGGATTTGAGGGTACGATGTCGCTCCTGCTCGGAATTAGTGACATTGGACACCGAGTGCAGCGGATTCCTTTGCACACAAATGCTGCGGCGCAAGATCAAATAGCAGATCAGGCTCTTGATGATAGCAGCTCTGGGAGTGGCACCATGTCCGAAGAGATTCTCACTGACTATTACCCCCCCCATGATGTTGAGGTACTTGTGTCCTTCGTCGAATGTAAAATACTTGTACAAATCCACGG
>Ga0247602_1000080_pt1 | contig 10304 bp, 1 predicted proteins | sample 77RmetaT_FD_186066 | JGI IMG/M metagenome (GOLD analysis project Ga0247602, IMG submission 186066) | Metatranscriptome of seawater microbial communities from Monterey Bay, California, United States - 77R (Metagenome Metatranscriptome) | ecosystem: Environmental > Aquatic > Marine > Coastal...
GCATCTTTTGCTCTCTTTTAAAGCCGTGACTCGATGCAACAATACGCTGCATGACCACGTCAGCAGCAATTAACTCTGTGGCCCTGTGTGCTTGTCAGCAATGCCACTTTGCACGGCAGACAACAGGAATCCCAATCACTGTTATTTAATCAGGCGGGTGATAATGCACAAAAAACGGTTAATTTGTAGATTCTGAGCATGCAATGACAGCGGCTCACTCAGAAAGGAGCTAGTCGGTCCACATCCAGCCAGTCCACACGGGCACAACCAGCTGCTTTCGATGCTGGATATGATTGGTGAAACTTTGCTTGATGCCCCGGGCTACAACGTTTAAAGGTCAGATCAAAACTAGATCAGCATGCGAATTCAGATTAGCAAGTCAGCTCTTAGTCGCATTCGAAGACTTTTTCAGGTCCTGCTGCTTGGCGTAGGCCCTGTGCAAGTATGCTTGAACAATGTCAACGGTGACCATGCTTGCCTTCTCCTTCTTAGAACTGTCGTCTTCGTTCCACCTTTTTTGCAACTGTCTATTGAGGATATCGACAATGTCCCAGTCGCTCTTGCCACAGCTGCGCAGCCCTCGAGCCTGCTCCAGCACCTGTCGCACGTCTTCGTCCAGAGCTGTGTCTTCGATCTGTGGGCATCTGGGCACTAGAATCACCTCATCAGTGCCCAGCTGCTGGTCGCAGCTCGGATCGTGAAGCCACTTGATTGTCAGATTCGAAGCCGATTGGCGTGACTTTCCTCTTGCAAGTTCAGCATGACAAGGTCTCCACTCTGTGGAACCATCCTTGTGTACATATTTGCCCATTGCATAACACTTGTACCATTCGTTGACGTCCTGCACTCTGGGTGGGCGGATTGACTTGTCAAAGTTCTTGTAGCGAAGGTTGACAAGTTTGTAAGCCTCGGTGGCTTCCAGAACTCGAATCTCTGCAAGAGGTCCGTTCCCCGCTCTCTGTTTGAAGAACTGCGGGTATTGCGCAAAGGTCATGGCAGGATCCAGTGGCTGCCAATTGGAAGGATCCTTCTTTGCCCTGTCATACGCTTCGACGTACTCTTTATCCTTCATCCTCCCTTCTGTGAAGAGCCTGTGAACTTCTCTGGATGGGATGAACACCATTACAAGATGCTGGTGATGTATTTTGATGTCCCTGTACATTGCGGACTCCGGAGCAGCGTCACCCCTTATGTTAGCGTGATGGTAGGCTTCATCTTCACATGCCTTTTCAAGTTTGTTTTTAAACTCTCGGATTGTGTCTGAGAAGTAGATTAGGTGGCTGTGATGTTCACCATCTTTCTGACCAGGCCTCCCTGTATCATTGAAGTTTATTCGCACATGTTGTACTTGTCTGTTTAAAACGCCAACATTCTTATCATATTCCTTTCTGTCTCTTTCCTTCCTGCTTTCAAACATGTGGTCAAACATGCCGTGCCTTTCTTCTTCTTTGTCCTCAATGTGGATGATCCCCGTGTGTGTGAAATTCCACACTGGCTTGTCGGTGTTATTTTTGGAAGATGTTTTACACCATGGCTTCAGACCAAAGGCCCCTGTGCGGTCATTGCGCTTCCACACTGTCACCAGTGGATCACATTTCCTTCCTTTTTGTGCATCTGACAGGCGAAGGCCAGACGCACGCTTGATTACAAGGCTGAGCCTGCCAGCATGCAGCGCTTCCTGCATCCTTGCGCGCTCTTCCACGCTTTCACCTTTGATCTCCTTTCCCACGTCGATAGGGAATGTCCAGGATACACTTACATACAAATCCCCTGTGACCTTGGCATTAGTCGCTGTAGTAGCCTTGATTTCCTTCGCATCATCTTTGCGAGATGGCCATGGTTCGGCGAACTCGGTGTAGTCCGCTTTCTTCAATGGGAGCACAAATTGCTTTTCAACTGGACCCAGGGTTGAAAGGGGAGGAAGCCAGCACTCACCCAAGAAGTCTTTTGAGAAGAGGTCAGCATCCCACACTTCCAATAGGATGGAATGCTCTGCATTGACTTCCTCAACGAACCTGTTGGTGTCATCCAGTTTGTGGGGGTCCATAATCTCCACGTCAAGACGCATAGGCCTCTGTGGGATGAAGGTTTCACAATGTCCCAACCTTCGCAAGGCTTCGCTGATCAATGGCGAAGCCATCATGCAGGAAATGAATTCCTCCTTGTTTACTCTGTTGTTCTTCTTTCGATCAGCTCCATCATCGAAAAGAATTTCTGAATTGTCCATAATGTTGCCATTTTTGTCCACAGAAACTGGCTTCCAGAGTCGCTCTCCATCGCCAGCTTGGATGTATCGAACTGCCAGGAATGAGATTTTACCAAGGCCTTTGATCTTCATATCCCTGAGATTCAGGGCTTGTTTGATCTCCTTCTTGAATGCCATGTGTTCATTTCGGAACAGCGTCAAAAATCCGCCATTTTCAGCGATTTGCTTTTCATGCTCGGCAACAATCTCAGCTGTCACGTCAGTACCCACTTTAGCTTCTTCCAGCTCTTTCCAGCTTTTTCCCAAATATGATGATGGTTCACCTCCTACAAGTAAGACCTTCAGGATACCAGGAACAACCCCGTGCGAGTTGAAGGCAGCATCTGCGATCTGGATAGCCTGGCGATTGGTCAAGTTCAGCATGCACCTGGAAAATATAGATTGCACGATGATACGCACCCCAGCCATGTCCATTGACTTCCTCGATGTTGAGGTTTTCACGAAGTCCGGGTGGCATTGCCAACTTTCAATGGAGCTCATTTGACCAAATTCTTCGTTCCACCGCCACTGTTTTGTTCTTTGATCAAAGCCCATGCCTTGCCTCGAGTGAAACAAGCCCTGAACGAAATGCCCAATTACTTTAGATTCTTCGAACTTAATATGTTCTCCGAAGGCACCTGTATCTCCAATCCAGCTCCCTCTCTTGTGTATATGGCCTCTTTGGATTGGCTTGAAGTCTTTCGAAGCTCCAGCCGGACTTTCCACTTCAACATATGGATTGAGAGTCCAAAAGTCAGAGTTATAGGTTTCGTAGATGGTTACAGATGACAGCTTTATGGTGAGCTGTCCAATCTCTGGCTTCGTAAGCGCTGTCGGCGTCCATGCAATTGCCAAATCCATCTCTCCGATCAAAACGAGTGTTTCGCTGACTTTGCCATTGACAGGAACTTCACCCCAAATATCATAAGCTCTTGATTCTTCGTTCGCGATGCCCATGCTATAGTATTGAGACAAAGATGGGATGTAGACATGGCCCAGAATCCTACCTCCGTGCATCTTGGTCTTGACAGTAAATCGCAAGGCATAATTTTTTGATTCTGGAGAATTCCGCTTAAGTCTATCAGGTCCATGGCCGGTTTCATCCGCCATGTCCATCGCTCTTGATTGGGTCACCGCAATCCTTGAAATTGGTGTCCTGTGCCGTGACTCTTCGCTGCGCATTGGGTCGTTCTGGCAGTAAATGTTGAATAATGCCCCAGCCTTCTCACCAACAGTGCCCTTGGAGGCACAGATCATCGCAATGTAAAGCTCATTGAAGCTGACCCGGGGGGCTGATTTACCTGCCGCGCTGCTCGTATTGGTGGCTAAGTCATTGTAGTCAGGCTTGCTCAAAAAGGTGCTAGCTTGTGTGAGAAATCCACTCAGTCCAGTTGAGAGAGCACCGGTTCCATTATTATTCTTGGTGGACATCGACGACACTGCCCCGAATACTTCTCCTCCGCTCTTGAACTCGTTCCACATCTTGTTTGCAAAGTCCTGCCAAGAAGGATCCAGGTCATTGCGCAGAATTTCTACAAAAGCAGTCGCATCAATGCCGTTCGGCTCCGCGAAAGTTTGCCTGTCGCCTTGGGTGAGGAGGTGCTTTGGCGGTGCCACGATTGTAGCGGGGGGTACCTGCTGTGGAAGCCCGTTCGGATTCTGTGTCTTTTTGCTGCAGTATATCAGCAGCTTGTCAACCTGGTCCTCACTGGCAACCCAGATGATTGGAGGCATTGGACGATGCATTGCCCAAAACTTTTCGGTGGTTTGACGCTGAGGCTGCTGATTAGCTTTTCTTTGTGATGTCATCTCGAAGGAATCATACAGCTTCGGTAAGACATACTTCAGCAATTCCTTCGTTCCAATGCCTTGGGCTGGGAGCTCCACATTTTGGTTGGTGGCCCTGACCTGATTCCCCAAAAGGGCAGGGAAAGGTGCCTCATGAAGAAGCATTTTCAGCAGCTGGTTCTGCTTCTTGATCGCTACCCAGCACGGCTTGAAGAGTTTCTCCTGCTCCTCCCGGGCCATCCCAACCTTTGCGTTGTAGAAACCAGTGATGCCCCAGAGCATCTCATTCGCTATCATTGTCATGTCGATCACAGTGCTCGCATCATAGAGGGAGCCGAGCATCCCGAGTATGCACTCGTGCATTTCAAGGGCAGACTCACAAAGCATGAGGTCCGCTTTCCTTGCCATAAGCACACCGAAGGCGAGGTCGATCAGATGGCCCCGCGCATGTGGGTTCACCATCTCTTGATGCAAAGTAGACTGTGAGAAAAGGAGGTCCCAGAATCGGAACACGGACGCAGTTGGCATGTAGGTAGCGTAAAGCCGCATAAACATCCCATAGAAGGTATTCGCCATGTGGAAGCCAAGGGCTTGCATGCGGTTCCAAAGATCTCTGTCATGGTACATTAAGCAGCAACCCAGTATTTGCACGTCTTCGAGCGCGCCACCACCAGCACAGAGCTGCGGAGACTTCATTGGTTGCCGTTGTTGCTGCTGCCCCTGCGGATTCTGGGCTGAAACTGGAATCTCATCTTCTGGCAGGGATACGCCATAGTACACCACGTAAGCGCCGCTTTCCTTAGGAACAATAAGGGTATAAAGGATCCAGAAAGCCCATGCTTCTGAATGTTCCTTCAGTTGAGTCTGAGTTTGTCCATGGGTTTCTGCACTTGTATCTACGGTGCCTTGCGGAAGGAGCAAGTAGTAAGCAAGAACCAGCAGACTTTCGCAATATGCAATACCACTTTTTGGTATGGCCAACAAAGCCGTGCACACATCTTTGGCTCTCTTCACACGGGTCAAATGAACATCTTTCAACTCACCCTGTTCTGACTCCCATGCTGAGATGTTGAGTGAATCCTCCTGCAGCTGATGCAGCGCTTCTGTTTTCTGGCTCATACCTTCCTGAAGGAAGTGAGTATAAGCTTCGTCATGTGGTTTCCACCCTCGCACACCCTGATCACGCACATACTTCATCAATGTGAGATCACTCCAAAGTTCCTCTCGGTATGCACTCGGGATACCTCTTTCAACAAGATTTTGAAATTGGTCGAGTAAAGTTGCCTGCCTAGATTCCACCCAACTCAACCTCAGTGCTGCAAGTGGTGCTCGCTTTTGCTTGGTCTCCTGAACAATCTGCTTCTTGAATTCATCCCATGCAGCCTTCTGGCGGCGCTCAAGGCAATTCAGATATGGGATAGTGTGAATGAGCTGCTCAACGGTTCGTGTTGCTTGATCTTTGGGCTTTTCTGGTTCATTGCCAGTCTTTGCACCATAGCTCTTCACAACATTTGGGGCATACTGGATGTACAGTGCTTCAAGGCCATAGATTGGCTCTCGTATAGTTGGAGCGCAAATCCTCTTCCATATCGACTGCTGGAAAGTCGAGTATACAGGCAACGGTTGTTGCTGTTCATCAAACAGTTGCTGAAGCTTCTCCTTAGGGATCCAGCGCGCCATGATGTGAACCTCACCACTGTCATTGACAACATATCTCCTCTCTTTTTCATTCACTCGGCCAATCGAAAGCCACATATTGTTGAAGGTTTTATTGTGGTCAAGATCAATCAAATGTTTGAAGTGAAGCTGGACGCCTCCAAGGCTAGTCTGCATGCCTGCTAGACCCTTCTGCCAAACCTCAAATTCCAAAATAAGCTGGTCACGGATCTTATTGCTGATCATTGGTGTTTTGAAGAGGTGACCACGTGCTTGGCCAATTTTCTTGAAGTCCCAACTGGGGCTGTCGGTCCCGTCCACTGGGGGCGACTGTTGAAAGGCCCTACCCTTGTAAGGGATTACCTCATATTGGGCAACTGTTTTGGTTTCACTACCCTCTGCCTGCATGCTGGTCTCCTTCTGGTACTTCATACGGAAATTCACAAACGTCTCCATGCTTATACGTTTTGGTGTGCAGTCAACGCTTGCTCCACTGGGTATCGTTCCAGTGACATTAGGGAGGTATTTCTCGTTGATCCTCCCGGCAGTTACTACTTTGGCAATGATGTTCTGGTCGCTAGAGTTGGCTCTGTCTGCCCGATGTGCCAGCCTGCGCGCTTCAACAAGTAAAATCTCCAACTGGCCACCTGTTGCGATAGTCCGAGGTCTGTCGTTGCTCGCAACTGTCGCACTTTTGTTGGTGTCAGCATTTTGATACTCCAGCATCTTGGATGCCTGCTGATAGTGGTCGATGCGAACGCATCTTCGAATCATAGCGACGAAATGGTGCAGTTCCCACTCGTTCTGCAGACGGACATGCATGGACCATTCGTGCTTGCAGGCCGCTGGAGAGGCATCAGCAGGCATTGGTCCACATGCAATTGAATACGGCTTGGACGCACTTCTTTGTTGCTGTTTGGCTTGTTGGTCTGCTTTTTCCTCAGGGCAAGTCCGAGGATTGAATTCATTCCTTGGCGGTGCTGCCTTCGCTAAGTCCTGGGTCGTTTGGAAAGCTGCGTCATACACATTGATGCCAGCACCATGCACAGCCTTGAGCTGCATCATTGGCACGTTTGTGAGGATGTATCTCATGTTCTCATCCCGCGCATTTGGATCAGGTAGTAGTTTTCCAGGCATTGCAAGCTTGGCTCCGGGATTCTTCCTCCAGCTTTGCACGAATTCCGGAGCAAGTTCAAGATCGCAAGTCCCGTTTGGGTACATTGCCAGTACTGTCACAGGGACTTGCCGAGTGATGTGGGAGAGATGTTGGACGCACCGATGCTGGAGGTTCGATCTGTTTTTGTTGTCTATTGGCTGGCTTGCTATGATAGCCAAGTTGTCAAGCACTCTCCACCAGACTCCTGGAAGACCTCGGTCAAGAAACTCCTTCTCTGACAGTGGCAAAATAAATTTGTGTGGAATGACGTCATGGCAGGACCTGGGTATGAAGCTCTGCTTGAAAATGAAAGGAGGCACCATCTCGCTCAGTCCACTCTCTTGGTACTCACTGGTGAGGCAAGGGTCACGCAAGGGCGCTGGTCCATTGTTCTTACCCCAACCCCTTTGGCCAGGCACATACTGCCCTGGGTAGAACCTTTGGTTGAATTCATGCTCAGATCGCGGATAATCTAGTCTCTCTTCCACCATAAGCATCGCCTTGTCTCCTGCACAAATAGTCCGACGATTTTCAGGTTTTGCAAGAGCAGCCTTCACATACTCTCTGTCTCGCAGGGCGAAATCCACACTCAAGTTAGCATGGGATTTGTCTGGCAGCACATTACTTGCCTGGTTGGTGAGCACATCAATTTCCGGGGTAGCCAAGTCAGAAGCTTTACTGCAGAACACGGTGACTGATCTATCCTCATCAATGATCAAACGACTATCCAGGAGCACTTTTGCTTTGTAAGCCGCAATTTCAGGTTCCCTTTTTTCTTGTCTGCCCTTCGATTCGATATATTCTTTCATGTTTTTGAAGTTTCTACCCTCAGATTCTTGCGGTGTGCCTTTCCATTTCAACACCTCAACGATAATGGTCCTTTTGCCTTTCGCATCACCCTTCTCTTTCACATCACTCCAGCAACCAGGTGGAATGGGCAAGTAAAGCCTGCACCCATTGAACTTGATCACTGATGGATCTGCCATGCTTGATCCCAAGATCAGTTGCCAATTAGTTCGTGTCCGATGCATTGGCTGAGTGACCGAGGAGAAGCCGCGCAGTGCTGCTCTTATGCGATAGGTTGTCTCTTGGCCCGGCCTGTCAGCTGGGTCATCTTGAGGAAGAAGCAAGCCACGCAAAGATATCTCGATGAAGTTGGCAACATGCTTCATGCTGAAGTTGGCAAGCTTTTTACTGGGGTCATACCAGGCACCACGGTGTGAGGTAAAGATATTGGTCGGAATTCCAGCACCACAAAATTCAGGAGAAATACAATAAGGGTCATCATCAGCAGGCCCAGTATCAGGCTCCATCTCAATGTTGATGCTACCGTCATTGGAACCTGGTTGAGCACTTGGTGAACCAAGCGGTAGCTTGAGATTGAATTTATACCCCTTCTCGTGCAGCTTTTCCAAGGGTGTGAGCACTTTCGACATGAGCTCACTCCCGACAAGGTACAGGGTACGATTCTCATCGTCAGCAACACGATCAAGTTTGTCGGATGACAGGAATATCTCAGCACAGATCTGGCTGTTTAGCAGCAGGCTGGTGTCCAAATTCTTTGCGTCGCCTCTCTGATGAAGCGGGAACGGAATTTGTGCCTGGAAGGTGGATTTGCTGAAATCAGGTGTCTCGCCGTCCTCTAAGGTGGTGGTATACTTGTAACCAAAAGCATGCAAAGAGCAGAAAGTCTTCATGGAATTGCCGGATTTTTTGAGACTTGCTGCCTTTACAGTGATTTTAAAAGCTAACCAATGCACTTTAAGCAGTGGCGAAGACAACTGTTCGCAAAGTGCAAACCGATCATTCCAGACCCCTGATGGCTTGAGGACTTTAGTATCAGAATTCGGGTCATCATCTTCAGCAGGTATTGTTGTTTGATTCCAATGGATTCGAGGTCCATTGATGGTGCACCACACTCCTTTGTCCTGTGAAGCATCCTTTATCAGCTTTGCACCTGCAAACGGCTCTGAGTGCAGAATGACGGAGGAAATCCGGTCCAAACTTACAAAGTTTGACCAACCTGTCTGCTGGAAACCGCCAGTCCCAAGACGAGTGAAGGAGAGGCTGTGCAGATTGTCAGAGACAAACAGGTTTACTGTGTCTGTAGGCGAAAAGGGACCCTCTGAGTACGTCGGTCGCTGAGTTCGAAGCAATTCTTTGTTGTTTTTGTAATCTGCAAGTGCCTGCCCGTCCAGGAGAAGTTCAATTGCCTCCGTCCATTGAAGAGCGTCCATGTTGAGATCGAGTTTTATGCCAGCGCGGGCCTGTTGCACCAACGATATGTTTGCGGCGTTCAATGGGTAATTCCTGTGGAAAATCATGGTGTCGCGGTACCGTCGGAATCGTTCTTGAATATGCGTGACCACCCTTTCTCGAACATCTGCCACAGTCTTTCCTTTTTCGGCTGTCAATCGCCCAAGCTTCTCAATCATGAAGCTAGCTGCTTTGAGACGCATGGCACGACTTTTGTTGCGTTGATCCTTTTCTTTCTGGAAGCAGAACTTGAGCTTCATCCAACCTCTGCTGAGGTCAGCCTGCATCAACCGCATGGACATCTGCCTCACGAGGGCCTTCGTGCTTGAAACTTCCTTGTGGTAAATGAAAAGCGCCTCCCATGCCTTCACCAGCGGAGTACATGTTGCCCGTGTGATGGACAACTTCAGGGCACGCCTGTCTTGGTCAGCTGTGAGCATCTTTGCCAACTGGAATGACTTTTGCCAGGACTTCATTTGTTTCTCATCTTGTGGATACAAGTAGATTGGGCTTGCCCGCTCCTTCACGTCCACTCGTAGACGTTGCTTGTGGTTTCCTGCTTCCCATTTTGGGGCAACAGCTATCATTTTTTCTTCTACTACGAATGTTGCCTTTTGCAACTTGTAAGTACTTTTCAATGGAGCGGTCAGTGTGTTGATCTTATACACTTTCATTTCCCCCTGTTCAATAATGAAGTATCGTACCCGCCTGTTGCAATTAGCAAGTGAGCAGCCCTTGCTGGAAAACTTAATCAATTTTTCTTTGTTTCTTTCAGCTCCCTCTGCGACTTTCTTAATACTCTTCCTTCTGGCAGCTGCCACGTTCACCTCTTGCTGTCCAGCTTTGATCGTCTTTATTTTTGCCTTGAGACTGGCCACGTTGGCTGGTGCTTGTCCTCCCAATGGATCCTCGGCATCAACAAGCTCGACTTCGCGAGCAGCTACAAGCATCGCCTGTTTGATGGCCTTGTGGTACATCTCATTGGACTTTTTCAACCAATCTTTCTGGATTCGTACTTGTCCAGCTTGGGGAACATTGAGGATGACCGGATCTCGCTTCTGCTTCAGGACAACAAGTCCTTGTTGAGTTCGCAGCGTCGCCTGGGGCATGGTATTTTGATGAAGGGAAATGGAAGTCAAGCAGTTGGCAGGGCTTTGGCTACTGCTTCTTCTGAGCTCAGGCACCTTTCTCCCTAGCCTTCAC
>Ga0247602_1000085_pt1 | contig 10041 bp, 8 predicted proteins | sample 77RmetaT_FD_186066 | JGI IMG/M metagenome (GOLD analysis project Ga0247602, IMG submission 186066) | Metatranscriptome of seawater microbial communities from Monterey Bay, California, United States - 77R (Metagenome Metatranscriptome) | ecosystem: Environmental > Aquatic > Marine > Coastal...
CAATATAATGCATTGCTCCTGACTTGTAATCAGGACCTATTGAAATTTTTCTAATATCCATTAGTATACTCTAAGTTCAAAGTTTCCTTGGGCAATGTCTGCCACGGTTGATGCAAAATCTCGGTCTAATTTATCAATTGTAACTTGTCCGTTAGCTTTAAGATACCCTCCGAAAAAACATAAAGCTTTAGAATCTTTAGTACCACCATACCCATTTAACAATACAAGAACAGGTTGGTCTCCAAATGCTACGGCAGGTCTTATTACAATTTCATTACCGGAATCTACCCAAGTAAAAGTTGTACCTGTGGTATTATTAGCTTCTACTACTGATACATTTCCTCCTGTCGATGAGAATATTGCTTCATAACTTGTATAAGGTAACGAGCCACCACCTGTTGGTGTTTCCCATTGTGTTTGAACTGACGTTCCACTAATAGACTTAATACCTAATATCTGTGTGTCTGCCGTTGGTAAGCTTTCAGGTAATGAAATTTCTTGTGCTGCTCCTGTATCAGGTGCTTGAAGAATAATTGTTTCCGGAGAGCCTTTACTTGCTCCTGTTTCAAATTCTATTTTTCCACCTTCTGTACTTCCGTTTCCTGTAAGCTTTAATACTCCGTATCTAAAGGTTGGGTTAAGAGATGACCCAATTTGAACCTTAGTAAGTCCTGCAGTCCCTGTATCTAAAGTAAGTCCTACATTCCCATCTAATACACTATTGTTATTATATTGAATCTGTGCTGGAGAACCTCCGGCACTTGCAGTTATAGCAACATTTCCACTACCGAGAAGACTATTTCCGTTAACTGTTTTAATGTTTGAGCCACTAACTAAAGCAGCTTGTTTGTCATCAAATTTAACAAAATCACCTGAATCTAAATACCCATCAACTGTTCTTGTAGACTTAGCCATACTAAGCGAAGGAGTATTTCCTCCTGAACTTACTATTGGAGCAGTCCCTCCAACTGATGTGACAGTTCCACCACCACCACTAACTACAATATCTCCACTTCCTAAAATAGATTGACTATTTATAGTTTTAATGTTTGTCCCACTAACTAAAGGGTCTTGGTAATTGAAATCAATTATTTTTCCCGGGTCACCTGCACCACCATTAGTCATTGTAACTCCTGAGCCTGTAAACCCAAATGTACCTTGGGCAGTAGAACTACCTACTTTAATACTATTTACAGTTGATACACCACTTGCATTAAGTTGTATTGTTTTAATTCCGTCTTTGTCGGTAAATACACTTTGAGTTATACCGGAACCCATAGTTATTTTGTCAAGCCAAAAACCTGATGAAGTATCTGCTGCATCAATTTTAAATTTCTCGTCAGCACTACCTCCTACTGTACTCCATATAGATGTGAAGGGAGATGACGAAGTCGGTGTTTTGTCAATAACCAATACTTGACCGGGAGCAGGTTCGTTTTCCGGCAACGCAACTGCATAGCTTTGTTTTAGGATTTGACCCGGAGATGCCCAAGCAGCAAATTGACCTGAGCCAAGTGCATCATAATATCTTGTCTCTCCATAAAATGCACCTTCACCGGCTCCTGCAAATATATTTAACTGACCTTTGATTTCTTGTGCTTTACCAATATTAACGACAGGGTTGTTTTTTAAAGATACATCTACCTTAAAAAATTCACCTGCATTGAAAACACCTCCTTGATTAAACTGAACACCGAACTCAGGTTCAGAAGGATTTCCTCCTCCAATACCTGAACCATCTATATTAATTAAGTTCCCTACTGTAGTTATTGTAATACCTCCCTTACCTGCTAAATCAATATCAGGTCCGGTTGCTCCCTCAATAGTTTGGATACCTCCACCACCACTACCTGTAATAGTGATATCGGTTCCGGAAGCACTAATACTAATGCCTCCGGCTCCTATTAAGTTTAAGTCACCCGTAAGGGTATTTAATGACTGAACGGAAGAAGAACCTCCGGGTACTAATGCAATGATATCACCAATGGTATAATTCATTGTAACATCAGCATCGTCAACATTTGTTCCAATTACTTTGTCATTTACTGTTGGGATGCCATCAATTGCATATGTACTTATTCTTGCCATTATTCTGTTTTTTCTTGTTCTATTTTTTTAATCTCTCCTGTTTGTACATCAATCTGTGAATCACTACCATACTTTTCAGATAGCTTTAATTCTACTTCTCCGTACTCTTTTTTCAGTGTATCAATTTTTGATACAAGTGATGATTGTTGTAAAACTGCATCACCTAATTGCATTTTCAATTGGTTGAATGCGTTTAGCATTGATTGAATTTGTTTCAATTCTTGCTCCGTTAATTTTTTACTTTTTGCCATTTGATTTATATTTAATTAATTATTAGTTACAAAGATATGAAATTTTCATTTACCTCGATGGCTCAAACTCGCAAGGACTTAATAGTATACAAGTAGTGGTGCCATCATCAAAAGTGATTTGTAAAAAAGGTTGCTTTCTTTCAAGGAAAAAATCTTGCCTTACTATTTTAACCTGTTTCCCCTCAATATAAACATCTCCACCACCATCTTTTCCGGCAGGACCTTCAGGTCCCGTAGGTCCCGTAGGTCCCGTTGCTCCTGTAGGTCCCCTTGAACCCGTTGCTCCCTGAGCACCTTGTGGTCCGGTGTTTCCTGTAGTACCCTTTGCACCGGCAGGACCCTGAGGACCTGTACTTCCTGTATTACCCTTTGCTCCGGCAGGACCTTCAGGTCCTTGTGGTCCGGTTGCTCCGTCAGAACCATTTGTTCCGGCAGGACCTGTACTACCTTTTGCTCCGGCAGGACCTTGTGGTCCTACTCCTCCGGTGTTTCCTGTACTACCTTTTGGACCCTCAGGTCCTTCAGGACCTTGTGGTCCTGTTATACTTTTTCCATCAGCACCGTTTGTTCCGTTTGTTCCTTTAGCACCCTGTGGTCCTTCAGGTCCTTGAGGACCCTCTGCACCCGTGTCTCCCTTTGCACCGGCAGGTCCTTGAGGACCTATGCCACCTGTACTCCCCGTACTTCCTTTCGGTCCTTCAGGTCCTTCAGGACCTGTTGCTCCATCAGAACCATTTGTTCCTGCAGCACCTTTCGGTCCTTGTGGTCCAATGTCTCCTTGCTTTCCTTGTGCACCCGTGTCACCAATGTCCCCTTGAGGTCCTTGAGCACCTGTGTCACCCTTAGCACCCTGTGGTCCTTCAGGTCCAACTGCACCGGTATCACCCTTAGCACCTGCTGCTCCCGTATCTCCTTTAGCACCTGCTGCTCCGTTCTTTCCGGCAGGTCCCTCAACACCTTGGTCACCTTTTGCTCCGGTATCACCTTTTCCTCCTTGAGGTCCTGTCAACCCAATAGGTCCTTGAGCACCTGTGTCTCCTTTTACTCCTTGGTCGCCTGTATCTCCTTTAGCACCTTGGTCACCTTGTTTTCCTGCAGTTCCTTGAGGACCTTCAACACCTTGGTCGCCTTGGTCGCCTTTAGGACCTTGGTCGCCTTGGTCACCCTTGGCTCCGTCAGTTCCGTTAGTTCCGGCAGCACCTCTTGCTCCGGCAGCACCGGTATCTCCTTTTGCACCTTGGCTTCCCGTGTCACCTTTTACACCTTGGTCACCCTGTGGTCCTTCCGGACCTTCCGGTCCTGTCAAGCCTCTTGCTCCTGTGTCTCCTTTAGCACCGGCTGCACCTGTGTCTCCTGTGTCTCCTTTAGGTCCTTGTGGTCCGGTGTTTGTTGGTAGGGTTACTGTGTTTCCATCGCTTATAGTAAGTTCTTCATTTACTACAGACAAAGTTTGTCTATCGACACAAAATTCAATTGCTCTTGACTCTTCGTTAATAGTTACATTTGTTCCTTTACAACCTAAAAAAGTTAAAGTATCACTATTGCTAATTGCTTTAATAGAAGTTTTGCCATCAGTTACGTTTTTAAATATATTCTGAGAAGAACCTTTGTCGTTGTTTGTAAGTGTAATTGTTTCATCTGTAGTTTGGTTTAGTGTGAAGTCTCCTCCACCACTCATACCTGAACCTGCAGATAATGTAATTTTGTTATTGCTTACAGAGGCTGAGTTGTCTGTCCAAGATGCAGTTAGTGTTCCACCATCATTCTGTGTGGCAGTTAATGTTTTAGTTGTGTTGCCTGTTACGGCAAGTTTATTAATTGTGTTATCATATGCAGAATTCCATTCAGTTGAGTTACCTCCTGCTGCATACATCCCACCTGTTGTTGTAAGGTCTTTATTATAGTTTACAGTAAATGGAACCTGTGCATTGTCAACTCCTGAAAAATTAGAAGTCAACATAATATTCAATAAAGGCACGGAAGTATAACCACCTGTCGTTGGTATATTACCCCAAGTTAAAGTAAACCTTGTTCTGTTATCTCCTGTGTGAATAGAATTTATAACGTGAGCATTTAATCCCCAATTTGTAAACCCATTAGTTCTTTCAAAATCTGAAGTAGCACCTGCATTAACATCCCACCTTCCGGTAGCATTATCGTACTCTTCTATCTCTACAGTTAATCCCGGATAGGTAAACCCTGTCCACGATGTTTCAATCCACAAAATAGCCGTTGTCGGCCAACCTGTTGAAGCAGTTACTTCAAACCTAAACTTTTTAGTTGTATTTGTTATAGACCCTCCTGAAGATGTACTCTTCTGACCATCCAATATGTTATTAAACATAGGGGTATTATCCCAAGCTACCCAAGACGAACCATTCCAATATTCAGTATTAGAATATGGTTGGTATCTAATAATGTCTGACTTAGCACCTTGTACAAACCATCTTAAATTATTGTTACCTGAATAGCTATCATAATAATAAGCATTACTTGCTACACTATGATAAGGTTGAAAACAAGAATCATTAAAGTATACATCGTCATTAAAAGTTTTAGTTCCACTTCCAATCACCTGTGCACCCGATGTTCTAAGAACAGTGCTATCAACATCAAAAGTAACGGTCTTAGCTGATGATTGATTTAATGTAAAATCCCCACCATTTGACAAACCATCTCCTGCACTCAAAGTAATTTTTGAATTGTTTACAGTCGGGTTAGCCGGTACTTCAGCGAGAGTAATATACTTTGCTCCGTTGGTTAGCTGATTATTATTAGTTGGAATTGTTGTGCTCGTAAAAGCATTGGACCCCAAAGATGTACCGTTAACCTTAAGGTCATCGGTAACGTCAATGGGTTCCTTAAACTTTATATATGCCATTTATATTAGCTTCCTATTTTCTGAACCATTACCACAAGTGCTGCTGCAGCTTGTGTTTTCGCAGTTCTTACTGTTACATTATCTTTATCAGTTCTTTCTACCGTAACGTGAACGGTGTCAAAAGGCGAAGCATTTGAGTATACCTGAACCATTACATTCTGTGAACCAAGGTTGTGATTAACAGTGAATTTATCACTACCACCAACTGTTTCAACATATTCTCTTGCAGTTTGACAAGACTCAACTTCTGCACAGAAGTTTTTAACTTGACCTGCTCCGATAGCGATATCTGCATCTGTTAAAGAAGTTACCCTACCTTTAGCATCAACTGTTATTGCAACAGATTTAGAAGCAGTACCTGCACTACCTGCAGTTACTCCTGAAGCTGAAAGGCTTACTGCACCTGCCGATACACTTAATCCACCTGCAGTTGGGAAGTTAGCAATACCTTGAACTGTTGCAGTTGCAACGTCAATGTTCTTGTTAATCTCTGTCCAATCTGCTGCAGTTGTTGGAGTATCAATGTTAGCGATAACTAAATCACCAATCTCTAATGTAGGACTCCAAAATCCTGCAGGATTTCCTGTCCCTGCTTTTGTTACTGCATATGTCCAACCTTTCTTAACACCTACTGATGGTGCTGCAGTTGTCGCATCGTATCCACCTTGGTAGATTAATGCTCCCGAACCTGCGAATGTTGTATCTACATAGTTCTTAGTTGCTGCATCTTGTGCTGCCGTTGGATTAGTAACATCAGTAATTTTGTTAGATGCCATACTTAAATCCACGGTAGGTGCTCCCCAAAGACTAAGACCAAGGTCATTAATAATAACCTTGTTTTGGTCTGCTCCTTTATCAAACAAGCCAACTAAGTAATCTGTCTTAGAATCTACCTTTGCAGATTTTGTAGGAAGTTCCGAAAGGTCAAGTACAATATTAATAGTATCTGTAGCTGCTACATCAGTAACAATACCTTCACCACCGGCAAAGTTTATTGAGTTACCATTGCTAATTGTTTCAGCAGTTCCTGAATCAGCTTCAATAGTAAACGAACTCATTGTTCCGGGTGCACTACCTGCAGTAATAGAGGTAATGTGACCGGTTGCGTTTGTTACTACTTGAGAAGGATATGCATATGTTCCTGCAGTTCCAAAAGTATCGTGATTAATAGTTACCGTATCTGTAGCACCAACTACACCCGACAATGCAGTACCACCACTAATAGTAAGTGTCTGTCCGTCAGTTACTGTTTGGTCTGTACCACTATCTGATGTCAGTTTGAATGAACTCATTGTTCCTGCACCACCATCGCCAACTTTAGTTATTCTACCTTGAGCATCTACCGTAATATCTGCTGAGGTATAAGCACCTGCAGTAATTCCTGTAACAGGTAAATCAATACCAACAGTTAAAGCAGTAGATGTTGAAATGGATAATGTTGAAGACGTAAACGAAACCGTGTTTCCTGAAGCTACAGAGAATGGAGTTTTTCCATCACTAATATCGAATCCTGCAAATCCTGAAGGAATAGTTGCCCAAGTTCCATCTCCCTTTAAATACTTAACATTGTCTGCTGCTGCAGGTGCAGGTACTGAACCTTTTGTTCCTGCAGTTGTTCCATTTGCACCTGTAAAGTCATTAATACTAATAGCCGGTGTAGCACCTCCACTTGAAACTATTGGAGCCGTTCCGGTTACTCCTGTTACTGTACCTGCGTTAGCAGTAAAAGGTAAGTCTTTTACTTGTGCATAGTTTACAACACCCTTAGCATCAGAATAAATAACGTGAGCCTCAAGAGGAACAACAGTACCTGCTAAGTTTGTTGCAGAAAGAATAATGTTTTTTGCAGTTGAATAATCAGGACCAATTGTAACTGCTCCTGTTGAAGAGGAAGCCACAAGTCCTGCTCCTGCAGTAATTCCTGTTACACCACCTTGTCCATCAAGTTCTACCCAAGCAGTACCATTATAATACTTTAGTGTTTTCGCACTTGAATCAAAAAAGAACTGACCCTCTCCGAGAGCAGATGCCGGATTGCCCGGATTGTTTTGTGCGAGGACATTTTGGATTTCTAATCCCGTTAAGTCAATCGCATCTAAAAATTTTATTGCCATAATTTGTTTTTTTTAGTTGCAGTACGCTTGACCTGAGAAAGGTGCTGCGAATGTTATTGTTACTCTATTTTTATTAATATAATCTACTTTTCCAAATACCTCTTCATTAAAAGAGTTTACTGCAGTTACTGCAGGAAACTTGTTTAAATCGTGTGTTATATCCCATTGATATATTGGTACACCTTGTGTGAAAACAAAAGTTTTATCACCACCTGTACCTGATGGGTTCCAACGTAGCAAAGATATAAAATATTCTTCATCCTTTTCAAGTTGACCCTCACCCGACACAAGGGTTAACCCTATATCATAAAATTTAGGATTTCCACTTGGAACACTACTATCCCAATCATACACACCAAATTTTGATATATCATTTGTATTTGATATCAATACTTGAGAACCTATAATAGCTGAATAAAAAGATGAAACGTTTGTAGGTGTTCCCTGACTAACATATTTTAAACTTGCTTCGCTTAAAACTATTTTTGATACATCTGAGAAATTTACAACCTTTCCTTGTGGTGGGTCAAAAGATAATGTTCCGAGTTCCAATGTGTCTCCCGGCTCTAAGAATTGAAACTTATATCTTAATGTTTGAGTGTCTATTGAAGATGACTCATTAATATATTGGACCATCTTGCTAACAGAAAAGTTTTTAGTTCTTCCATTGTTAACATTAGTTCCAATCATTTTGTCACCTCCGACTACGTTCTCATCTATTGGATATAACCTAATTCTTGACATTTATACTTGCAGTTTTTATTATTTACAAAGGTACTGAAATTATTTGATGGTTTATTTTTTTGAATCCGAGTAAGACTTCATCATTTTCTCTCCTGTCCTACCTATAACATATCCACCAATACCTAATTGTAATAAATTCCAAAACTCATTTTCTAACTCAGGTATCCTTAAATCAAATAATGGTGCAAGAAATTTTACATAGATTACTATAAAACCAAAAGCTAACATCAATATTGGTCTCCAACTTCTTTGAAGCCAATTACCTTTTGCTTCTGTAACTATGATTTCAGTTTGCATTTTTTGCAACTCTAATTCTTTTTGAATTAAAATTTGCTTAATAACATTTTCTGCTTTGATTTTTTCCTCTTTAGATGTAAAGAGATTATCGAGTCCTCCGAGTAAGTCTTTAACTACACTCCCCCCGAACCATTCCACTATTTTTTTCATATTCTATTTCGCTTATATATTTATACTCTTCCGTTGCATCGAAACTTGGACAAGCTTTATTTGCGAAATCATTGTGTCCGTGAACGACACTGTCTGTATGAATAGCCTTTAAAGTCATTAGAAGACTTTCTAAGCTTTCTTCTTGCTCACAAGTTCTTGTGTCTTTTGGTGTTTTACCGTCAGACTCAACACCCCCGATATAACAAATGCCCAAACTGCTACTATTGAATTTCTTACAATGAGCACCTTGAACATTATCTGCTCTTCCCTTTTTTATTGTACCGTCTAAGTATATGATGTAATGGTATCCAACATCTCTCCATCCACGACCATTAACGTGCCAATCTCTTATAGTATCAATAGTTATGTGTTGACCTTCTCGAGTTGCAGAACAATGGACTATAAGTTTTTCAATTTTCATTGTTGTTTTTTTCTCTACGCTCCTTGTCCAACAAGTACCAACGTTGAGCCGTGTACCCCACTGAAAGGATTAGCAGCGTGATTTTTAAAATCATATCTATCTGCGACATTGAAATCGCAAAAGTACCTATATTAAGAAGGTACATCTTTATATCTCCCATCCAACTACTCATTAGGTTTTAGTTTGTAATTAAAAGCGATGTCACCCCAAGTGGTTGTATGTACCCAATAGTTTTTCATATACTAATTGTTATTCCTATAGTTAATTTTTCCATCTTACCAAAGTGCTATAATATCCTCACAAGTTGTATATGTCTTCCAAACCTTCTTTACTTGTACAGGAAAGAAACCTTCTTTTACATTCTTGAAAATTACAGGCAATTGATTTGCCAATGGAGTTATATTTAAGTCTTTACCTGCACCACCTGTACCAATATATAAAACACATCCGTTGTTTGCATCTTGATAATTATCAACTGCACTTGCTGCGTATATTGTGTATCTTTCTGTACCTCCTACATTTGTAAAGATGTCAGCATTTAGTGTCAATGTTTCTTGGTCTACTAATGCAGTTACCGTAGCTGAAACATTGTTGCTTGTATTAACTACAATGTCACCTGCCTTTACTCCGTTTTTTATAAACTCTGCATTAGACTCACCAATTAATTGATTAGTAGAAATTCCGTCATTATCCCCACTACGTCTAATTACCGTGTATGGTACGTTAGCATTATCTGAAGTGACAATGTTAAGTGCTTGATATCCTTGTGTTTTATTTGTTGCCATATCTTATTGGTTTTTGTAAGGAAATTTTTCGTTTAAAGTTTTTTTCCTTTTGCCACACCCACAATCTCTTTTTAAAACTTTGGCTCCGGCTTCAACAATTTGTTTGATGCCTGTGGCAGTTGTTATTTTTTCTACGGTATCTCCGAGTCCTTTTGATTTCATTGATTTATTTTTTACAAGTACATAGTTTATTTGGACAAGAATCAACACTAAACATTAGTTTAGAAACTAACCAATTCCACCAACACTGAAATTTGCACCATACTGACTGCATCCACAATCCTATTTTTACAAAGAGTCTACCCATAAC
>Ga0247602_1000086_pt1 | contig 10018 bp, 1 predicted proteins | sample 77RmetaT_FD_186066 | JGI IMG/M metagenome (GOLD analysis project Ga0247602, IMG submission 186066) | Metatranscriptome of seawater microbial communities from Monterey Bay, California, United States - 77R (Metagenome Metatranscriptome) | ecosystem: Environmental > Aquatic > Marine > Coastal...
ATGCACTTCCATCGTTGCACAGTGTCATGTCCTCCATCCAATGAGCAGTCAAAGAGCAGTTTCCGATGCACAAGGCATCAACTGCTACTCAATATGCCCAAGCCTGTCTGCGCACGTGGCAAAAGAAGTTCAGCAAGATGAGTACAACGGAGTTGCTTCAAAGACTGCGGAGCTCTGGACGCCGAGGATCGTCTTGATGTGCCTTCTGCCGATTGCTGACCCTTTGAATTCACAACACAACCAGACGAACTTCGTTTAACCAACCCAGAGTCCACCGTGGATACCTTATGCCGGAGAAGCTCGTAAGACATCACCAACGCCAGCTGCGGCAGGTTGCTTGTCGCGCATGTGGGAACATCAGTGTCAATTCTCTCTGCATGAGTGAGGACCTGGCAGACAGAACATCGATAACGCTGATAGTGTACAGGGAAATCTTGCGACATCGCACTTCCCTTGGAAACAGGCTCTGCCAGAACACTTGGCCCCCGGGTGAGAACGCCATATGTTGGACAAGCACTATATACTGTTGACCCTACATCCTGCGGCATGGCCAACCACTGGACACCAGGCAGATTCACTCCATAACGTGCTCGCAGCCACCGCACAAACGATTTGCAACCCCCTTGGTTCGGACAAGAGCGCGCTTCTGCTGATCCCAGTGTGCACAAGCATGCACCTGCTTGCATTTGCTGTCTTGGTTGCGATGCGAGCCATGCGGCTGGAACGTGCCAAGAACAGCAGCCACAGAGGCATGCAATGCGAAATGTCCCGCGACTGGCGTCCCATACCTTGTGCCTCTCGTGCTCGTGCCATTGCGCCATCAGGGTGACAATTTCTGGGCTTATATTCCTGATGAGAACCTGGGAGCTCAGGAATGACAAAGCAGCATAAATAGGCATGTGGTATGTCTCAGCAAACACTGCAAGTACTGAAGCCATAGCAAGACCGCCACGTCCAAATGCAGAGCTGCGAATGGGATCTGCTGCAATAATTGGCAATTTGTCCACGGTAGTGGTTGAAGTGGAGTATCGCTCTCCTGCAGGACCATCTACTAAGAGCACAACACCACGCCTGATTGCAGCGTGACGCAGAAAGTCAAATAGAATTGGAAGCCAGCTGAGGGGATCTTCTGGTTTCCATGATCCAGAGTTTGGGAGTGCCAAGACATATTGTGTATGCTTGAAGGAAGCCAACTGTTGTGAATTTTGCGGCCGAAAGTCAACCACGTGTGTCCACGATCGCTGAGTCAGCTGCGCTTGCAGACTGCTCTGATTGCTTACTCTTTTGGTGCCTGGACCAATAACGTCACGCAGGCTGATAGAGTCAAAAGCCTTGCAAGCACAAGATGACACACGCTGTACATCCTCATCAGAAGCCTCCAAAACAAAAAAATCATCCAGAATCCTCGTGAAGCAGCTGGTGATCTCAGATTGAGTTGCGCAAATCAGCGGTCGAGCATGCTGCAAACTTTCCACTAGGGACTGCTGACAACAGGCAGAACTCCCGCCGATGCTGTGCGACATGCTCCTGGGGGAATCGGCAATGCTGCTCGCAGCGTCACTGTGCAATGAGTATTGGTCTTGCAGAACTCCCTGCTCAACACCAAGCTTGCTACTGGCAAACTTCAATGCTTCACTTGCAACAATGTCAAATCTATCAAGAGCTGTATCAATGTTTGGCCTTCGCTGTGGGTCGCGGGGTAGCATCGAATGTATGAAGTCGATCACTGGTCTATTGTTGTCCAGCAGGCTCTTGTTTGCATCACTGATAACATCGCCTCCGGAATCTTCGAGCATCTTCCCGGTGACTCGGCAGTAAAAAGTGCCATAGTCATCGTCTTGAAAAAGAAACCGGGTCGTTAGCAGCTCAAAAATCAAGCAACCAAGCGACCAAATGTCTGCGGCCTCATTTGTACCCAAGCGTTTGCGGCGATCAAAGTGGCTAGCTTCTTTCTTGCTGATACGCTCGAACTCCAACATCTCAGGACACTTTACAATCTCAGTGCCGCGATTTCTTGTATCCAGCTCGTCCTCTGCAGCCATCATTCGCGACTCACCAAAGTCTGCAACAGCGATACATGGGATTTGATTGGTCGAATTCATGTCAACATCCACCATGATGTTATCACACTTCAGGTCATAGTGAACAATCCCATGACGGTGAAGTGCCTGAATTGCTTTCAGGATTTGTCTGTACACCACCAAGAGCAGTGGAAGATGCTCATTTAGTGAGCCATTCAACATTCCCCGCCATTTCTTCAAGCTGGTGGGATAATACCTCATCACTATCCAGTAACCGCTCTCGTCTACTCCATAATCAAACAATTGGCAAACGTGACTCTCGAATCTCACTGCATCAAGGCAAGCAACCTCACTGAAAACATCATGGCAGACACACCTATCTTGGATTGAAGCCTGTTTTGAAATCTGCTTGATCGCCACTGTTCCAATCCCGCCAAGCAGCACATCACATCGGTACACAGTTCCAAATGTACCTCCAGCAAGTCTTGTCCAGTTTGCGTACATCCATCGATGCATTGAGTTTTCGCAGAGCAGCTTCAAGGGTCGCAAAGCGCCAGTGTGACATATACTGTCGACATGCTGCGTTAATTGTGGTAGGATTCCCTTGTTTGCACTGTGATTGAGGTGAAGACTCAACAAAAATAGGATATTCCGCTGCTTGTGTGCTAGTGGCTGCTGGTGGCAATATCTTGGGTCCAGAAGTCCCTTTTCTGGTTTTACTAAAAGTGCCAGAATCAGCGCAAGAATCAGTGTGTGCATTTCGTCGTCACAATAGATCCACCTTCTCTGGCGCCCTTCAAAATAGAACAGATTCTGGTGGATGACGTCCATGCATGAAAGGTCAACCTCTGTCGCTGGCGCGCTGCAAGCTGAGCCTGCCACCGGAGACTGGTAACCTGAAGCAGTCGGTGTTGTGGATTCGCATTCAATACCACCTTCAGCACTGCCTGGTGGCAGAGACTCAGTTGACGCAACCCGGGGCATCGTGGCAACGGTCACCGTTGGCACTCCCAATGCTGGTGATATGCTGCGGGTGGCCTTTGGTTGATTAGAGAGCGTCGCGACTCCAACCCCAGAAGGGGGTGCCGGTGGTGGTTCGGTTCCCGGCTCCTCTGGTGGCGCTGCACCAATGCCTGAGCATCCCTGCAGACTTTGAGGCACCCCATGTAACAACAACTTTGGTACGGGGCGCTTGCCTGCAGACATACTTGGCAAAACAGCAGGACCGCAGGAGGCGCTCAATTTGTTTGCCACTGTCTCATTCACTTGGTTTCTCACTCCGACCACGCGCACTCTTCGTGGCTCAGGCACCAGCAACCTAGGCACAGGAGGAATGTTGGGTCTTTCCAGAGCCACTGTGAGATTATCACAGTCGCAATCCTGGTCTGAACTGCTGTCATCAACAGCGAACTCATTACCTTGAGTGTCCCTTACTTGATGTGCATCCTCTGTGTCGGCGTCTGATGAATCATCCTGTGGTCTCTGGCAACCTGTAACACCATCTGCAACAGTGCATCCATCATCTTCTCCCTGACCAACCTCTGATGAATCATCGGAATTTGAGTTGGACGGTGGAGGAGGTGACAGAGGGTGTGTGGGGTGAGGTTGGTCACGCGAATCTCGAGGTGAGCACACACTGTGGACTGCAGATCCCAAGCAAAGAGATGCGGCCCCTAGCTGCACCTGGCCATTCTGACCAGGAAGCTCACTCATGGTTGGCTCTTCAGGAGGTGGAGCTCCAAGGCCTGAAGTGCCCTGAAGTGATGGTCTGATGCCCATAAATGAGAGTCTTGGAACTGAGCTGCGACCTGGTCTCTTTGCCATGGCAAACCTATCACATGCTCTGCTGCCACATCCTGAAGAACAGGGACTGCGATCAGTGCTAGTTTCAGACCCACTGAGACAGCTAGGTGCTTGCGCTTCGAAACCATTGAGCATCCAGTCATCATTCGCACACAAGCTTTGAGGTTGTGGCACCAGTCGTTTTGCCACTGTGCGTCCGGCAACATCACTGAGGGGACCTCGTGGTGATGCGCCAGCCAGGTGCGATTGAGGCCGCCTATCGCTGCCAAGCGCGCTTCCAATCGAACTTCTCCGTGCACTCCCTCCTGTACTACTAAATGGTGTAGATTGAGGAGTAATTGCTGGGCTGCGTCCTCCAGCCCCCAAAGCACTGCTTCGGCTCGTTGCAGGACTCATGCCGATACCCGGTGCTTGCCCGTCCACATCTTTGGTCAGACACCGGTTGCCTGAGCCCATGGTCTGTATTGCCAGTTTCGGAATCACTGGAGGAGAGCTACGTGGAGCCTCATTCATTGTTAATCCGCCATCAGTGCAGCACTGCCATGCTCTCTCGTCAGCTGCGAGCAATGAACTAGCATCAGGTATGCAAGAATCTATGCCAGTTGCATGTAATTCCCCTATGTGGCAGGCTTGTTGTTCGTGCAAACCACTTCCATGCTCTCGAATCTCACCTGCTGGAGGTGGAAGCGCCGTCACTGTGCCATCGCGTTTCGATTGCTCAGCTAAGACATCAAAAGAAAGTTTCGGAATAGATGATTTATGTTGCTCACCCACAGCCAGGTTTTTATGCTTCTTCAGCTCCACCACTTCAGTGTTCGGTGACTCAGGTGGCACAGGAGGCAATGTTGTTGCAATTGGGGCCATTGCTTGCTGGCCTGCTGCTGGACCAAATGATGTGTCGCTGTTCAGCACTTGCTGTGGCTCCTCAGGTGGTGGCAAGCCCAGCATCCCTGTACCCTGCAAACTAGCTGGCATACCACGAAAGTGAAGTTTTGGAACCTTTGAACGAGCTCCTTCACGAAACACAGTTCCAACAGTGTTGGTTGTGGTGGTGGTTGTGGTGGTGCTGCTGGTGGTGAGCACTGATGGTTTGGTAGGCCCAGCAGTTGCAGAATCATCCGCGCCTGCCAGCTTAGCAAAGCCAATATCTGCGCACTTGCTATCGCCATCTGGTGGTGTAGCCGCAGGCGGCAATGATGCAGACATGACTGGCAAAACAGCAGTGGAGATGACAAGAGCACGCCCTCCTGCCCCAATTGCAGGACTAGATGCGCAGCTCCCCACACTTGAGTTGCTGCAGCCACTAGCCCGGGAGGCCTGCCGCTGAACTGTCCAGAGAAACCGGTCTCTCATTTGAGTCGTTTCGTGCTCAAGGTCGATTTCACCAGCTAGAAAATCAAGAACCGAGAGTTGATGGAAAGCGGTTCTGGGCATATCAGTGTCCGAACGCAGACTCACCATAGCAAGAAGCACTTGCAAATGCAAGCGGCAAAGGCAAACAAGCTCAGAGCCTGCCTGACAGTCACCCTTGCAACTAGTATACAGCCTCACAAAAGCAAGGAAGTGGCGTCGCACGTAAAACTCTGAAACCGATGCCTCGCGAACGTACACAGTGTTTACCACTGCAGGGCTACGGAAAAGGGCTCTTTCACAGAGAACCAATTTGGCAATCAAAGGGCCACCGGCCAGAGGGAGAGACTTTGACAGTCGGCATACAAGGCCACTAGGTGGCAAGAAAAGGAATTGCAGCCACTCCAGCAAACAGTCAGAGAGAGAGTCAGCAGTTGCGGTTGCCATGTCGCACAGATGATCATGGATCCCAATTATACCAAGTGGCTGTTGAATTGCATGACCATAGGCCATACGTTGCCTTGCACTATTGCTGGGTATAGTGTCTTCATGTGGTGGATCCTTAGGTACGGTGGTTGTGCGGGAAGACGCACCAAGAATAGCGCGGCTGGATTCCAGGACAGCCACAACAAACCCAAGTACCCTGCAGCGAAAGCCCGTCGCACCTTCTTCACAGGAATCTTGCCTGCATTTCATAGGAGGGGGCTCATCCAGGACTGTATCGCTAAAGATTCGGTCAACAACCCGTGGAAAGAGACCCCAAATTGTTCGACCAGGGTCCAACCCCTTTGCTACTGAAACAGTGGGTAGATTGCCGGCTGCAGAACGCTCTCCAGAATGGGGAAGCCGAGGCGGTACTCCTTGAAGGCTGCGCAAAGAATGTGACTTGTTGATGGTGCGATGTGCACTGCGACTTGGCGACACAGAACCAGCAACAGCTCGTGATGTCAGACTTGTCACATGACCTGCTGCTGCTGCTGCTGCTGCTGCTGCTGCTGCTGCTGGACCTACTGATTGGGATGAGGGATTCGGTGGCAGATCAAGAAATTGGATCAGCACGACCTTGGCGAATTGGGGAGAAGAGATTCCAGCATATCTTACAGCTCCCCACAGAAGCGCGCCAACAAGTTGGAGGTATGCGACCCAAAGCCGCGTTGCATGGGCGGGCAGTGGCAACGCACTTGCAGCATCAGTGTTGCAACAGAGATGATCCTTGACTGCAAGTAATGGCATACCCACAGCATGGAAGACCTGTAAACAGTGAGTCCTGCTTGTACTTATTCGAATGTAAACACTGCATAGCCTCAGGAGGAATGCAATCCTAACCTGTGAAGAGCCAACAGCATCAGGACCAGCGGTTGTTGCACACTGAATGCTTCTCAGATGTAAAATTGCCTGCCCTAGAGCTCGCGCAAGCTGCTTGAGAAATGCATCTGCACCAAGTTGCACATGCCAGCGGTAAGCGTGCTTCTCATGTCGTCTAGCCGCTGCCGAGTCTCCAGCAGTCCAAGTACCCAAATGGGCGGGTGGGAATCCCATTGCTGTGTCTTTGCAAGTCTGTGTTGCTTGTGCCTGGTATTCCGCATGCATGCTGAGAAGACGCCACATGCATGAAGCTTGGGTATCATCTACACATATGCACAGCTCTTCGCATGCACCGCGCTGAGCACTGGAGGCTGCACATATGCACCTCCGCGATGACCAGCTTTGCTGAATTCTTGAATGTAATTGTACCATTTGCTGCAGACGGACTTGTGGAAGCTTCTGTTGAAGCAATCCGCGCAGCTGTGCACCATCACAAGAATCAGTTGCCAAACCTGACGAAACTGAAGCACCCAGCACTGTTTCCTTGCTATCATCCCAGTCACTCGTGTCATTGAAAGAGAAGGAGCACACTCCAGATCGTGAACAAGAGGCTTGGAGAATGTCGAAAATATCATTTACTGGCACATGGGGTCCTAATATTCTTACAGATCTTGGTGTGATCATGCAGAAGCGCTCCATCAGAAGAAGCACATGAAGCCGAATTCTCCGAATTAGAGCAACTCTGGCTGACCGAATGTCTGCAGGAGCTGACAGACAGGTTGCGGAGTTACTGGCAGCTGCAGATCCAGTGCTTTGCATGGGATGTGCAGCAGAACCATTTGACGTAGGCAACGGTGGCACTGCACAATGTGCAGCAGCTCTTGTTGAATGCAAAGAACAAACAGACAAGGATGGTGATGTTGCCTGGGATGCTGAGCCCATGCTTGTTGTTACACCTGGAGAGGGGCGCACAACCGACACGGCATTGGTTCGGGGTGTGACAGTGCAGCTGCTGGGTTTGCCTGGTGAGGAAAACCCTGGGCGGATCTTGTCCATTACTGCATCATGGACCTGCTGCTCCTGTTTGATCTTTAAAAGGCTACTTAGATCAGCAAAGAGGCATGCTTCTCCTAAAGCTTTTGCCAGATCTTCTGCCTGTTGCAGCGCTTGACGCTCAGTGGTGGACATGGGTGGACCCTGATTCCGAATAGTCCCTGACTGAGAAGGCGTGGAACTCCCGGACGATGGTGGGGACATATAGCAACTGCCCACAAAACGAAGGCCTAATAGTGGAGCTGATAAGCTATGCGCAACGCTTGACAGCAAGCTGGCACCAGTTGAGCGCGATGACAGCCCCAAGGTAACACCACCATTGCTAGGAGCAGGAGGAGCCACTGGTTCTCGCAGAGCTTGCCGCAGCCGTCTTGACGATCGTGTCATCGAATTTGCTCCCTCCACCTGGCCACTACTCGGAGGACTACTGCCATGCAATCGCGATGCAAGATCTAGGTTCAATGGTGGCACCCTCACACGGCGCGAGTTCCGAGTCTCTCCTCGAACACTGCCGCTCTCAGCAGCACTGACCTGTTCCTCAAAATGAGCACCCACCCCGGTAAACCAGGGCCTTGGAGAAGGCGCCTCTTCCTCCTGCATCGACCCAACAGAATGAGACCCATGCCCACGAACGTTCTGATCCACCCTTGGACCGCTCAAAGCTTCAAAGTCATCGAATGATGCTGTACGGTGAAGTGACAGACTTGAAGCAGGTATTGTGTTGCCTCGACCAATTTCACGTGTCACCTGCTGATTATGTCGGCTGCCCATGGACAACGTGCATCCGCAGTCAAGTGGATTTCGAATATGAGATCGTTGGGAAGGCTCAACTCCAACAGTTCGCCCACCAGCCACAGTTGGCCCCGTGGTGCCATGAGCTGCAACGCCGGAACGTGATTCTTGCAGTTGAGGAGGAAATAAATTGCTATGCCGCAGTACATGCTCGGAGGCATGCGCAGCAACATGTGGTAACGATGGGCTCCAGTCTACCATGCGCCCAGACCTTGCAGAGCCTGAATTACCAACCACATCACTTCGAGAACTCATCTTGGGTGTTGCAACCTGCCCACGACCAACAGGGGCGAGTGCCGCATCTCTGTAACTAATCAAAAGGTGGTGGGCGTCCATGAAAACAACACAAAGCTGCACAGCTGCGTCTGTTTCACATGCAAGCCACTCTGTCAGTCGTCGCGACATCAATGTGAGCAAGCCCAACGCCAATATACATGCATGCCATCTCGAGTCCCCAAGACATCCCCGACACATGCGCCAAATATGAGGGCCAATCGCCTCGACCCTCTGTTCACAAAGCTCAGCGATTGAATCACAGACGAGAATCTGGGTCTCGCTAAAATGTAACAAGGTCATCGCATCGTTAGATGCAGGTGACGAATCTACACTGGGATTTGCATCATATCCAGTGCTATCACCAATGCTGCTTGCTGCTGAAGCAGGTATGCCAGAGGAATCTGCATGCACAAGATGTGGCAAAAGCAACGTGATTGTGAGTTCCAAATGCTCTGGCAGCACGGCTCCCCGTCTCACAATATTTTGTAACCGCGAGAGTCGACGAAGCTGCTCATGGACACTAGCTAGTTCCAAACCATCAAGAAGTGTCAAGGTCATGTGTGGCTCATCCTCATCCTCCTCCCGGGGTGAAGGCATCAATGGATTGGCTAGATGCAAGCCCAAAAACTGCTGAAAAATCTCATGAAAATTCCGGAGTATGGTGCTCTTGTCATCACAAATACGCCTAAGTTTGAAGTCAAAGACAATGGCCTTGGAGTCGATTCTTTTGGCCTCCTGGTCAAGCTTAAACATTACCACGCCAACCATGTATGGTGTACGGCGCGTCAGGATAAGGTGGTGTCGAATGCAAAGCAAAGCCTTCAGATCAACTGACTCAACTGATTCATCAACAAAGTTGGCTGTCTTCACAATGGCTGACAACCAAGTGCGCAGCGCTGGTATGAAACTATCAATAAGATCCTTTAAAATGTCAAAACACCGCTGTTCTACATAAAATACCTGCCGTCTGGAGACGTCTGACTTTTCCTTCAAGTTTACCCACCTATATTCAAAGTGGATGTGAGTCCTTCGATACTTGTAGGATATGTACAAAGGGTGCCTCCGACTGCTTGGGCTCATGGCGGCGCTTCTGCTCTGGCCTGCTTCACTGTGTACAAAAATCAGAACAGATCCGGGTCCAGACTCGTGCAAAAAGTCTTGCGCTTGAGCGAGAGACATCACAGGAATCTCTTTTTGCTCCCTTTGGTCATCTTTGCACCTGCGTGGAAAAAGCCCGGCTCTCTTTGCAACAACAATGGCAGTAGATGGCTCTTTTTGAAGCACTGGAGTTCGCAGTGGAGTTGTCTGGGCCTGCATGACTGTACTAGGGAAAGGCCGCATGTTGGAAGCTGGCTCGCACAAGTCGTAGAACTAGGTTGCCTACTCTTGGGGCTCAAAGCTTGAATTATGGGTGAAAC
>Ga0247602_1000091_pt1 | contig 9782 bp, 9 predicted proteins | sample 77RmetaT_FD_186066 | JGI IMG/M metagenome (GOLD analysis project Ga0247602, IMG submission 186066) | Metatranscriptome of seawater microbial communities from Monterey Bay, California, United States - 77R (Metagenome Metatranscriptome) | ecosystem: Environmental > Aquatic > Marine > Coastal...
AGACAATTTACTTTTACCTCCAGATTGAATGTTTGCGGAACTTCTTACAATAACTTGAGTAATTGGTAATCCTCCAATCATTCCTGAAATAATATTTCCTGTTCCCTGTGCTATTAATTCTCTGTTGGTTGGTGTAACATTTTTATCCGGGTCTAATTTGTCTGTAGCTTCAACACAAAGCAATGTTTCTAAACTAGCTACAATTGCAATAGTGATGGCAATAACCCAAACATTTTTATCACTAATAGCAGAAAAATTAGGGAAACTAAACTGCCCCTTAAAATTTTCAAAACTATCTGGAATAGGAACTGATACTAATTGCTCTTTGGTTAATCCAATGCCAGTATCTTTGGTAAAAATGTAAAAAATAATACCAGCTACCACAGCTACTAAAGGTCCTTGAATAAGTTGGAAAATCTTACCTTTTTTAGACAAAATATTTGACCACAATAGTAGAATACCCAATGAAATGAGACCAATTAACATAGCTCCCATACTAATATTACCACTAATTAATGCATTCAAAGAGTTTAACAATCCAGAGATTAAGTTATCCCATTCAACTTGAAGGAATTCATATTCTCCTGTAGGATTTTTATCCATTCCAAAGAAGTATGGAATTTGTTTTAAAATGATGATAATTCCAATACCTGTAAGCATTCCTTTGATAACAGATGATGGAAAGAAATAGGCAATTATACCAGCCCTTGCAATTCCTAGAAGTATCTGAATGATTCCTCCTAATACTACCGCGACTAAGAATTTTTCAAAACCACCATTCTCCAAACCTCCTAAGGTTGAAATGGCAGCTAAAACAATGGCTGCCAAACCAGCAGCAGGCCCACTTACTCCAATGCTAGAACCACTGACACTAGCAACAACAATACCTCCAATTATTCCGGCGATAAGTCCAGAAAAAAGTGGAGCTCCACTTGCTAATGCTATACCTAAACACAAAGGTAAGGCTACAAAAAACACCACAATACTTGCGGGTAAATCGCTCTTGATATTTTTAAACATAATAAATTTTTGATGTTTTCAACCCTAATATTTTTATAAAAAGGCTGAAAAAAATGGTTATTTAACTTAATTGATTAAACGAATAAATTCTAGGAAATTAGTTCAGGTGGTGGTGAAACTAATTTATTATAATAAGAAGTATAATTTTTAGAGTAGAAACTAATCTGTTTCTTATTCTTGAGTCCAGTATAATAATTCGAGATATCTAAAGAATAGTAGTTTTTTACCTCTAAATCTTTAGAAGATTCTTTCCCGTTCTTTTCTTCTTCCTCTCCTATGTCAACAACTTCAATTTTAGAAGTTTCTTCAATTAGGCACATATAAGAGGGTGTTGCTACTGAAATTAGTAGTACAAGTGAAAAAAAATAAGTGATTAATTGTTTAGACATTGTTTAAAAATTATGCAAAGATACTACACAGACAGATTTAATTTGTTAAATTTTTTTAAAAAAAAGTTAATAATTTCATTTTATCAGCAATAATCCAACCAGTTTTTCCATCGGCAATTCTAATTTTTCTCCAGTTATCTACACTATCTAAGACTAATACTTTTGTGCCCTCGTGGAGTGTAAATATGTTTTCACTATTTTCTGTCGGAGCATTATTAATATCAATTTCTTTGCTGAATATAATTGCCTCTACAGTTGTATTTGTATAGGCATACTCTTTCATAGTAAAAAATAAAGTAATTGCTAATAGTAGAAAACTAAGCACACTGGTTACAAAAAACAAACGTTTTTTTGATGGTGTAAACGAAAAGTAAAATAATAGAAACAGTAATGCTCCAAGAACAGAAAAAATAACGCTAACAACTGCCCATTCGTTGTAGGATAACTTTTTTACTATTGAATCATCTAGTTTTTGAAAAATTGTTTTTGGGATTTCTTCGATGGCATCTATTGTGAGTCTTTTTGCAAATACTAAATTACTTCGCGCATCCTCATTTAAAGGATTTAAAAGAAGTGCCTTTTCATAATTATAAATTGCGGGTGCAACTTGGTTTAGTTTGTAATAACAATTACCTAAATTATAATATAATTCTGAGGAAATAAGCCCAAGTGATTCTATTTGCTCGTAGCTAGAAATTGCTTCAGAATAGTTAGATAACTTATACTGTTTATTTCCTTCGTTAAATAACTTCTCAGGGTTTTGAGAAAACAACTGACATGATACAAATAGTAGTAAAATTAGATTTTTTTTCATCTTACAATTGTTTATCTATTTGAGTGATTACTGACTTAGCTTTTTCATAATCATCTTTCATTTCTACTGCAGTTACAGGAGAATATCTGGCCATATCGCAACTATTAAAGACCTCTATAAATGAGTTGATATCATTTTCATTTACGCCTTCTTTTTTTAATAATCCTGTGATTTTCTCTTTACTAATATCTGAGGTTTCAATTTTTAATTTGGCTTTCAAATAATTGTGAAGTGCTTTCTCTAATGCTACATAAAAAGCTTCTTTTGTTCCTAATTGTTTTTTTGCTTCAGAAAGATATTTTTTTGCTAAACGATCTGCTTTCCTTAACTTATTTCCAAGAACATCATTACTTCTTGCTTTATTTTTTTTAGCAATTACAATTCCAACAGGAATAAATAATAAGGGAAGTATTAAGATTAAATAATAGAGTTTTGAAGCATAGAAATCTGATTTTTTTGCTAAATAAAATGTGCTATTTGTTTGAATGTATCTGAAATTGTTGCCAGTAATAATAATCTCTTTCTTAGTGTTTGCATCTATATCAGAGTCTGTAACCAACTCTTTTCCTTCTAGAACCTCAACAAAAAGATCTTCTGAAGTTAAAGTCACATATTTTTTTTCTTTAAGGTCAAAATAAGAGAATTCTGTACTTGGAATTTTATACTTTCCTTTAAATTGTGGGACAACGGTATAATTTTTAGTTACTGAGCCTCTAATTCCTCTAGAATTAATAGTAATCTTTTCTTTTTGCTCAGGGGTAAAAACCTCTAATTCTGAAGGTGTTTTTATTTCTGGTAATTCAAATAATTTCAAATTTCCATTACCAGTAACTTTTACTGAAACTGTTGCTGATTCATTAGACTTTAAAATATTTTTACTTGAACTCACTACAAAGTTAAAATCACCAACAGCTCCATTAAAACTTTCAGGCTTTCCATCTATTGGTAATGCTTTAGATTGAATAAACTTTTTAGCCGAAGCAAAACTTTTTGTTACATTTCTTATAATAGGGTTTCCAAAGAAATCCCCTCTTCCTGTTGGAACTCCAATTACAATATCCATTTTGATAGGGTCTATTGTAAGTTTCCCAGATTTTGTAGGAATTAAAAGGGCTTTCTGCAAAACAACATATCGATATTGTTCTCCATTATAGGTTCCATTTTTTGCGTTTAATCCACGTATTTTAATATCCTGATTCCAAAACCCATTATACTGAGGAGATTCTGTATATGAAAAATCCCTTACACTGATGTTTTGACTAACATACAATCTATATTCTACATAAATACCCTCTCCAACGTAGGGATTAGATTTTGAAATTTCTGCCACCAAGTGAACATTTTGTTGAGCAATGTAGTTTGGATCGTTTGGGTCTTTAGGAATTTCTACGGGATCTAAAACAATTATTTTGACGGGTTTAGATTTTAGGACCTTATTGTTAAGTTTTATACTTGCGTATGGAATTAAAAATTCACCCTTTCTCAAAGGTTTTATTATGTAGCTATACGATTGAGAAAAACTAGCTTTTCCATTAATCCAAGATTGGCTAATGGATTGGCTTGGCCCACTAACAATTTGGAAATTTTTAAAGTTAGGAGGTTCAAAATTATCTGCTCCTTGTTTATTAATGGTAAATTGAATTTTTAACCTTTGGTTGAGCCCTAATTTATTTTTACTAACTGTTGAAATAAGTTCAGGGGTTTGTGCAAATGCAGACCAACTACATAGAGCGCATAAAATTAGAATGTATAAAATCTTATTCTTCTTCATTTTTATTAGCTAACAATTCACAAATATAAAAATTACCAATCTTTTTCTTGTTTAACTTTAGATCCTTTCGCTTTTTTTGCATTTAATTTTTTCTGAGTTTTTTTCTCTTCATTTTTTAAACTCTCTAGCAATTGTTTAATCTGTTGAGGTGACATTTTACTCGGTTGAGGTTTTTGTTTTTTTTGATCCTTTTTCTTAGGGTCTTGTTTTTTCTTGTCATCACCTTTTTCGTCATTATTTTTAGGATCTTTTTTGTCTTTATCGTCTCCTTCTTTTTTGTCTTTATCCTTGTTTTTATCTTTGTCCTTATTCTTCTCTTTATCTTTATTTTTGTCTTTACCCTTGTCTTTGTTTTTATCTTTGTCTTTGTTTTGTTCGTCTTCAAGCAGCTTTTGAGCTACCGCTAAATTATAACGCGTTTCATCGTCTTTTGGATTACTACGAAGAGCATTCTTAAAAGCATCTACAGCACCTTTGTAATTTTTTTCTTGAAGCATTGCATTTCCGATATTGTGATAGCCCTCAGCTTTTTCAAAAGCATCTTTTGCATTTTCTACGGTAATATTATATTGTGGAATAGCTTCTTTGTAATTTTTTTCTTGGTATAAAGAGTTGCCTAAATTATAAGTTGCTTTTTTGTAACTACTATTTTTTTCTAAAGCTTTTTTATAGGCAATAGAAGCATCTGTAAAATTATTTTGATTGTATAGCAGGTTTCCTTCTCTAACTAATTTCCTAGCTTCTCTTTGAAGTGTAATAGAATCTTTTTGAGCATGTGCTGATGTTGAGATAACAAACAATATAAAAGCAAAACATGTAGATATAAAGTTTTTCATTTTTTATAGTTTAAGTGTCTTTTTCATTGAATAAATCTATCTTTTTTAGCCACCTTGTTTTCTTGTCTAGTAAAAAAACATCAAGGATTAAAAACAAAAGGCCTATTGCTAAAAACCATTGAAATTGGTCTTTATAATCTGAAAATTGTTTGGTTTCAAATTCTGTTTTTTGAGCATTGCTTATAATTTCTTCTATGGCTTTTACAGGTTTGTCTGTTAAATTACCATCAATATAATTACCGTTAGCTACATTGGCCACCCCTTTCAAAAGATCAGAATTACGTTTCGTTAAAACAGTTTCTCCTTTGTATTTTTTATAACCAATCAAAGAGCCGTTAATTTTCATTGGGATTGGTGCTCCTTTTTCTGACCCAACACCTATGGTATATACTTTTACACCATCATTAGAAATATTTTGCGCCAACTGCTTTGTTTCTTCTTGATGATCTTCTCCATCAGAGATAATAATTAAAAACCGATTGGTTTGATCGTCATTATTGTAATATGTTTTTGCTAAATCTAAAGCTTCCTTGATTGCTGTACCTTGACTAGAAACTAAATCAGGATTTGCATTTTGCAAAAACATTTTTGCGGCCCCATGGTCTGTTGTAATTGGTAGAAGAGGATATGCATTTCCTGCATAAATGATAATTCCTACACGATCACTTCCAAGTTTGTCTATAATTTTAGATATAATTTGTTTTGATTTTTCTAATCTATTAGGAGCGATATCTTCGGCTAACATACTTTTAGAAACGTCTAAGGCAAAAACAATATCTACACCCTCTCTTTTTACTGTTTTTAATTTTGTGCCTATTTTAGGGTTTACCAAGGCTAGGATAAGGAATGATATTCCTAAGATAAAAAACAAAAGTTTTAGTGAAGATTTAAAAACCGAGTAGTTTGGAGCTAATTTTATCAATAAACTTGAATCAGCAAATTTTTTCTGAGTTCTTTTTTTCCACCATAATACCATTAGGAAAATTACAACAAGTATTGGTATTGTTGTAAATAGATAAAAATATATGGGTTCCTCTAGTCTGTATAACATTATATAAAACTTCTAAACACTGTGTTCTTCAAAATAAATTCCAACAACAATAAACCACCACCAATAAAAATTAAAAACCTGTATTTTTCTTGATAGTTATAATATTTAAATTCTTCAATTTTAGTTTTTTCTAATACATCAATTTCATCGTAAATTTCTTGTAACTTGCTATTATCTGTAGCTCTAAAATATTGTCCTTGGGTTTCACTTGCAATAAATTGAAGTAATTCCTCGTCTATTTCCACCTTTTGTTTTCTAAACTGCAATCTTCCTCTAGAGTCTCTACTTACTGGAAAATCTGCCATTCCATTAGTTCCAATACCTACAGTATACACCTTGATATTTAAACCTTTTGCAAGCTCTGTTGCTGTTTTTGGGTCTACAAATCCAGAGTTGTTAACGCCATCGGTTAGGAGTATAATTACTTTACTTTTAGCTTTACTTTCTTTAAGTCTATTTACAGCAGATCCCAGTCCCATTCCAATTGCTGTTCCTCCATCTAGTTGTCCCCATTTAATTTGTGAAATGGTTCTCTTAGTTATTCTTTTATCACTTGTTATTGGAGTTTGTGTAAAACTTTCTCCTGCATATACAACTATACCTATTCTATCATTAGGCCTTCGGTTAACAAAATCTGTTGCTACTATTTTTAAAGCCTCCAGTCGGTTTGGTTTTAAATCTTTAGCCAACATGCTAGCAGAAACATCAATAGCCATTACAATATCTATTCCTTTGTTGGATTTAATTTTTTTACTAACAGCTACATTTCTGGGTCGTGCTAGGGCAACAATCAATAAAGCTAATGCAATTAGCCTGATACCAGAGAGCAAGGGTTTAATTTTTGGCAAAAAGTTGTTTTTTGTACGAAATCCTTTGAGATTAGATACAGTTAAAACAGCAGCTTCTTTCTTTCGTACAAAGAAAAGCCAAACAGCTATTAGTGGGATTAGAGTTAATAACCATAAAACCTCAGGATTGTTAAATTCAAAATTATTCCAATTCATTTTCTTTTGTTTCTTCTATTAATGGAATTGGTTTTAGGTCGTTTAATACTTTTTCGGCAATTCTTCGGTCTTCTTCAATTTCATGTGAAAGTGGAGTAGATTTTGCAAACTTAACCAAATCTGCTTCTTGAAAAAGTGTATTTAGTTTTTTGATAGTTTCTTTACTGAGGTTTATATTTTTTGGGGCATCATAATCAGAGAGAAAAGAAACCAACTCTTGAGTTGTAATTTCTAATGCAGGAATCTCTAATTCTTTTTCTATAAATACCCTAATAATTTCAGTAAGTTCACTGTAATATTTTTTAATTTCATTATTTTGCCACAACAACTTATTATCTAATTCTTGAAGTTTTTGAAGGGCTTCTTCAAAAGGAGGCAATGTGCTAACAGTTTCAGTTTCTTTGATTTCTGGTTTTTTACGTGTCTTAAAATAATAGATGAGTAAACCCACCAATAAGAGTATCAAAACTAACCAGATGATGTAGGGTTTAAAATCATCATAAACCAAAGGTTCGGATTGAATGGCCTTAATTGGGAATACTTTTTGTTGAGTAGTATCTACAGCAATTGTAGCAACATTAATCAATACAGAATCTGATAGAAAACTCCTGTTCTTAATAAATATCTGTTGAGAAGGAATGTAGAAGGCTCCACTATCAAAACCTGTCATCAAGTATTTTTTAATGAGGCTGTTTTTAAGGGTGTCAGTTTTTATGTCTTTTACTACTTCTAGGCTAGTTAAGTTTTCTAGTTGCTCAGGAAGAATAACGTTTGCAGTATCTTTTATTACAATTTTAAATAAAAATTGTTCTCCAATTCTAATATTTGTTGTGTCTGTTTCTACACTTACTTTTTGAGAATAAGTAAGTGTTGTAATTAAAAGAAGAAGAACAAGAATTTTTTGTTTTAACTGTATCATCTCCCTTTATGTTTAAAATAACCTAATAATTTTTTTTACGTAATCTTCGTCTACCCTTGTGTCAATAGTGCCAGAGCCACTTTTTTTGAAGGTAGTTTTGAAATAATCAGAGAGACGCAAAGCAGCTAGTTTATAATTATTACGAACCCTTTTTGAAGTTGTATTGATAAGCTGTATGGCATTCGTTTCAGCGTCAATCATGGGAACGACTCCAAGATTTGGAATTTCTTCATCATGTTGATCATAAACTCGAATTCCTGTAATGTCATGTTTATTGCCTACAATTTTCAGTGTCTTCTCATAATCATCATCCATAAAATCAGATAACATAAAAACAATGGCTTTCTTTTTCATAACATTTGAGAGGTATTTAAACGCCTCAGATATATCTGTCTGTTTACTTTTAGGTTTAAATTCAATTAATTCACGAATTATTCTTAGTACATGGCTTTTTCCTTTTTTTGGAGGAATAAACAATTCAATTTGATTTGAAAATAGAATAAGGCCAACTTTATCGTTATTTTGGATTGCAGAAAAAGCTAGTGTGGCAGAAATTTCAGTGATGGTATCTTTTTTAAATTGATTTGTAGTTCCAAAACTTTCAGAACCGGAAACATCAACCATAAGCATCATGGTAAGTTCTCTTTCCTCCTCAAAAACTTTTATAAAAGGTTCGTTATAACGAGCAGTAACATTCCAATCAATTGCCCTGACATCGTCTCCAAATTGGTAAGCTCTTACTTCAGAGAATGTCATTCCCCTTCCCTTAAAGGTAGAATGGTATTCTCCACCAAAGATATGATCAGACAAACGCCTGGTCTTAACTTCAATTTTCCTTACTTTTTTAAGTATTTCTTTAGTATCCATGATGTAAACACTATTTTCTGGGTAAACTAAATAATTTTATGAAATTCCTCAAAACTATTAAAACCTTTATCAGTTTAATAAGGTTTTTTCACATAAAGTGTTTATTATGGGACCTCTATTTCATTAATTATTGAGTTAATAATATCTACTGATGAAATATTTTCAGCTTCAGCCTCATAAGTAATTCCAATTCTATGCCTCAAAACATCGTAAACAACAGCTCTTACATCTTCAGGAATCACATAACCTCTTCTTTTAATGAAAGCATAGCATTTGGCTGCTTTTGCCAAATTGATACTTCCCCTTGGTGAAGCTCCAAAACTAATAAGTGGCTTAAGCTGAGAAAGGTTATAGCGTTCAGGATATCTAGTTGCAAAAATGATATCTAAAATATATTTTTCTATTTTTTCATCCATGTAAACTTCATTTGTAGTTTCCCTTGCTTTTAAAATTTCGGCTATAGAAACTACTGGGTTTACAGTTGTGAAACCACCATTTAAATTTTGTCTCATAATGGTTTGCTCATCTGTTAATTTTGGATAATCAATTACAGTTTTAAGCATAAAACGGTCTACTTGTGCTTCGGGTAGTGGATATGTTCCCTCTTGTTCAACAGGGTTTTGAGTAGCCATAACCAAAAAGGGCTCATCTAGTTTAAATGTAGTATCTCCAATTGTAATTTGACGTTCTTGCATGGCTTCAAGTAAGGCTGATTGAACTTTAGCAGGGGCTCTATTAATTTCATCTGCTAGAACAAAATTGGCAAAGATTGGACCTTTCTTGATAGAAAAATCATTGTCCTTCATGTTGTAAATCATGGTACCAACAACATCAGCTGGTAATAAATCAGGGGTAAACTGAACCCTACTAAAAGACCCTTGAACAGCTTTTGAGAGCGTGTTAATCGCTAATGTTTTTGCTAAACCAGGAACACCTTCAAGTAAAATATGACCATTCCCTAGTAATCCTATAAGTAAACGTTCTATCATTTCTTTTTGACCAACAATTACTTTATTCATCTCTGTGGTAAGTAGGTCTATGAAGGCACTTTCTCGCTCTATTTTTTCATTAATTGCCCTTATATCTATCTCCATTTATCTTTAGTTTGAAA
>Ga0247602_1000092_pt1 | contig 9727 bp, 1 predicted proteins | sample 77RmetaT_FD_186066 | JGI IMG/M metagenome (GOLD analysis project Ga0247602, IMG submission 186066) | Metatranscriptome of seawater microbial communities from Monterey Bay, California, United States - 77R (Metagenome Metatranscriptome) | ecosystem: Environmental > Aquatic > Marine > Coastal...
GCTGTTTTTGGCCCAAGCTGTGAGGGCATTGCGCCCTTTCAGCCCAGTGCTGCGGAGTCCCTCCCTTTGCCGTTTGCTCAGGGGTGGTGATGGAGGTCATCGTGGAGAATGCGGTCGGGATCCCAGATGGCAGCATCCTTTCAATACGTGCCGGAAATGTCCGGCGACAGGGTTCACTTCCGGCAGACAAGCCAGTTCGCTTTTCAGGAACAGGCATTCTCGAGGCAAGCCCCTTCAAAGTTGACGTGTTTGCGCCGTTAGGGAGTGCTCGCGTGGTATTAAAGCCAAAAGGTGACCTGTATACTGTAGAGTTGGATTCAAAGAGTGGCACCAATTCATCGATGCAGCTTGACCTCAGGATTAACGAGATCAGCGAGGCCGATGATTCTATGCAGTCTGAGTCCAGAGTCGTACGCAGACATCGCGCTATGAACGAAACCAAGTCTTACATTGACGAACATGAGCTTGTGCAGTTTGTTCAGAACCTAATGGCAAGCGTGTTGGCAGAGAAGCCAAAGGACCCATTTGCATACATGGAACAACATCTTCGTGTTGCTCGAGCCGAAAGGTGTCCTCCAGAACAACCTTCGCAGGTGCAACAGGCGCCGGCGCCAAAGACCCCTGAGAATAAAGTGGCAGCACTATCTCGATCCAAGACAATGGAGCGAATTAAGGCAGTTGAGCCGACTGAGGGAGAGCTCGTAAAGCCGCATTCAAAGACTTTCCATGGGCCAGCGTTTTCAATTGAGGACCCACACGGGAAAATGACAGTGTTGCGACCAATTTCGTCATTGGATTTGATACCAACAGGTTCTGAAGTTCGGCGTCTCAAAGTCCACAACCTTTCCGACTCTTTCCCCTCAAGGAACGCCGAGACGCCATTCCAAAAAATAAGTTGGAAATTCCAAGACAAGGACTCTTATGTTACCCAGTGTCTCTCCAAGCGTGGCGGACCCCGAGTTTTCTACCAGATGCACAGTGCAGGGCCCCGGCAGAACCTGCACTTCGACCCGAAAGGTGTTGTCGCCACTATCGTGACCTGTGGAGGCCTCTGTCCCGGCTTGAATGCCGTAATCCGAGAGCTCGTGATCAACTTGTACATCTACGGCGCAAAGAAAATCTGGGGCATCATGGGTGGCTACAAGGGTGTTGTTCAGCCACAAAACTGGATAGAGCTAACACCAGAAAGCGTGCAGGACATACACAACCTTGGTGGTACAGTCCTCGTCAGCGATCGAGGCAACCCCACAGAGGCGGAGCAGGCTGCATCCCTAAAAGAGATGGGGGTGAGGCAACACTTCATTATTGGTGGAGATGGGACGCACAAAGGGGCATATGACATGTACGAGACCATGGCCAAAATGGGCTGGGAGTGCACTGTTATAGGCATTCCAAAAACAATTGACAATGATATCCCAATGCTAGACGTGACCTTTGGTTTCGATACAGCTTGTACAGAGGCAAGTCAGGCCATCCGAGCAGCATATGTTGAAGCAACCTGCAACAAAAACTGTATTGGACTTGTGAAGCTGATGGGCAGGCACAGTGGCTTTATTGCAATGCACACTTGTCTTGCAGAGAGAAATGTTGACATCTGCTTGCTCCCTGAGATGAACATTTCACTTGAAAAGGTTCTCAGCCATTGCCTTGAATTGATGCAGAAGAAAAAGTATGCTGTCATTGTTGTTGCAGAAGGCTGTGGAACCACACTTCTGGAAAGCTCCGGGGAAAAGGACGAAGGTGGAAACATAAAAATGAAGGACGTGGGTCCATGGCTCAGGGACAAGATATATGAACGCTTCAAGCAGGTGAAGCTGCCGCTAACCATTAAGTACATCGATCCAACATACATGATCCGCGCTGTGAAATCGAATGCAAATGACAGCATTTATTGTGCTGTTCTTGCAAAGAATGCTGTGCATGCAGCTATGGCTGGTTACACAGGAGTCACCATTGGCAAGGTGATGGAAAGATATGTTCTGCTCCCAATCCCAATCGTTACAAAGCAAAAGCTTAACCGTGTGGACACCAAGGGCCGTTTTTTCTTAGAGCTAATCAGTACAACAAAGCAGCCAGACTTTTCACTGGACGGCGATGCACAGTGCCAGGCACCTGTGGCAGTTGAGGATGAGGACCCATTGAAGGACTACACACTGGCAATCAACGCCACCAGTGCGCTTTTCACAAATGACGAGGTGCGTCGCTTGGAGTTGGAAAATCTGAGCACAAATTTCGGGAAAAAGAATGTGCCAACCACCTTAAATGAAGCAAGTCAAGTCGGGTTCATGGACAATGATTCATGGGTTTCACAGACCCTTGGGGGAGGGTCCAAGGATGGATCCACAGCATTGCAGATGTTGTTTGCGGGACCGCGTCGTACTTTGCATTTTGTTCCCAGTGAGGTGGCCGCAACCATCGTCACCTGTGGAGGCTTGTGTCCAGGCCTCAACTCTGTCATTCGAGAACTTGTCATGACTTTATATTCTTACGGTGTCCGCAAGGTGTATGGCATCAAGGGTGGATACAAAGGCGTCGTGAATCCACAGGCATGGGTGACGCTGACACCTGACAACGTCCAGAATATCCATCGGCAAGGCGGCTCCATTCTCATTAGTGATCGTGGAAATCCCCCACATCTTGAGATGGCAAAGGTGTTGCAGAAGAAAGGCGTGCGTCAGCACTTTGTTCTCGGAGGTGATGGGACGCAGAAAGGTGCTTATCAGACGTTCGAGCAGATGAAGGCCATAAATTGGGAATGCTCGGTTGTTGGAATCCCAAAGACAATCGATAATGACATCAGCCTTTTGGACAGGAGCTTTGGTTTCGACACTGCCATGAGCGAGGCAGGGCGTGCAATTGATGTGGCTTACGTTGAAGCCACCTGCAATGCGAACTGCATCGGCCTGGTGAAGCTCATGGGACGTCACTGCGGCTATCTGACAATGATGTCAGTGCTTGGTGCCCGCCATGTCGACATATGTCTTTTGCCTGAGATGGATATTACCATTGACAAGTTCTTGGACCATTGCGTGTCGCTGCTCAAAGGTCAAGGCCACGCAGTGGTTGTTGTTGCCGAGGGCTGTGGAGAGAATCTTCTTGAGGAAAGTTCCGACACTGATGCAGGTGGTAATCGCAAGCTGGCAGATGTTGGGCCTTGGCTGAAAGATAAAATCACATCGCATTTCAGTGGGTTGAAGCTTCCTGTCACAGTCAAGTACGTGGACCCAACGTACATGGTTCGCGCAGTTCCAGCGAACACCAATGACAGCATTTATTGCTCTGACCTCGCACAGGCAGCTGTGCACGCTGCCATGGCAGGCTACACTGGCTTGACCGTGGGAAAGGTGGATGGCAACGTGGTGTATCTCCCCATCAAGATGTTGACGAGCCTCCCGAGCCGCCGTGTCGACATCAAAGGCCGTTGGTTCGAGAGGCTGATGGCAACAACGCAGCAGCCAAATCTTGGAGGTGTTGGAACAGAGCTTGCAAAGCCACTGGACCCAACAAAGGCTTCTGCCAGGATGCCAAGCCGTCGTCGAACTCTAGGCCCGGCAGCTGCTAATACCGATGAGCTGCGAGTGCCTGACACTAAACTCACCTGCGTCAATGGCATGGGCGAGATAGTTGAGACAAGGCCCTTGGAGCGAAACGACCTTCTGATGGAGAGTGATGAAATTCGTGAACTTGTCTGCTTCCATTTGGGCGAAAGATTTGGGCAATTCAATCACCCTTCACCCCTGAGGGGCTGTGGAACAAACCAGTTCCAGGACAGCTCGTCGTGGACAATGCAGGCAATGTTTCATGGAGACCGTGTGGATTCTGGAAAGGGACAACCTTACTTTCGAATGGTTCGAGCCGGCCCACGGGAGTTTTTGCACTTCGACCCCTATGATCCAGCAGCATGTGCTGCTATCGTCAGCTGTGGTGGTATTTGTCCAGGGTTGAATTCAGTGATTCGCGAAATCGTCATGAGCCTCTGGAGCTATGGCGTGCGCCGTATTTATGGTGTTCGAGGCGGCTACAAAGGCGTCGTGGAACCAGAAAATTGGATTGAGCTCACGCCTGAAAAGGTTCAGGACATTCACCTTGCTGGCGGCACCATACTCATTAGTGACCGTGGAAATCCTGAGCATTTAGACATGGCCAAGGTGCTGCAAGAAAAAGGCGTCCGCCAGTACTTTGTACTTGGCGGAGATGGCACCCACAAGGGAGCAATGCAAACGTTCGAGTGCTGCCTGGAGATCGATCACGAGTGCGCTGTGGTGGGTGTGCCGAAAACAATCGACAACGATGTGCCAATGTTTGACCAGACGTTCGGCTTTGATTCCGCATGCACTGAAGCGATCAAGGCAGTGGAGTCGGCATACGTAGAGGCACGCTGCAATGCAAACTGCATTGGGCTGGTGAAGCTCATGGGTCGTCATTGTGGGTTCATCGCAATGAATGCTGCCCTTGCAGCAAGAAATGTGGACATTTGCCTGCTGCCAGAGATGCCCATCGACTTTAACAAGGTTCTGGCACATACCGAGCACTTGATGAAGACAAAAGGGCATGTAGTCATCGTCGTAGCAGAAGGTTGTGGAGACACACTTGTCGGAGGTACTGGTGCAAAGGATGCTGGTGGCAACAAGGTTCTAGCTGATGTGGGGCCTTGGATCAAGAATGCTATCACGTCGAGGTTCAAGGAGCTCAAGCTGCCAATCAGCATCAAGTACATTGACCCAACGTACATGATCCGTTCTGTTCGTGCAAACGCCTACGACAGCGCTTACTGTGCTGTTCTCGGCCAAAATGCAGCACATGCCGCCATGGCTGGATACAGCGGTGTGACTGTTGGAAAAGTCTACGAGCGCTATGTGTACCTTCCCATCCATGCAATTACCCAACAGAACGGTAGGCGAGTCAATCCAAAAGGGCGATGGTTCAGCAGGCTACTGGAGACCACTGGGCAGCCTGATTTTTCACCAGCTGGTGTGCCCACACCCCTTGCAGCAGGTAGTGCCAAAGCTTCCGGCAATGTCTTGCTGCAGTTGTCCAGACAAGGCAGCATCAATGATGCACTCCAGCCTGGAGACGAGGTGAAGCGCTTTGAAGTAGTCAATCTGTCATCAAAGTTCACGCCAGCGAATGTTGTAAACCAAAGTGTTGGAGAAGATTGCCGCGTGTTCCTCGATGAGAATGCATGGACTACCCAGACATTCATCCGTGCCAACAAGCGGGATGATCGGGGGCATGTCTATTTCCAGATGCTTCGCAGTGGTCCGCGGGAATTGCTGCACTTTGAGCCAAGTAAAAGTTCAGCTTGTATTGTGACCTGTGGTGGGCTTTGCCCTGGGCTGAACTCGGTGATTCGCGAAATTGTGATGACCTTGGTGAATTATGGAGTGACGCGTATTTACGGATGTCGTGGAGGGTACAAGGGAATGGTGCTTCCTGACACATGGATAGACCTGAGCCCAAATGTGGTGAACAACATACATACAAAGGGTGGCACTATCTTGGTCAGCGACCGCGGCAATCCACCACATATCGAGATTGCCAAGACACTCCAAGCCAAGAAGATCACGCAGTACTTTGTCATTGGTGGTGATGGTACCCAAACGGGTGCTTTCGACACGTTCACATGTACGCAGCAAATCAACCACGAAGTGGCTGTTGTCGGAGTCCCAAAGACGATTGACAATGACATCCCGGTGCTGGATAGGTCATTCGGATTCAATACTGCATGTTCTGAGGCAGAGAAGACCATCAGATCCGCTTATGTTGAAGCGACATGCAACGCAAACTGCATTGGACTTGTAAAGCTAATGGGACGACATTGTGGGTTCATTGCCATGCATGCTACACTCGCGGCCCGGAGCGTTGATATTTGCATGTTGCCCGAGATGAGCATCTCCCTTCCAAAAGTGCTTACCCACGCAATGTATTTGATGAAGACCAAGGGCCATGCTGTGATCGTGGTAGCCGAGGGTTGTGGAGACACATTGTTGAAGAGCTCTGGAGAGCGAGATGATGGAGGCAACAAAAAACTCGCAGATGTTGGCCCGTGGCTCAAGAACCAGTTGCTTGACTACTTCAAGAAGATGCAAGTACCGCTGGCCATCAAATACCTGGACCCAACGTACATGATTCGTGCTGTGCCTGCAAACGCGAATGACAGTGTGTACTGCTCTGTACTTGCTCAGCAAGCTGTGCATGGTGCTATGGCTGGCTACTCCGGAGTCGTGGTCGGAAAAGTTGATGAACGCTACGTGATGCTTCCGACGCACGCCATCACCAAGTCAGCAGCACGCAGAGTAGATCTCAAAAGCCGGCCTTTCGAGCGGTTGCTGGCAACTACTGGTCAACCGGACCTGTCGCCTGGTGTTGGGGATGATTGGGCACTACTTCCAAAGCCACCTCCTCCTAAGGCTGAGCCACAGGTTGAACCAGACGGACCGCTCGAGATCGATTTGCTCAAATGGAAGGGGATATCGCACAATGATCGCCCTGATACTGGAGTATCGCTTACTGCGCCGATCCATGATGTGAAGCTGAAGATTTTTGATGGCTACGGAAAGGTACGTGAGGAGAAATCCCTCACAAGAGCTGACTTAATGCAAGCACAAGATGAGGTGCGGCAGCTCCATGTGATGCACTTGCGTGACAAGTATGGCAGCAAGGAGTTCTTGTCCACACTGAAAAACCAGGTCAACGTTGAGTTCCTTGATGATGAGTCTTGGGCAGTGGAAGCTGTTTCGTCTTCAGATCGGTTGGACTCGGGCAAGGGGATGCCATACTTTCAAATGATCCGAGCAGGTCCGCGAGAATTTCTTCATTTCGATCCTAAAGATGCAACTGGATGTGCTGCAATTGTGACTGCTGGAGGCCTGTGTCCCGGTGAAAATGTTGTCATAAGAGAGATCGTGAACATGCTGACGATGTACGGAGCCAGCCGTATCTATGGAATCAGGGACGGCTTTGCTGGCATCGTAGAGAGAAACGACTGGATTCAGATGAACCCGGACATGGTGAAGGAGATCCACAACCATGGAGGCTGTATGTTGCGGACTTCCAGGAGCAGCCCATCATTCAAGGCAATGGCACAGGCCCTGAAAGAGAAGGAGGTGCGCCAGTTCTTCATCCTTGGAGGGGATGGGACACACAGGGGAGCTCTCAAACTGCTGGCTGCCTTGGCGGATGAAACTCATGAGTGTTCGGTCATGACTGTCCCAAGTACTGTGGACAACGACATCCCTATGGTTGACACTACCTTCGGTTTTGTTACAGCCTGTACAGAAGCATCCAATGCAATCCAGGCAGCCTATGTGGAGGCAACTTGCAACGCAAATTGCATTGGGCTTGTGAAGCTGTTGGGCATCAAGGGAGGTTTCTTGGCTCTCAATGCAACGCTTGCATCCAGAAACGTGGACATATGCCTGGTTCCAGAAATGGAGCTTTCCTTGGAGAAGATATTGGTGCACTGTGAGTACCTCATGCAGACCAAGGGCTATGCAGTTGTCGTGGTTGCAGAAGGTTGCAGAGAAACTCTGTTCAACAATTCCGGAGAAACCCCAGAAATGAACGATGTTGGACCATGGCTACGTGACAAACTTGTCCAAAGGTTTCAGTCTCAAAGCAAGCCGCTGACTGTCAAGTACATTGATCCAACGTACATGGTGCGCTCTGTTCCTGCCAACGCCTCCGACAGTGTATACTGCAGCGCCTTGGCTGAGCATGCCGTTCATGGGGCCATGGCTGGGTTCACAGGTGTCGCTTCTGTGAAGGTTTATGACAGGTATGTGTACTTGCCGGTACACGCTGTCACCATGAGCAAGGCGAAGCGTGTGAACATCAAGGGCAGATGGTTTGGCCGATTGCGTTTCACGACACAACAACCTAGCTTCTCCCCAGATGGCTTAGCACCTTTATCCGTCGTAGGCGGAGGGGACACTAAAAAAAAGATTTCATCTGCAGTTGCCATGGCTACGCTCCTTCGGCCACAAAGCGAGATACAAAGGTTGGAATGTGTAAACTTGGGGGAATGCTTTGCAAGCAAGGATATGTCAAATCCTTTGCGGGGCACAGCTTTGGTTTCCGAAGCCTCATGTGTCAGCAGGGGCTCTTGGAGCACACAAACGTTTCAGAGACGAAACAGCAAAGAACAATCAGGCAGAACATACTTGCAGATGCTGCGTCTTGGGCCATTTGATACCATCCATTTCGATCCAAAAGAGCCGGATGCTGCTGCAGCCTTGGTGACTTGTGGCGGACTCTGTCCAGGTTTGAACAATGTGATCCGAGAGATTGTCAAGATGCTACATGCCTACGGAGTCCAGAAGGTGTATGGAATCATAGGTGGTTTCAAAGGCTGCATAAAGGACGACGGTTGGATTGAGCTGACAGAGGAATATGTCCAAGACATCCACAAACAGGGAGGGTCGGTGCTGGTTAGTGACCGTGGAAACCCTCCACATCCAGAGATCGCCGAGGTGTTGAAGAAGCGCAACATTCGGCAGTATTTCGTGATCGGAGGAGACGGTACCCATCAGGGAGCTATGCAAAGTTTTGAGGCAATGACCGAAATCAGTCATGAATGTGCTGTGGTTGGTGTGCCCAAGACAATCGATAACGACATCACTCTGCTTGATCAAACCTTTGGCTTCGACACAGCATGTACAGAGGCTCGGAGGGCAATTGATTCTGCTTACGTAGAGGCGACCACCAATGCGAACTGCATAGGCTTGGTGAAGCTCATGGGCAGACACTGTGGCTGGATTGCAGCAACTGCGACAATTGCAGCGAGACATGTCGACATCTGCCTCATACCCGAGATGACGATCTCTCTCGGAAAGGTGCTGGACCACGTGGTCACTGTCATGAAGCGGCAAAGGTACGCGGTCATTGTTGTGGCGGAAGGTTGTGGTGACACTCTCATTGAAGGCACTGGCGAAAAGGATGCAGGAGGTAACAAGATCCTCTCTGATGTTGGCGTGTATTTGAAAGAACAGATCACTACGCATTGCAAAAAGCAACAAGTGCCGCTGACCGTCAAGTACATTGACCCAACATACATGATTCGCTCTGTCCCAGCAAATGCCTTTGACAGCATGTATTGCTCAAACCTGGCACAAGGTGCAGTGCATGCAGCAATGGCTGGGTTCACAGGCATAACGGTTGGCAAGGTGGACGAACGATATGTGGCTCTTCCCATCCATGCGATAGTACACAAGGGTGCACGCAAGGTTTCCACCAAAGGCCACACCTTCCACCGTCTGAAGGCAACAACGCAGCAGCCGAACTTCGATCCTTGAGGATTGTGATTGCCAGCTGCGAATACCGCGGTGCATGTTCGGTTATTCTGCTTCAGTACAGCCATACACATTTGGCCCCACTGCCTTGAAGGGCGTGAATTTGTTTCCACCAAAATAATGATGGTTGATAGTGTTTGGAGCGTATATCTTTCAATTCCTAATGATAGCAAGTCGACAGCTCCTGTGAAGTACATGTAGCTACTGATGACAGTCACGTACCAAAACAAAAACAAGAACTCGAGCTTTTAGCTAAAGCTGCTTTTATGACCTGCAAGTGGGTTCTTCAATACGGAGCACCCACATTGCATATGGAGTAGATCCACCAAAGATTTGATTTTCACCAGGCCGGGCTTGACTGCCACACGTTTGGTCGATGATGCATGAATGACCAAAAGCAAAATTAAACGTTTGAATCACAGGACTGTGTGTTGTAC
>Ga0247602_1000099_pt1 | contig 9548 bp, 9 predicted proteins | sample 77RmetaT_FD_186066 | JGI IMG/M metagenome (GOLD analysis project Ga0247602, IMG submission 186066) | Metatranscriptome of seawater microbial communities from Monterey Bay, California, United States - 77R (Metagenome Metatranscriptome) | ecosystem: Environmental > Aquatic > Marine > Coastal...
CCCAATTACATTAAGTTGTTAACAATAACTCTACGGTAGTAGTAGTTCTTATCCGCAGTTAAGTTATCGTTACCAGACGTACCATCATCCAGGTTAACGAATGGGTTAGCAACAAGACCGTAACGAGTCTTAAAGCCAATTTTTGGCTGGAAGCTGTTAGGATCTACGGCGCGAACCATTTGTAAAGGTACGTATGGGCAGTAGAACAAGCCAGCGTCAAACGAACTAGAACCTTTGTAACCGACAACGAAGAACTGAGTATCAGAAACGTTGGCAGTGTAAGGATCGACGTATACTTTGTACTTGCCGTTTAAGATACCAGCAAAAGTAGTAGAAGTGTCATCGACGTTCATTTGGCTGTTACCAGCAAGAGCAGGTGAGTAGTCAAGTACACCAGCCATCGCTAAAGCAGACGCAACGTCAGCTGAAGTGATGATAATGTTACCACGACCACGACGAGTTTGTTGACCAATCGCATTTGCTTCACGCTCAATTTGGAACAATAAACCTTTGAACTTCTCAACCGACCAACGACCGTTTGAGTCAACGTCCAAGTCGAAAGTACCAGCAGTTGCAGTACCAACTTGAGCTCCTGGTTTAGCAGTTTTGTAAACTGTACGAACAACTTCACGGTTGATTTCCGCTAGGATTTCAGAAGAAAGGATGTTCGACAATTCGCCTTCAGCGTCAAGACCATGAACCGCTTTCAAGTCTTGTGCTAATTCAACAGAGTATTCTGCTTTCAATGCACGAGTCTTAGCAGTTACAGTTGCTTTCTCGATTGAGAATGCCATCTGACCGAAAGAACCATCGCCAGTACCACCTTGACCAAGACGCTCTGCAGCAGCTGTAGTCATACCAGTACCAGTAGTTTCAGAACCACCGAAGTCGTACGCACCAGAGTGATTACCTGTACCACCGAAGTCAGTATCAGCTTCGTTGAAGAGTGCTTCATCACCAGCTTGAGTGCTGTAGCGAGACTTCATTGCGAAGATCATACCAGTAGGTTGAGTCATTGGCTGAACACCAGCGATATCATAAGCGATAAGCTGAGGCATAGCACGACGTACCAATGAGATAAGAACAGGGTCGTAACCAGCGACTGTGTCGTTAGCTGCGCCAGCATTACCTAGTGCGATACCAGCACCACCGCTGTTAGCAGGTGAATCTTCGAATAGCGCTTCAGATTGCTTACGCATCTCACGCTCTTGGTTTTCTAATAGAACTGCAGTAACTTCTTTACGGTAGCTGTCCTGGATAGCAGGAGCGCTGTCGTGGTTAAGTACTGGAGCCCACTTTTCAAGTAGTTGATCTCTAGTAGTCATTTTTGTTTTCCTTTTTTTTGTTGATTTAGGATGGGTTACTTTTTATTTAAAGCAGCAACAAACGCAGCCATCGCTGGGTCGAGTTCTACTTTTTTTCTCTTCTTTAAGTTCTTCAACTGGAGAATCAGTAACTACTGACTCAACAATCGCTTCGCTCTTTTCTTTAGCAGAGAAGTAGTTCTCACGGATAGTAGAAACTTTCTTAGCGAATGACTCAGCGTCTTCGTAAGATAGTTCTTCAGCAAGACCTTCGAACTTTTCTACCTGAGAATCGGACAAACCTTTTGCAGCTTCGTCAATAATAGATTTACGTGTTGACTCAGAAATGATTTTACTCATTTCAATATTAGCTGTAACCTGCTCATTCATTTTCTCTTCAAGTTCTTGGATTTGCTCTTCCATCGCACCTAGAACATCGAAACGTTCTTCTGGTACATCGATGTAATGCTCTTCGAACAGTCCTTTCAGACCACCGACAAAACCTTCTAAGATTTCTGCTTTCATACCACTTTCAAGGGCTAATTCATTATTACTCATCCACTGCTCGGCAACGTAGCCGAGGTATCCATCAACCTGATCAACAAGACCCTCTGCATTCTTTGCACTTTCTTCTTCAAGACGTGCTTGGAATTCTTCTTCAAGACTAGCAACTTCAGACTTAACACGAGACATAACTGCTGCCTCGAAAATAGTAGTTGCTTTATCTTTAAACTCTTCAGACAATTCTTCGCCATTAAGCAAAGCATCAATATCTTCTTTCATTTTAGATTTTAATCCTTCAACCGCTTCTTCTTCAGCGATTACTTCTTCAGAAACATCTTCGTCTTCTTTAATAGACTTTTTGGCTTCTGGCTCTACTGCGCCTTTATGAACTTCATTTGGCTTCTTATCAGTGCAATCTTCAGCTTCTTCTTGGTCTGTGACTGCGTTCTTTTTGTTAGAAGGCTCGTCTGTTGTTGGAGCTGGTTTCATTTCTTCTTCAGCGATTTCCTCTACAACATCTTCTGCTTGGACCTGGGATTCAAGGTCAGCAGTCTTGCCTTCAGCAAGAATTTCTGCGATCTTTGATTCAATTGACATCGTTATCTCCTGTTATCTTTGGAATAGTTCTATATGTAGTTATTTATTGTTTATTTAATTTTACTCAAGAAATCTTGGAATTCACGTATTTTTGCTTCCTGTAGTTGCCTAACGGAAGCAGAACGAATACGTTTTTGTGCTTCCTCGATATCTTTCTCCACAAACTTTCCATCAACAAAAACCCATTCTTTACCTTCCATGATGCCTTCAACATACGCATCAGGTGCAGATGGGTCTGCTACGATATCCGCAGCGGTAGATAACATAAAGTCATCTTGAACAACAGCAATACCCTCATTATTGGTTTGGATAGATCCCATTGCTCGTGAAGATACTCCAAGGTTTGCGCCCCCGTCTAAAAGACCGTTAGCGATTTGACCCATAGGTGTATCCAAAATTTTGGCACGACCAATCCAGTTCGTACCTTCTTTCTTGAGTGAAGTGATCATGTGTGATACTCTATCAAGGTTAATTGATGGGGTATCTGGATGACCAAGTTCGCCATATGCTCGATTTTTTTCGACATATTCTTTAATGTAACGACCTACTTCCTTGTCCATAGTAGACTCAGGATACATACGTCCATTACGATTCTTTAGTTCGGATTGAAGGAATACACCTTCAATGTAGTAATTCTTTTTACCTTCGGTTTCTTCAACGATAATATCGTGGTTTTCGAAGACTTCTCTAATCAGTTTCATTTATTAGCTCCCTACAGCGGTTTCATCGTCATGCGCACCGAAGGTCGCAGGTTCAATCTTAGTAGCGTATCCGCCAGTTTTACGTAAAATTAGATAGATTTGTGCTTCTGCGCCAGCAATGGCTACAGAGATGTCTTGATCATCTTCAATATTATCCACAAATCCCATATTGTTAAACTGTACTGTATCAACGTTTGGTCCAGGAATGGTAGCAATTTTTACTGAGCCTCGAGAAACTGTAATCGATGCGCTTGTAAGAGCATTAACGTGGTAACCAATCAATGACACGGTAGGTGTACCACCTGCTTCTAGTGCTTGACCAGTAGAAACTAGCGTAGAAATATCGATAATGCCAGTCGCTGCAGTACCAGCAACTTTCACAACCGCTTCTTGGTGAGTATTTTTAAGTATAGTAACTGTGACTGCCATCTTACTTTCCTAATAGTTCTAATGTGTGAAGGAAGTTCTCTTTAGATTCCTTCATATAATTAACCACGTCATCGTGTTCTTCTAATAGATTATTTAGGTCTTTCTGAGTACGCTTATCAATAGCGACAGTAGAACCATCTTCTAGAACCCAGTTGACTTTACCCTCACAAATATTATTTAATTTGTTGAGTTTACGAATTGTTTGTACCACAGGATCAATGCTAAAAATATTGGAAGAGACGAGGTCTTTATATTCGTTAATAACTGTATCTGTTACCTTGATATCATGAGACTCTTTAATTATTGATGCGATAGTATTATCCGATATTTCTTCGTATAAATTTTCGATTACATCTTCTTCTAATTGTTTAGCAATATTTTCTTGTTTGATATATTGCCTTGCCTCTTCCAATGTCGTGAAGTCAGTTTTATCGCCGTCGATGTAAACTACATTTTCGGATACGGAAATACGATGACCAAAAACGTATTCTTGTTCACCGTATGAGTTTTTGATAAACTGACTAAAAAGCATTACTGTTCAGTTTCCTCTACGTCAGAAACTTCTTCTACTTCAGCAACTTCTTCTACTTCTACTTCGTCAGCTACTGGTTCATCTTCCATAACTGCTTCAGGTGAAGCGAACATATTCTTTGCTACATCTTGACGCATAGCATCAAGTTTGTCAGACAGTTTGTCAGCAATAGCTGCACCGAATGCATTTTCTGTTTCAAGTGCGTTACCGCCTTCAATTGCGTTAACTAGATTACTAATATTTTCACTCATAATTTACTCCTCTGTTTCCGATGTAGGTGCTTCCGAAGCATTTGGTGCTTCGTTAGTTTCGTTAGGCGCGTAATCAGAAAGATAACTTTGCTGTGCAGTTTGTGTAACACCAGCCATAGTGCCCCGATGTGCTGCCTGCATATAATGCTCATCCTGTTCACCATCAATATCTTTTTGTATTTCTTCAATCTCATGGTCGTTCATGTTCAATACATGTTTACGAACCCAATCTTTAGAATAGTACTGTCCAACGTATGGTTCAATCTGTTGAAGAACCTGTAATCTATTGCCTAAAATTTCAGCATCTTTTAGTTCTGAGAAATGATTGTCCTCAAGGAAATCAAATCTAATGTCTTGTTCAACCTCATCCCATTCTTCGGGAGTCATGATATTTTTAGCAATCAACTGAACACGAAGTGCTTCCTTAAATAGTGTAGCAAACTTCTTACGTAAACGAGTAACAAACTTATTAAACTTGACCTCATCACGTGTAATCTCAGTTGAACGTCCAATCGAGAAACCTTGCGCTTGCTGAAGTCTACTCATAGGTACGTTCATCGCTTGGAATAGTTTCTGCTGGAAGTATTGAATGTCCTCGATTTGACCGAGATTCTGACCTCCAGGAAGGGTAGTAATTTCTGTACCCTTACCACCTTCACGACGTGGCATCCAAAAATCTTCCATCATTGACAAATGGCGGCGATCGTCACGAGTTTCGCCAGTAGTCGCATCATAAACAATCTTGTTACGGAACTTGTTCATGATATCATTGACGTATTGCTCTGCCTTTAGTTTCGGCAAGTTACCTACGTCAACATAGAAAATCTTACGTTCTGGTGCACGAGAAATACGGTAGATTACCAACGCATCTTCGATCATCTTCAACTGATTGACTGGCTTAATTGCTTTATGTAGATAAGACAACATCATACCAGTATTTGCATCAGCTAAACCAGAAGGAACATAAATTACAGAATCTAGCGATAACTTAACACCCTGTGACGTTTGTTCAGTAATACCTTTGTCATTGTAGAGGTAGTATTCTTCCACCTTGTCAACAACATCAGCACCCATATCATTCTTACGTTTCTTAACGTTCTTGATCTTTCTAATCTTCTTTGGGTCAATATAACGTAGTTCTACAATACCATCTTTAACGTTATTCTGATCGATCAAGATCTGGAAATACATCCTTCCGTCAATATACCAATTGCGAAACAACTCATGCCCACGATCTTCGAAACGTAATGTACGAAGAATCGATCCAAATTCTTCTCGAACCCTTTTTTTGACGTTGTCGGATACCTTTACGTCATCAAGTACAACCTCAAGTGATCTTTGTTCTTCATCAGCAACAATTGCTTCGTTGACGATGTCTTCAATAGCCATGTCACAGTCTGAATACTGAGCAACCTCACGATAACGACGAAGGAGGTCAAGTTCATTCTTGATGATTCCTTCAACGTCAAGTACCATACCGTAGTAACCACCAGCATTTACGCCAGTAGTTACTACAGTAGAGCCGTCCGGTTGAGAAGGAGAAACAATGCTAGGCGGTGTTTCTTTATCCTTATTTCTCTGTATATCAAATCCAAATATCTGCATAATGTATCCCTTTACTTACTATCTGATTAAACTGGGAATGTACCGACCGGAGTATCGACCGAAACGTTCACACCAAATCCGCTAGATGAACCAGTATCAGAAGTGAAGTAGTTGTATGTAAATTCGACATCGAACATCTCAATAGCATTTTGCTGTTCGTAGTCTAGAGAAATCGCAGAAATACTAGTTGGGTACGCATCAAAGAACTTGTAAGTCTTGATGGTAGCACCATTTCTGTCGAGTTGCTCAACGGTTAAGTCGACCTGATAATCAGTTGGATTTGTACGTCCATCAGTAGTGTCATAATTCTGTACGCCAGACTGCCACTGCTCAAGTGCGTTACGAATACCAAATGATACATCGTTGTAAATTGATACGGTCCACGGTTGGAAAATTCTTTCGCCAGCGAAGTTCACTGGGCGACCACGATAGAGAACGGGAATGTTCTCTACCGTAGATCCAGGCAGCTGAGCCGCCTTGATTAAGAACTGACCACGAGCACCTGCAACAATCCCTAACGTAGTGTAGTTAGGGAATGTTAGGTTCACACGGAACTGGTTAGGGCGTGCACCACCACCCAGCATCTGTGCTTTAAAGTCAGCAATATTTGCCATTTCTTATCTCCTTAATGTCCTATACCTTATTTATTACCGTTTTATGCGCCGATTTCGCTGAAGTTAATACCAGAGCGAGCCGCCACAAAGTTCAGTGTAATATAGTTAATAGAACGAGTAGGTTTAATGAAGATATCAGCAACAAATTCGTTGCGATCAATTACTTCACCAGTGTTGTTGGATTCATCACACTTAACGACGAATTCAGTGATACCACGTCGACCTTGAACATCGCGTAGGAACGGTTCAACCAAGTTCTTAAACTGAGCACGAGTGAAAGAGTCGTTAAACTCAAACAACTGGAACTTAGAAGCAGTTGAGATTGCTTTTTCAAGAACGATAAACAGACGACGAACGTTGATACGGTCAAACGCTGATGGTTTAGAAATTAGAGTCTTATCACCAAACAGAACCACACCCTCTCCAGGGAACGATACTACAGGGTTTACGCCATTTTTGTAAAGCGCGTCACGTTGTGTCTTATTAGGGTTAACGCCTAAACGGACAACACTCTTAATTTGACCACGAGAAAGACCAGCAGGTGAGAACCATGCATCATTAGTGTAGTCAGTACGAGCAGCAAGACCAGCGATGTCAGCGTTCAATGGTACCCAGCGGTACTTGTCATTGTAGCGATCATATTGGTATTTAACACCAGAATCCATAACACCATATGAGCTAGAAGGTAGCGCATTGCGGTATGCATTGATTGCTGTAACTTGACTAGAAGTATTACCAATGATAACTTCGCCAGTAGAAGTATCTTCTGGAGAAACGAAAGCAACACAATCAAGACGAACTTCAGCAATGTTTTGGATCAAGTGAGAAGCAACAGTAGCTGATGCTTTACCAGCAACGATCAAACTAACATCGTACTGTTCAGCGTTAGCCATTAGATCAAACGCAGCAGTCTTTTCACCATCAGTCAGTGAGTAGTCATCAGTACCACCAGATAGCGACCAAGATAACTCACCACCATCAGAAGCAGTAGAAAGATCTTTGAAGCCATTTCCTGCTGCAGCAGATCCCCAACCAACACCTGAAGAACCAGATCCAGCAACAGTAGTCTCAACGTCATCCGGATGATCCATCCAGTAAACGTATTCTGAGCGATTGTTAATTACGTCTTTGTAGTAGTTGTTAGTACCGTCAGATTTCTTAGCATCAGATGCTTTAGAAACAAACCCAAATTTTTCTAGGATAGCACCTTCAGTTCCAGTGAATGCGCCGTCTTCGTCGATAACGATAATATGAAGTTCATCGTTTGAACCAGAAAGAGCAGCAGCGTATGTAGAAGTTGATGGAGCGCCATCAAATTCAGATTCATAAAGCCATCCAGAGAAGGTCTGTGAATCGGCGATAGAAACTTTCAATGAGTTACCCAAAGATCCAGGATAACGCGCTGCAAACTCACCTACAAGACCAGCGCCAGATGCATAGTTAGTGATGTATTCTTCACCATTTTTAATCTTCAGCCCAACAGCAGAAATAGATGCTGTAGCCTGTGCAGTAGTACCACTCGGTGGATCAGCAACTGTGATGGTTGGAACGGATGTGTAACCAGAACCAGCGGTAGTGACATTAATTTCTAAAATAACAGAAACGCCTATAGTAACCGCACCAAGAGTTGCCTCTACTGTGCCTGCGTTTGTACCACCACTCAGTGTAACAGTTGGAGTTGCTTTATATAAAGATCCACCATCGTCGATAGTAATACTATCAATCGAACCGTCAGAGTCTATAGTACAAGATGCAGTAGCACCAGTACCAGTGTCACCGGTAGCAGTGGTGATAGTAATTGTTGGTGCTGAGATATAACCAGTACCAGCAGATGAGATTGCAATGGCAGTAATTTCGCCACCAGAAAGTACTGCTTCAGCGATGGTTTGTACACCACCAGCTTCATCTGGAGCAGAAACAGTTACTGCTGGTGCAGATGATGTTGAAACATAACCAGTACCCACATTATCTAAAGAAATCGAAGTAACGCCGCTCGAGGCAGTTGCTACCGCATTTAGGTGTCCTGCGTCAGCACGAACCATTAATAGATTATTTGTATATGACAGGAAGTTGGCAGCTGAGAAAAATGAATCGAAGTTATTGTCATTTGGCTTTCCAAATCGACGAACGAGTTCATTCTCAGACGATACTGTATTGGGTTCCATCACTGGACCCCAAGAAAAAGAACCAGCGTAAGCACCGATTGATGTTGCTACTGCTGGAACAATCGAAGTAAAGTCTTTCTCTACGACTGCAACGCCTGGAGATAGTTGAAACGGCATTGTTGTTCTCCTTTGTTTAATAAGTCTTACCTAGACAGCTATTCATTGTCTACATTTTATTTAGGGTTTAAGCATTTTTACAATCAAAAATTCAATGGCGCAGGCTCTTCACCGCTACCATCGTCATAAAATCCAAATGGTGTCAATTCACTTTCGATCGCTGCCATCTGCTTTTCATACATAACCTGTCGTAGATTAATATTATTTAGCTCCTTAAAATAAGGATTGCTGGTCAACCAACCGAATAATACCAGCGGCATTACCAAGTCGTCATGATAACCTTCATCAGCTGCATAGGATCCCTTGGTCTCAATAAATGTTGAGATCTCAGAGATTGTGTCAGCATCTGTGATAATGATCTTATTTTCTTCGACCATTGCTTTGAAGTTTTGGCAACCAATACGCTTAACTTTTTTATCAGTATTAACTCCTAATTGAGTTTTACCACCACCAAAACCACCACCTACAACCTGCCCATCAGTATTACGGCTCACGAATAATAAATTCTCATACTCAAGTTCAGAATATAAAATATGCGCTACCTGCTCAGAAATGTTAATCTCTAAGAGGATATACGCCTCATTGTAATCGTTACCTACCTTATAAAGTATATTAGGGTACAATAACGGGCTAATAGTAGAGTCTCTATATTTAGCCACAATGCGATATGGTGTTTCAGATATATCAATAACCTGAAATGCAGAGTAATCACCACCAACTCCCTTAGCA
>Ga0247602_1000103_pt1 | contig 9485 bp, 4 predicted proteins | sample 77RmetaT_FD_186066 | JGI IMG/M metagenome (GOLD analysis project Ga0247602, IMG submission 186066) | Metatranscriptome of seawater microbial communities from Monterey Bay, California, United States - 77R (Metagenome Metatranscriptome) | ecosystem: Environmental > Aquatic > Marine > Coastal...
CACAATGGTTGGCGCACTCGTCGCGATGCATGTTGGACTTGCTGTTTTTCAGGCCTTGGCACAGAAAATTCAGTGTATTTCCATGGTTGCACTGTGACACTGGACCCGGTAGCTCAATCAGGGAGCACAGCACGCTTGTTGTCAAAATGTAGTCAAAGTAAGTGGTGAAACAAGGGAATCAAAAACTTGTCCCATAAAACTTGTGTAACAGCAGTTCACGAATTCCGAATGAAAACGCATGCATCCTGTTTGCAGCTCAACCTTGTATTGCACAAAGCTTGCTGCTCACAAGTTGGTGGGTATAGTTGCTCATCTAACTACAAGAGCCAAGTTCTCAGGAAAAAAGAACAAGCACATGAAGAAAACGAAGGCCAGGAATTTGATCTGGACTGTACAGCACCACAGATGTGATTAACACGACTCATGAATTAAACACGCAGAAGAACAGCGGACACATTGTGGCAATCGTCTTCGGGTAGCACGCTGACTCTGGACTAAGCTGCTGAAGTCAATTGGGCCCCAAGATGCTAAATACCGCCGGCATCAAGCACTCTGTGATATGCACAATCCTGATTGGGTCGTTGAAACACTGAACTCATATTGATCATGCAAATAGGCTATTTTCAAAGTGGTATTCACGTCACACTGTGGGAAACTGTACACCACAGTGATTGAGGTCAGTACGCACGTTTGTACCAAACAATGTATTCAGGGTAAACCTGATAGTTGTCGAAGACAATGAACTCGCGGAATGTCCCGCGGGCCTTTTCGCGATCACCCAGGACGCAATGGTATCCACCGCTTTTCGTGCAACTACTCTCCAGCCGGTTCGTATCTGGATATTGTTCGTCGCAGTAGAAGATCCGTCCAAGCATTACACGGCATAGCAGCATAGGACAGTATTTACGGTGGTCTTCTACTGCGTACTCATCGGCCTTTAGACAGCTTTCGGCAAAATATAAGCCACGCCCATACAGCGTGCCCCGAGCGCTGCCAGCACGTCCTATGTCAAAGTCAGTGTCTGTGATGCCGGTCACACCTGCCGTGCTAGTTCCATGCCACATCCAGTACTCATTCACAGAATGGTCCACCGGCTCATCAGGGTGATGTAGCGTGCCTTTCATGGACACCTGCCTCGTTTTGACATCGAATAGAGCCTGTCTTTCTGAAGCCGGCAACTTCATGAAGTCAGAAATGACCTCATCCCGTCGGTGGACATAGTTGATAAAGTTCTCCGCATTCTGCACGTGGTAAACCTGCTGCACCTTCAATTCAGGGGCTACAGGAGTCCTGCGATCTCGAGTAGCGGGTGTTTTATGAGTCCCCCAACCCTTGAATGTTAAATTGACCAACTGCTGAATCCGTGCTTTAAGCACTGCATCAGTATTCTCCAGCTTCTTCACACCTAGGTGAATGTCAACGACCTTCCAGTCACTGGGCAGTACACGTCCAACTGCTTCAACACATTGCCTTGCAACTTCAGCGAGCCCATGCTGTAAAGCAGTTTCATGAGCAGTTTTCAGGCTTGCAAGTGCCGTTTTTGACCGTTTTGCTTCTCTGCCCATTTGCTGAATGCGCTTCTCGATCATTTGGCAACCATTTCGGTATAGACCATCCAGTTTCTCGTCCTGTGCTTGTGCGGCAAGGCGGATGGCCTCTACTGCATCATTCTGATCAAACTTGCTGAGAATGTCAAGAGCCAGTAATCCCTTTGCCACCGCTTCTACCAAGCTTGCATCTGGGTTAGATTCCATGATCTGCTGCATCTTGTCTTTGAATGCGCTGTCTTCGAAGCTCACCTGGCCTGCCTCATTGTCTACGACTTGTTTCACAATGCTGGTCATTTCCTCCAACATGACTGAGAAACTGCTCTTCATAGCTCGTGATCGTAAGTCGATGAGCATAAGCAAACCTTGAGCCTCCCTGTCCTCAGCCCACGTGTTGAACTTCTCCTTCAATAAGCCCAGTTCCCTCACTTTTGAAGCGACATTCAAGTCATTGCAGCTCCTAGCACTGGATTCTAGAAGTTGCATTTTTTCTCTGAGCGTCTCACTGTCCTCCAAGCTGTCCCAGGATGTCATTATTTTGCCAATTGCTTTTGTGGCAGCGGCTTGCACAGGCAAACCTTTACATGCAGTTTTGATGAGCATCAATGTCTGTCCATCCTGGGTTTTGTGTGCATCCTCAATCAGCTTCTCGACAGTCGCCACCAGCACTTCCTTCGCAGCCTGTACCTTCCAGTCGTAGGCTGCCCTGAGCCCCGCAGCCAATTTCTGCAAATCACCTTCTGCAATAGCAGTATCGGCATCATCCTGTATGGCAGTCTTGCACTCATTGGCAAGGTCTGCTATGCCGTTCCTTGTGCAAAATTGAAGGAAGGACACACGCTCAGTGATGCACGTCACTTGAGCTTGTAAATCCAGAGCTTGTTGCCGAATTGCCTCCTCCCGAGCTTTGGCAGCATCATAGATTTTGTCGACTAAATCGACAATCGTCATATCATTTGCCTCTTCAGCAATTTCTTTTAATTGTGTCAACTGATCCGTCACCTCAGCACCACCATGTTGGTGCCAATGTTCAATGATGCGCATGATGGCCTGTCGACCTTGCGCACCAAACTCGTCGCATCCTGCAGCCTCTGCTGCATATACCATCTGCAACTTCTCTGCCGCGTCCAAAGCACCCATCATGGTTGATTGCAGACTCGAAGCTGCATGCTGATTTGCCTTCAACTTGGCATCCTTGGTGATGACATAGATCTGCGAGAGTGTGGTTATGCCATCAACACCACCCTGACTTTCTGCTGCCACCGCAGCCTCACAGAAGCATTTTTCTGCCTTGTCGATGACGGCATTCCAACCCCAGGTCTGAGCTTCCTGTGCTGTTGCAGCCATGGCTTGGAGATCTGCAGGCAACGATAGAAGTGCCTTGGTAAGGAGTTTCTGTTCTTCGGCCGCCATGAGGTCAATAGACTTTTGCACACATTCCTGCTGGGTTTGCCAGTGCGACTTCATGCTGGTTGTGGTATCTTTTACCTTGCTTTTCATGAAGTCACGGATTGTGACAAGCACACTGCGAGCAGCGCTGCTCTGCCCCTCCTTCCACTTTTTAATCCAACTCGTAACAATTCTCTCCAATGCTGCATGTCCCTGCTCACACAAGTCCTCCCGTCCGAGAAGCCCGGCCGCTTCCATAAAGGTCATGATAGCTTCAGAATCACCATTGTGTTCTGTGCTTTGCACATATTTCAAGATTCCAGCAGCTGCAAGTTTTGCCACCGGTTCACACTTCTGCTCGTCAGCACAGGTTGAGAGTCTGACAACCCAGCCAATCGTTTTTGGATCCTTAGTGTTTTTGGCTTGTGACACCTTTTGTTCCACAACGCCCAACGCGTGCTGAAGTATGTCATCCCACTTATTTTTCTGGGCCACACCGACTGTGGACACCAAGACTGATGGTTCCAGCCTTTCTTTGGACAGTAGCTCTATTGTATTCTTTTTAAGCTGCTTTTGCTCTAATTCGTATCTCCTGCTTTGGCCTTCCTTGTATTCTGCAAGGTCTTCATTGGAGCTGTTGCTTGTTAGTCGCATTGCCATTGTGAGTGCCTGCAGGTCCTCAGCTTTCAGTGCATTTTGAAGTTGCAGCTGGCAAAGCCGTCGGACGCATGTGCTTTTCAGTGGAAGCTCCGCATCACGGGATCGGGAAATTGCTTGCGACAGGGCCTCCTCCGTGTCCAACTCCTTTGCTCTGTAGAGGTCTGCTTCTAGTGCGTGCACCAGCTTGACGGTTTCCTCTTCCACGCTGAGTGTAGGCATGCTGGCACCACCAAGCATCCATAAATTCCTCTGTGGCGCTGGAGCCTCATAAGCCTTATTCACCTGATCAAAGAGATGATCTATACGAGCTGCATCTGGAGGGGCAACTGAGGGTGGCACACAACCATTGCGACGATCAACCAATAAAATCGCACAGTCATGTTCACTGTTCGGACGAAGATTTGATGGAGCAGCCCAGGCTGCTCGAACAATTTTAATGTACCACTCGCTTGATGCTTGCGAGGATGAAGTCGCCTTGACCCAGCTGCTAACATCAGCATTCACAAAGTACGCATTGTTCACAGGATCATATGGGCCAACCCAGTGTTCCATGACCTCTGTGAGACCAAAGTCCACTGGCTGGCGATCAGCAAAGATCTCGAGTGCTGGCAACGCTTCCGCTATTTCTACCAGTTGCTGAATTTGACGTTTTTTGGAGCCAGCTGCACCAACTCCAGTTTGGCACACAACAGGATCAAGAGGATCCAGCAGCTTGCGCGCTCTTGGGAGTACAGTCGACAAGTCACCAAACATCTTGTCCATATGGAACACCTGCTCCTCAGGAACCACTGTGTTTTGAGAAGAGGTTCTGCCAATTTTGCTTGCGAACATCTTGCGAGCGGCTGGGGCCACATCCAGGTCTTCTACTTTTGCTTCTGTTTCCCGGGGCTCCTCCAGAAGGCTACCATCGATGGCATACGGTGTCAGACCACCAGGACAAAAGGTGTAGGTTAGCAGTCTTTCCAACATTGTCCACCAATGTCGATCAAAATCCGGCCGGCGCCATACCAGCACCTGGGAGCACGAAGCAATGAACAACGGCAATGCCAAGATGGCGGTGTCATTGTTCAAATCTGCACAGCTGTAATCAACCCAGAAGTACACCTCATTTTTGAAGCCACGATTGCGACTCTCCTCCTGGAGCCAACGGCCAAAATGAGCCAAAGTCTTAGCTTTAGCATTATTCCGGCCATCCGGTTTGTGCTGAGAATCCCAGATGTGCGAGAAGTAAATCAGCACGACTCGCTTCTCTGCCCACGTCTCTTTCTCTTCATCTGTGAGTTTATCATCGCAAAGGCGCTGAGTGTGGGCGATCGCTGATTTGATATCCTCGGCACCGGAGTCTGCAGAGTCATGGCTTGGGAAACTTCCCTTTTTCTCGAGGGCAGAGTAGTGCAGCAGTTTCAGAGGAGCCTTACCTTTAGTTGCATCGTTGATGAGATCTGCTTTTGCACGCAGGCTTGCCCCACGGAATGTGGGGTCTGCTAACAAGCTGAGCACTGTCCCTTGTTGCTTTGCTCGGTCAAAGGCTTTCTCCAGCTGCGACCGCAAAGTTTTGATGATATCCTGCGTGCCTTCTGTCCCAGTAGGGCCTGTCACTTCAGAAGGGAATTTCACACAATCTATGTGCGCAGCCACATCATCGAGGTAGCCAATAGCTTTTGCACTCCGTTTTTCAACAGCTCCAGCCTCAACTGTGCTCTGGACGCGGGTTGCTTTGAAGGCTTTGCGATCGAGTTCACCCAGCAAGTTCTGCAGCTTTCCGTCACCAACGTCCGTGGCTGCCTGGTGCAGAGCACGGATGCCGTGAAGCCACATGTCCTCATCATCTTCGGTCTTCAAGCTTAACCTCCGACCTTTTTCAAGGCGCCTGGTGAAGTTGTAATTGTCCCCACTGCCCCTAGTCCCAGCGCGGCTGGCAGCCCAGCGCCGGCAACCACAAGACCTGCATGCACAGGTCCACAGAAACGGGATTCGCGGCAGTTGCAACTGACGCCGCCACCAACATGCTGCCAGTAATGCCGTAGCGAAGCCAAGACCAATAGCGATGCAGGTACCATGCACTGCCTCCATGACAATTCTGTTTGGTGGGCTCCTTGTTATCAAAAGGAGTCTGCCCAGCGTTGAGTCATCAAAATTGCCAGCCGGCGTGCAAGAGCCAAGCCACGGATAGATGGACACCGCCCGGTAGATTACAACAAAGAATAGAAGCCAAACAAATCGCGCCTCTGGGAATGACTTGCTGCCAGGCAACTTTGCTAACAGCACGTGCCATAGCCAGTCACGCACCTCTGCCAGCGTCTGCACGGTAAGCGTGAACGATAGCAGCAGCGAGGTGGCAGTGGATGATCCAACCCAGACCTTGTCCAAAGTGCTGGCTTCCTCGAAAAAGAGGAGAAAACTCAACTGCAAGGCAGTCTGCTCGGCATCCTCGCAGATGAAGCGTAGAAATGCAACACGAGCCTCAGTCGTCTTCATTGCCCAAGAGCTGGCACCACCAAGGATCTCCTCAACTGCAGGCTTCACTGCATAGACGAGCATGTGGTTGTCGCTGGCTCGAAGTGCTAGGAAGATCCCTTCCACATGAAGTCGATCTCGTTCCTGGGGAGTTTGCGCTTGAACCCAGCGCTGCCTACAGCCATAGAGCAGAGCTCCTTGCGCGAGCACCTGCATCACACCCACACCAAGGAAGACAAGCCATAAGGATACCCACCAAAGGTCGAAGCCGCAGCTACCTGCGATCACCGGGAACGTCGCATCCTGGTAAAGGTCTGTCACACTGATGGCCGACGCAACCACTCTAAGAAGAAGCCGAACTCTGAAGTGCTTGAAGAATTCCCGTGTACAGCGTGAGCGAAACATGAAGTAGTAGAGCCACACCCCAAACTGAGACAAGGCAACCCAGGAGATCCAGATTCCGTGTAAATACCTTGGGTATCCTTCTGCGCACGTCATCTGTGTCACAGCTACGATAGGGATCACAGTCATAAACATCAGGTTTCCAACATAGCAGAAAGCCACCACCTTCATATTACCTTGCAATGTTCTCAGCAGATTCTTTGCGGTTTCAAGATGGAGTGCTTCTTGCGCCGCACTCGAAAGCTTTCTCGATTTGCAGCAACCAAAGCTTTCTAACACCTCCATCAAATCGGCGCCAGGGGGCTTTGCTACTCCCCGCACCATCACTGGGGTTGTGCTTTCAACCTTGATCTCTTCATTCCAAGAGTGACCAGCTGCCCAGGTCAGCTCTTGCAGCTTTCTCTTTGTAGTATTGATTGCTTCCACCGGTGTGTTGACCCTCAAGTCTACTTGATAAGCCATCGGCTTTTCATGACATCTCTCCGCCAGTGTGCAAGCTTTTATCTGCACAGCCTGTGGCTGCAGCCCAGGGATTACGTTGGCTATATTGTGGTAGATTTGCATTCTAAGCGAATCCACATTTGGGGTTTCTTTTAAAGCTGACCCTTTTTTTGCACTGGTAAATCGAAGTCCCATCTCCACGAAAAAGTCCACACGCTGCCGAAAACAGATGTCGAAGAGCAGACCACAGAATATCGTGAAGCAAACAACGCCGATGTAAACTGTGAGGAAAGTGAAGATTGTATTTTCCTCGCAGCCGAAAGCAGCAAATCCAATGTTTAAAATCTGCGGGCAATGTTTGACAGCCTGAGTGCCGAAGGCTGGCACAAATGCAGCCACTTTGAGGAAGCGTCCGGATGTGAGCTGCCCTTGTGGAGGAAGCACTCCACAATGCTGAGCGCCACATTGGATTTCCATGCAGCTGTGGACTTTTACTTTCGTGAGGGTTGCAATCGCCAACGTCCCCTGCGTTAGCACGGCGGATGGACTTTTGGCCTTGACACGCTTGGCACGGTTTCCAGGCGTACCATCAATGCAACCGCCTTCCAGCTGATGCACGTCAGTCCAGGACTTTCCAGGAGGAATTGACAAAACCAGGGAATTTAAAGTGGAAATCGGCTTGCAACAGACGACAGCCCCCACCGGGGATCCCGCACCGTTGTTGCATGCAGTGCACCGCAGCGCACCTTGCTGCGCACTATGGGATCCAGCTGCGCATGGGTTGCAAACTGCAGCACTGCGACCACTGAATGATCCTCGAGGGCAAGAGAGACACGAGCTAACATGTCGTGCAGCTGCTGTAGGTCCATAAGTACCGTTGTGGCAGGACTCACAAGATGAGCTGGCCAAGGCGCTTTGGTAAGAACCAGGTTGGCACTTGTTACACTCAGTGGCTGCCCATATCGTGCTCCAGGTGCCCTGGGAACAGTTGGAACAAAGAGATGTTCCATCGGAGGAACTGAAGGTGCCCCCTACACACTGAACGCAAGTAGCACTGGAGGTCGCTGCTGCAGCATGACTAAAGTATCCGCGTACACATGGTATACAGACAGAAAATTCTCGAGCTGCAGGGGTGGTGCTCCACCTTCCTGCAAGACATCTTGTACAGAAATCAAGCGATGGAGCCCCTTCTTTGTCGTTCCATCGGCCCACTGTACAGTTTACGCAGTTAGCGGCAGAGGTGGAAGAAGAAATGCTGCTCCAACGTCCAGCCTCGCATGCCAAACAGGCCGCCATGCCTGATAAGCCAGTTGCTTGGCTCCAGGTACCTGCTGGGCAGGGGACGCAAGCTTGGCTCGAATTGAGGCCTGATGAAGTGCTCCACCTCCCCACTGGACAGTGCACGCATCCACCTTGGTGAGTCATAGCTACCACAGAGCTCCATGTTCCAGGCTCACACTCCGTACAATAGTTTTCGCTGAATGCAGCAAGAAAGCTATTGAAAGTACCAGCACGACATGCTATGCACGCAGTGACTGCAGTTGCAGCTGTGGTAGTGCTCCACCTGCCCTGTTCACAAAGCTGACAGCTCTCCCGTGAGCTCCCTGATGTGTTTCCATTCCACCGTCCTGCGACGCAATCTATGCATGTCGAACTGTTCGTGGCACCTACTTCGATGCCGTAAGTCCCACGGTCGCACTCATTACATTGGGCCTCCGCACTTGCACCTGTTCTTGAACTCCAACGCCCTGATAAACACAATGTACAAGTCCTGTTGCTGACAGCCACCAGGCTTGAACTCCAACTTCCACGAAAGCAATCTTTGCAACCAGATTCTGAGACCAGGCTATACGAACTGCTCCATCGCCCAGCACCACAAGGTATACACGTTTCATTGGATGAAGCGCCCTTTACAGAGCTCCACCTTCCCTTTGCGCACCAAGTGCAAATTCGGTGACTTGTGCCGCCTAAATATTTGTTGTACTTACCAGCAGGACAAGCCACGCAAGGGGCTTTCCCAGAACCACCATACCTTCCCGCTGGGCAGATTGAACAGTTGCCAGACATTCGCCCTGAAGCGCTTCTTTTGCCTGCGGGGCATGCTCTGCAGAATTGTACGCCAAGTTCTCTGGGAGGCAAGTTCCCAAGGCTGCAGTATCTATTGCAAGCAGAGTATATTTTGCCGGCACTTAATGTACGCCAATAACCTCCCTCCTTGTATGTCTCGCTGTAACAGAACTCATCCAGGTTTTTGGTAGTGGAGCGCACCCACAGTTTCATCTGATCACAGCATTGCTTGCATTCCGCAGTGCTTTCCGAACTATCCTGAGCCTTGAAGCTGAATTGTAGCCGCGAAAGAGAAAAATTCCCGGTGGGAGCATCAAAAAAACGGACATCCTCTTTCAAGCCGCACGGGATGTCTTTTGTGCAGCCTGTCAGACTCAGTGAAATAAATACGGCTGTCAGGAGAAGAGCAAAAATCCGCCAAGTCACCCACAATGACGGCATACGTCTTCCATGGTGGGTATCTGAAGCTCCCATCAAAAGCCGGTGCTGGCCCGGCTATAGACTGCCTGACCCAAACTTGAG
>Ga0247602_1000104_pt1 | contig 9439 bp, 1 predicted proteins | sample 77RmetaT_FD_186066 | JGI IMG/M metagenome (GOLD analysis project Ga0247602, IMG submission 186066) | Metatranscriptome of seawater microbial communities from Monterey Bay, California, United States - 77R (Metagenome Metatranscriptome) | ecosystem: Environmental > Aquatic > Marine > Coastal...
AATCCTTTAGTGCGAAGTTGCTCTACTGCGACAAGAAGCTAATGGTCAATCGCCGCACGGCACTAGTTGCGGCTCTAGTGGTGACCTGTCTGATTAGGACATGGGACTGCTCCAGCTGAGGCTACTACCACCTTACCTTTCTCAGCTGGCAGCGCCCAGAAGCGACAATATTCTTGTCTTGGGCAAGGACATCTATAAGCACTGCGGCGGGATTATGCACAGCAGGGCGCAGGCTCTTCCCGGGCCACTAGTGTTCGGGACTTGCTGCTGCACGAAAGCATTATGCACGCACAGCCACCTTTTGCATGCTGCCAACATTCCCTGCCTTTGATATGGAGGGGGCACTGCTACTCGAAGGTCATGCGACATGTGAGGAGGCTCATCCTGGCGCACTTCACAATGAGGCATGTTCTGACCACCATAGGTGGACTTCACACGACACAGGAGGTCCCTGTGGCAGGCCATATCCACCTGGCTGTTCTGTGAAGCCCTCATTACAGTCCGCACCGTGACCTTGTCGCATGGATGCCTGCAGAGAAGGTGCCCGGCAGCAGGCACCAACTGCCCATTCTTTATGTCATGCGGTCGTCATCATATAATCCTTCCGAACTGTCGATTGCAAGGATAAGCTTCTGTTCCAGTTGCTCCGCACTCTCATACTTAGGCAACCGTAGCTCTTTGGTGCAAGTGCGAGCACGGGGCAAGCTTCCAGGCGGATTTGCCGGGACCACTGTCATGTCAGCTGCAGCAAGGCCACCAGGAGGGAGCCGCGGACAGGCCGTCACGAAGTCCAGAAACCGCCCTCGTCTTTCGGCGTTCAGCCCATGAAGGACAGAAACCAACATATCCATGTCTTTTGCCTCTACGCCGCCTCTTGCGCGCAGGTGCAATTTCAGGTCATCTGGAGACCACTCAACGTGGTCACCGCAAAACAACGCACGCAGCTCGGAAGGCTCGAAGGCCCAGATTGCTGAAGAGGCACATGCATCTTCCACACCTTGCCTAAAGGCAGCAACCTGCGGGGCGATGCCATCTCTCAGCCACCATCTTGCCGCGCTCTCCACGAATTCGTCCAGGTTCATGATGTCCAGCGAGCGGTCCTTCCCACCTTCACAAAGTTCTTGGCCACCAACACCCGTTTCGCAGAAGTTTATGCAGCAGGCTTGCACATATTCGTCGAAGCTCATCTTACCTGCCTCGTCGCCTTCACTGCCGAGAAACCGGCGACCCCAGTCTGGTTTTGCGCTGGCCTCCTGGAGTGCTCTCCTGCGCTCTTCGCCTTCAAGGTCACTGCACGTCCTGCGCAGCTCCACAGCAAAGCGTGCAGAGGCACCCACGAACTCACCAGCCCAGCCATCGCCTGGGCCTGGAAGGGCTGCAATGGGCGGGTCCTGTTCAAGCACAGCGCAAAAGAAGTGCTCGCAGAGTGGTAATGGGACCACAAAACCATCTCGCAAAGCCTTAGCCATAAGTCGCCCCAGGAACCGGAAGTGCCTGCATGCTTCGACAGATGCAGGGCTACCTGGCGTGTTGGGCCGAGGAAAGAGCCCACGTCTACTATGGAGGTGTCCACCAGAAGTCCCGTGTGGCGAAACGCTGCTGGGCAAGTGCTCAGCCCACAAGCCCAGGGAACCACACAGAGGCCGGGGTCCTGCATCATCAACCACTGTGAGCTCTGAAGCAACTGCTGTGTAAAAGCTCTGTGTCACACCATCTCCAAAGCCGCCTTCATCAGCAAACTTTACCTCCAGCATAGCCTTGCTGGCATAAGTGAGCTCCACCACTCTCTGGGAGTTCACCAGCAATCCATCTCTGGACGGTAATGTGATGAAGTCGCTTCTGGCAGGTCCAACGAACACGCGTGGATCTCTCACGATTGTTTCTGTCAAGTCCATGCGACCTTCCAGTTGTCCCTCAACCCTGCGAAGCCGATCACCATAGCGTTCCTCGATGGATTGCCGCTGGAGCCACAACACAGCATGTGACGTTCCAAAGCCAGCACAGCGCAGCAGCTGCTCACGGGCCCTGCGTTCGAAGAGGAAGGGATACGCCAGCGGCAGTGACAGCACCCAGGGTGGAGCAGCAACTGCAGCGGTGAGGAGTGGCTGAGCCAGTTGCCCTGCAAGTTTCCTGTTGAGGGGGCCGTTCTCCCATTCAACCTCCACGCCTTTGGCCTCCTTGCTCTCGCTCTGCATGTCCTGCAAGTGCCGTCTCAGTCGCCGCAGCAGTGCGAGAACAGGATCTGCCATGGAACTGGCGCCAGACTCGCCGGCCCTCACCAGCCCAGTCTCACACCTGTCCAAAGGTACCTTCACTGGCGAAGGCGGTGCTGACCCTGAGCCGCTCGTTTCAACCTTGATCTCATAGCGGAGCTTCAGCTTACCAGAGGGTTCGGAGAGACCACCTGGAAGCAGCTTCAGGAGCGCTTGCAGTACAGTGGAGTTTGGAGTGAGGTGCTGCGGCAACTCCGGTTCGCTCTCCAACAGCTGTGTAGCAGAGCCCTCTTTCTGTGTGGTGGCACCATCAGAGGGTGCAGTGCTGCCAGTGGCGGTGCCGGCATTGCCACCACTGGTGTTGCCACCTCCTCCAGTACTGCTGCTGCTACTGCTGCTGCTGCCAGTGCTCGTCAGGCCAAAGAAGCGCACGCGCAGGCAAGGAGCTGGCTTTCCAGAAGCAACCTCTTCATTGAGGAGTACTCCCGATGCAGATGTCTCAGATGGATCCGGTGTTTGCAGCGGCTCCCCCTCTGGCCCTCCGATCTTCCGTGCTGGGTTCTTGTATTGGAAGTCACGTGGTCTGTAGTGTCTGTCCACAGCACTGAAAGACCGCTCAAGAGAAACGACTGGAGGTGGACCTCCCCTCTCCGGCATCGGCAAGTTCCGGATCTCGAAGGGCATGGGGCGGCCAGGAGAGTCCCGTGCATGTCGTGCCTCAGGGACGACGTTGTTGCTCGGCACTGCCACGAGGAATCGGCCATGCTGGTCAACAACATCCTGTGCGCCCGAGGCGTGCTCCCAGACCGCTACCCCAGCCACAGCCGCACCATCCTGCGTGACCTGCACCCGATGGCACACAGCTTTGCCTGGTAGAGGTCTCATGTCTTCCGTTTTTTTCTGGGTGTCCTTCTGGGTGCCATTTTCCCATGTGATGATGAAGCCGCCACTCTCTGCCTCTCGTTCGATGGTGGCGCGGTACCAACAGCCATCCTCAAACTTGGCCTGCACCTTGCAACCTATGCCAAACTGGTGTGGTTGGGCTGTTGGAGCTGCCTGCTGGTCTTGCTCCTGAATCTCAGGTGTCCCTTCCGCAGCAGCAGTAGAGGTGTTCAGACATACAACCCTGCGGAGGTGCAGCAGAAGGAGCTCTTCAGAACCATTGTCCTCATGCCTCACAAGGTGCACTGGGAGTTTCGATTCGAGGTTGAAGGACACCACAGTCGCAGCTCTCCATGGGCCCTCTGCACCCGCTGGGCACTCAGCGATGCGGGTGCCGCAGATGTTTTCACACCACTCGAGGTATCCCTTATCATCCACCGGGGCGGTCTGCAGCACAAACCGCTCAAGATCTCGCAAGGGCAGCAGTGACTCCACCCTGAGTTCTCGTTTGCAGCTAGGCCCCTCCAGGGCAAGCACATGCGGTTGCAGCAAGCCATTAAGCCCATCCTCGCGCACAGTGAGAGCAGCAACTGGGAAGTTCTCGCACATCCCAAGCAAAGTCTGGAGTTTCGAGGCAAGCAGAGCTGTTGACTTTGCATCCAAAGGAGCGGGGCTTGTCCACGGCCACGCCTCAGAAGGACTTTCGAAGATTGGCTGGATTTTCCTAGGAATCTCATAGATGCCGAGTTCGTATGGAGTGCACTCACCACTGCGCAGCATGCCAATCAGCTCATGCAGTGCATCTTTGGAAGGAAGCTTGGGGATAAGTGCTCCAACAGCGCCGTCGTCCAAGGACAATGGCTCCTCAGGAGTCAGGTGCTTGGTGAGGCCCTGAGCAGCGCGACGGAGAGCATTGGGGTCACCAGGGTTGCGCTGTGGCCAAGATGCCATCACCGAGTCTGCCAGTCGCTTGAGGGCTGCTGACACGCCGTGACGGTGGAAGGCTGCCTGAAGAGAGCTCAGAGGTTTGCTGCCTTTCCCTGTCGGGTCCAACACATCGAGAAGCAGCCTGACAAAGCGAAAAACGCTGCTGGCAAGGTCATCCGGCTCCTGTGCGAGCTTTGCGGCAACGGCGGCAGCTATCTTATCGATCTGCGTTGCTGAAAGTTCGTATCCTGCTTGGCCGAGTGCCCTGAGCAAGCTGCCGAGCCATCCACAAGGTTCTAATGCCTCGCCTGTGTCAGCCTGCAGCAGGGGCGTCAGGAGCTCGCGGCCCACACGTTGCAGCAGGTCCGAGAGGGAGCCTTTTGGTCGAATGGCGAGTGCATCTGTCATTTTCTCCTGTGTATCAGTGGCAGTCGTCGCTCTGGCACCACCTCGTCCTTCAAGCAAGGCCGTCAGACGCGGCTGCTGTAGCGCAAGGATTGCAAGCGGAACGTCTAGTTGTTCCTCAGCACCAGTCGCTTCGGTGGGCTGCCCCTCAGTTTGGGCATTTCCTCCTTGCCCCTGAGCCGTCGCACGTGAAGGACTAGCACGTACAACTGGTGCTCCAGCGACCAGCAATGCCTCGAGCACTGCGGCATCGCAGTTGTTGCGTAAAGCAGTGCTCAAAACGTCTACCCCACCCTCTACACCCAGGACATTGGCATTACGATCGAGCAAGCTCTGCACACGTAGCCTCTCGCAGCGTGCACCACGACCAAGTTCTTGCAAGAGGTCAGACTTGAGGAAGTCACCATTTCCATCTTTTCTTTGTGGTGCTCCGAAGGCGGGCAACACTCTATGCAGAGGCACACAACTGACAGCAGAGGCTACACCATCTGGAATGTCTGCCCATGCCACAGTGCAACGAGCCACGTCTGCATCATCCTCCTGCACATCGCAGCGACTTCGCTCCTCTCTGACACGCAGCAGCTCACACATAGTGCCTACGCCGGGTTTCTTGTTGAATACCCAACCGCGACCATCAGCGAGTCTGAGGAAGAGAACCCCATCGGCGCCCTCTCGGTGCTCAGAGACTCTGAAGACCTCACCGTGCTGGAGCTGCCCGTCACGTGGTGCCTCGATATCAGGGAGCGTCCGGATGCCAATCGCGATGTTGTTTGGATTGACGTATCTCCACCATGCATCGACGAAGCCTGGTTCAGCAGCCAAACCCCTCCATATGAGCAGGCAGTTCTCGCAGATGTCGTAGTCGCAGTCCTCACACCGAAGACGCTGCTTGTCGGACCTCCTGCTTGTGCATTCGTCACAATGCCATGAAGAGCTGTGCTGGGTCCTGCAGAGGAGATGACCGGCAGGGCAGCACGGGCAGTCCTCACGTCGAACCCAAGTGCCTCCTCTATCGGACCATACCAGTCTCCCACCGGGAGTGAGGTGTGCGAAACGAGTGGTTCCCTCGATCTCGACTGCAAGTGCATCCTTGCTGAGACGGTCAAACTTGACAGCCTTGGCCTCTTCAGCGCAGGGCGTGCACTCGGCGGCAACTGCTTCCTCGTAGCCTACTCCTGGAATATGGAGAGCTACTCTTTGCTCCGAAAGCACCTCCTTGACAATGCACCTTGAGAAGCCACGGTAGCTCACATGCTGGCCCTCTCGAAGCTGTGCCGGTGCTGGTGGCTCCCCAACTGGCCCTGTGTAGACCCAGACATCTCCATCATTCCACTCCAAGCTGTTGCCTTTCTCTTCGTGATGCACCAGCTTCGCACTAAACACTTGACCCTGAAACTCCATGTTGTAGGATCCGTCGCCAGAGCTCGTTATTTTCGATGTATCGCCATCTGGCCAGCTCAGCTTTGTGCCCACGATGACAATGTGGTCACCAGACACCTCTCTACGCCAGGTACCAGCCAGGCAGCTCATCGCTTGGGTTTCCAGCTGCTTGGAAGCTGCATCGTCGCTTGTGTCCTCAGCCTCCGCACTCTCGTCATCATGTGGAAGTCTGGCTTGCAGCCAGGTTCCGACAGATGGCAAGTGCTTGAAGTCGCACTGCTGAACCCTAGTGGTAGTGGTGCGACCGCCGCATATGACTGTGGGTGCTGGCCCCCGGCCGCGGCCACCAACCTCCCAGCCAGTTGAGGGTGGCAGATCTCCATAGCCAGGAGCCTGGTACCAGGAGCCGGCATGGTGGTGGCAAAGATACCAGCTCCCGTTGCTGTAGTTGCACGTCTGCGGACCACCACTTGCCTTTCGGAATTTGACTTTGCCATTCTTAGCACCCTCTGCGATGTAGAGTCCATCAAAAGCTGGAATTCCACATCCAGACACCTCAAGGACACGATCAGCATCCGCTGCAGAACCTGCAACTGGCGGGTTGATGATGTTGCCCTCAATGGTGTGCAGCCACTTCCCGGGATCAGACTCGTCTGTCCACGTTCCATCAAACTCCTCTCTATCTTCCGCCACAACCACACCCTCAGCCCAGATACCGCCACCAGCATCTGCGAGTGCAGGACCTGCTTTTGCACATGCAGGCGGTGGCCCTGAAAGCCACGCGCACAGGTCAAGCGCCAAACACCGAGCCGACGGGTTGTCACCCAGGCAGCTGGCAAGCCGCACAAAGAGCCCAGCCTCCGCAAGGGCGAAGATCTCGCTAGGATGGGACCTCAAAGAAGTGAGAACTCGTGGTGCTGTCTCTGGCAACCCGGCAACATCACTTTTCCGCGTCTGCTCAGTTGCGAGTCCAAGGCTCGGATCAGCTTCACAGTCACCGCAGAGCAGGTACTCGCAGTTTGCACAAGAAAGAGCCGCAACAACTGGTTCTGCCTTTTTCGCCGATCCTGCTGGCTGTTCTGCCGGCCGTTCTGCAGTCTGTTCTGCGTCCGAACATTCAACACATATGGGCACACCTCGACAACCTCCGGGTTCGAAGGCACCAGCGCATGGCCAACAGCTCTTCTGTGGGCCTGCAGGCAATGCTGCCCAACGAAGCTCGCATATGTGGTGCCGCGATCGAACAGGTGGTTTTGCTGCATCCCCCTCCTGGGGGAGATACACCTTTGCGCACTCTGCACAAACAGCGATCTGTTCGCATGGCCCAAGGTGCAAGCAGCAATATGCTTCTTGAAGGTCAGACCTGCCACAAGGTCCGGCGCAGGGCCGTGCACTGCTAAGTGATGCACACCACCACAATGGATGTTTGTGCAGGTCAAGACATCTAAGACCCTCCTCTTTGTCCAAAGTGAGGCAGCCAGCATTCCAGGTGGTGGCCCCTGGTGCAGCAGGACAACTGACTGAGAGCCGACGGCGATCTCGCGCCTCCACCACTACGCCGAGCTGTCCAAGACAAGGGCGAAGCGAGTCTGACCACCTGCTCCTTTGGAGCCGTTTTGCAGCCTCTGCGTCATCTGTAATCCTCACAACAGCTCCCTGTGCAATCGGCTCTGGAAGTTGTTCCATCGTTACCACCATGAGGATGTGCCGTCGCGGCACATTGTCCTCGCTACGTCCATCAGCGGTGTCCAAGCGGAACGTCTCTTCTCCAGATGCTGCAGCGACTTTTGCAGCATACCAACGGCCGTCGTTATGGAACAGCACATTGTCCCCAGGCAAGAGATCCTCATCGTTTGCGAGTAGCACCTCGGCTTGCTGGGCGCGTTTCGCATTCGTGGCAGGATCCTCGTTTGGGTCTTCGTGAACACCATCGCGACTCCCCTCTTCCATCCCGTCGTCATCCGGCTGATCCTCTTGATCATCTTGGTCATCATGCTCTTCTCCCTCCTCAGAGGTATCTGAAGTCTCATCGTCTCCCATTTCCAAAGAGGACGGAACCGCGGCACACCCTTCTGGAGGCTGCAGGTTTGCAGGATTCCAGTAGTAACTTGAGTTTTGGCTCTCCGAAGTGCATGCCACCTTGATCGACCACGAATTATGGCCTTTGGCCGGTGCGTATGCAGTGACGGTGCCCTCTGTGCCCAGGAGTTCCTGGACCTTCTCACTCCAGTCTCCATAGCCTTGCTGCAGACGTCGAATTTCCTCAGGATCTCCTGTTGTGATCCGCACACGCGATCCAGGGAGAAACCTTGCCAGCAGGGCTGCAGGTGGTGACCTTGGTGGAGGTCGATTCCGGCGCTCCCTCTCCTGTAGTCGCTGCGCAGCCTCGCGATCACAGACAACCTCAGCCTCGATGAATTCCCCAAGCTGTTCTCTCAGAGCCTCTGCTTGCTGGAGACGTAGCCCATGCAGCAGGGGTCCTCGTCCAGACTCCTCAACCCCTTGCCTCAGCGCACGTTCCATCTCTCCAGGGCCTGAAGGCCACGAGAGCGAGTACTCACGATGCCGGCGGCATACCTCTATGAGTCTTGGCATGATCTCCGGAAGGATGAAGTCAAGCATGCCCTGCATGTCCACTGGAAGCACGAAGTAAACAGAATGCACTCTGGAGTTCGCATCGCTGCTCGCATCACCTTCACCCGCGGCCTCACTGGTGCCTCTGTCTCCGCTGCCAGTGGCACCGCCCTCAGAATCGTTGGTCTGGGTGGCCCTCGCTGCTGCTTCCCTGTCGATGCCGACTTGGGCTGTTACGAACTCAGCAAGCCGGTTTGCTAGCGCCTGCGCTTGCTGGTGAGCCAATCCGTGTGCTACTGCTCCTCTTCCGTGCTCCTCCACACCGCGTCTGACAGACTCCAGAAGCTCTCGTCGACCACGTGGCCAAAGTTTCCGGAAGGCCTCTGGGCTGAGAGACCGTCTGCATGTTTCATAGATGCGCGCTTGCACCATATCGTCGAAGATCACGTCGATGGGGATGCCTTCGAACCCTTCAGGAAGCACTACAAAGACTGAGTGCACTCGTCCAGCGTCAGCGGTCTCTCCTGCGGAGGCTGCCTCTGAGGAACCAGCTTCGTCGGCATCTTCTGTAGCCTCCCCCTGAGCAGCAGCTTGTTCCTCGTCCTCGTCTTCTTCGTCTTCCTCGTCTTCATCCTCGTCCTCGTCCTCATCCTCCTCGTCCTCATCCTCCTCAGAGGCTTCTGACTCGGCATCCTCAGTGGCTTTTGCCGGTGCAGCCTCCTCATCCTGCGTCGGCATTGTTGGAGGGACAGGGACGTCTCCTTCAGCTCCAGTCTGGTCGCCTTGTGGCATTACCTCCTCAGAGGAAGCGGCGTTGATGCCGCCAGTGGCCACTTCACCGTTGCCGCCCGCGGCCGCACACCCCCCCTGAGAGGGGTCCGCGTCGTCGGGGCCCGAGGCGGCTGGCACTGCGACCTTTGTGGGCGCATCCTGCGGCGGCTCATCCTCTCCCACCTCCGTGGCCATTGCACCGCCGCCCCACGGTGCCTAGGTCCACCGCCTGGGACATCTGCAGGCGGTGCAAAACATGCACTCAGAGAGCAGAAGAGCAAGTCTTG
>Ga0247602_1000110_pt1 | contig 9253 bp, 1 predicted proteins | sample 77RmetaT_FD_186066 | JGI IMG/M metagenome (GOLD analysis project Ga0247602, IMG submission 186066) | Metatranscriptome of seawater microbial communities from Monterey Bay, California, United States - 77R (Metagenome Metatranscriptome) | ecosystem: Environmental > Aquatic > Marine > Coastal...
GAAATGACCCAAGTTCTTGAAGCCCCGAGGTACATTGGTTCACCTGGTGAAGATGGATCACGCAATGAGATGCTGGAGAGTTTGACATTTACTTGAACACCCGCACGGCTTGCATTGACAGTCCACAGGTAAGCATCACCAACAATGCACAAAGCACGCCATGAGTTGGTGGTTCCTGCCTCAGCGCGGCAGTTGGAGGTCCACTGAAGTGGTGGTGGTGCGGATATTCCAAAAAATGTTCTCAGGACCTCAGCAGCTGGAAAAGGCGACCCTGCAGAAGCGTGGGCGAACGCACTCTGGTACCTTTTGGTTGGCACTGATGGCCCAGGTGACAGTGCACGAGGGAGTGAAAATGTAAAGGATACCGTCACGCTTGCGCTGCCATCCACTTGCAGGCCAATAGGTGCAGGCAAGTCCTTGAATTCACCGCTGAGAGATGCGCAGAAGCTCCCAGGGACGCAAGCATTGCTTGCCTGATCTGGTAAAGTGTGCGCTGGGGTGTGATTTACTGGACCCACAGACTGTACAACTGGGACGACTCTCGCATTACTTGTGCGCAGCACTTTCTCTGGCCGTGTTCGTACTGCATCTGAAGTACGCAGTGTAGTGCCATCCAATGCTGTTGCCAACTTTACTTGCCAGAACTTCGTTTCTGTGGACAACATGTTCAAGTCTTCCGTGATTGCTGCCTGTCTGCCCGACTCTTCGTCTACCAGACGTGCCAATAATGGGAGAACAATTGGTCTTGTCACTGGCACTGCTCCACGAAGCATGAGTGAAACTGCGCTTCGCTGACCACCTGAAGCTTCCAATGAGCCCACGCCGCGCCAACCAACTCGAATACACTCTTGTAGCATCATTGGCTGCTGAAGCAGAGCTAACAGCTGAGAGCTTGGCCAATTTTCCTCCATACTTGTTGTAGCCTGATTTCCATCAAGCGCAGTGCCATATGGATACTCAATCTTGCTCCCAGGGCTCATCCATGCCTCCCAAGCGTCTACCAGGGAATAGTACTCTGCTGTGTTTTTCGCTGGTAACCGCGGAGGAGGGCACTCCACAGCAAGTGGATACGGAGCTGTTATGCGAAACATCAAAGGAACCGCCACCATGTCCAGGTGGTTGTCTTCATTTCCGACGGGTGCAAATCTAAGTGTCAGCAGCAAAGGCTGACCAAGGGATGTCATGTGAAGTGCTCCAGATGCAATCTGTGGCTCCAGCACTGCTTCAAAATCAGACATGTAGTACCCGTTCAGCCTCACAACTTGTTCAGGAGATGCCTCGTGGTGCTTTGCACGAAAATCTGTATCATTTCCACCTCCCTGAGATGGCAGCTGAATGACTGTGATCTCCCACAAGTTTGGAGGCAAATTTCTGATGGGTGTGAATATTTGCATTACAAACTCATGCACAAAACCGACACTCAAGGGCAGGTTTAACAGCAGCAGAGCCACCTGGGGTGCTTGGCCATCAACCCAGCAAGCATCATTTTGAACCAAAGACATTGGACTTGTCATCAAGAGGCACTGTGATGCCCAAACAAAAAGAGAAGGAGCAGCAATGCGCAGATTGCGGCCTGAAGCAACTGGAATTGTAGGTGCCAAAAGGATTGTCATGAGCACAAGCTTTGACACGCCACGGTCAGATACTCGGAGCAGCGATGCATAAGGGCTGAATGCAGGTACCACTTTAAGGGAGCCCCCAGCCCACACTTGTTGGTTAGAATTTGTAATTGATCTTGCATGTGAGGACCAGTCTTGTGTGGATGAAGTTAGCAGCAGCCACTCCTTTTCATCAATCGTTGTCCCCTGTTCAATGCGCACATGCACTTGTAACCTCAAAGAAGCAAGTTGGCCAATTGGTATTGCAGGACCTTCCAGGATGTGGATATCAATTCTTTGTTTGAAAGGTGGCTTTGGAAGCCCGAGAGACATTCGGTGCTTGAACAGATCATCATTTGGAAGCTCATGAAGCAGCTGCACATGTACTGTCTTATTCACTGATGCAGCACTCAAACCCAAGTCCACAGAACCTTGAAGCACCTCAAGCTGAGGAGCAGGATAAAGGATGATTAGCCCTCCTGATTGCACAGGTGTTTGTAGTGTGAATGCCATCGTTACAAAATTTATATGATCTGGTGCTGCGTAAGTTGCGAGTCCATATTCAGCTGATGCAGACAACGCCACAAAAGAGCCGGCACCTAAGGGGGCGCAGAGTCAACTGTCCTGCCAGCCATAATTCAGCTGTGCCGCTCAAGCTGTCCATCAGTAACGCCTTCTCATAGTCACGGAAATCTGCACTTTTCCCTGCAGTGCTGGTGGCCACGTTGATCGCAACTTGGCCGGGAAAGGGGCCACTACCTACGCCTTCCAATGTCAAGCGGTACAAGACATTGGGTGTCAGCCGAATGCGTGAATCGACGCGCATCATGGACAAATGTGTCCACTTGACTGAAGCTGCCTCAAAAGTCACTGATCCGGCTCCTTCACACAAAAACTGCGCAAAGAGTGATGCACCCATCGTTGATGCTTGAGAGACCTGTGAGCTGCTACCCTGCTGCTGCTGCTGCTGCTGCTGCTGCTGCTGATGTTCCAGCTCTGTTACAAAGCAACGCACAGAGGAGAAGTCCAATGGGTTGTTCATGGAAGAGCCTACCCACACCTGGTCTGCTCCTGATGACTGCAACATGAAATCGATTTCCAGCGTGATGGGCCGATACTGTGTGATTGCGAACTGGGGCAACACTTGACGCACTTCAAGCCTCAATAATGGAAGGTGCACTGCATGGGCTGGTGCCGCTGCTGAAGCCAGTGGCAAGAAGATGATTTGCCCAGTCACTGCAGAAACAACTGGCCTCAGGTGGGTCAAGGTGATCATAGAAACTTCGTCCAATGATAAGTTGCGCGCAACTGAAACATTAGGATTATGTGCCTTGAACTCAAAATCCAATGGCGTTCCTGCTGGCAAGGTGTTGATGTCAGATTCCACCAAGAATTCAATGCCATGTGGGTTAGACACCACCTGGCAATTTGTAGTTGTTGTGGCAACACCCGACAAGGGCAAAGCACGAAGTGAAGTGCATGTATCACTGGGGAACCCCAACCAAGCTGGTGCTGCTATCTGCAACTTATCTGCTCCTGTAAGCAATACTACGCTTGGAGCCCAATTAAATGTCATGGTCACCTCAGCGCCAACCGTGTTCTTCAAGTTTGTTGGCCCCGTTGAATATGAAAAGCTTGCTAGTGCTGGTGTCAGCAGAAACCCATCCAGCAAACCATCATCAAGCAGAGAAGCTTGGCTCAGAGATGCCTGCGTGAAGCTCTGCACGCTCCAAGTGTTCTGAGGGGGTGGTATCGTTGGATTGCGCACCGCAATCGTAGCGGAGTACAAATATTCCACCCCCAAAGCCGCTGGCGCAGAGAAGGGAAGCCTCAATACTGCTGTACCAGTCTCTAGACTACAGTCCACATCTCGCCGTAACACTGAATTCTCTCGGAGTTCATAGCGGAAACAGTTGCCGGTTGGAACAAGTCTGAACACACTGAAGAAGGGATGCGGCTCTAGGTTTAAACATGGAGTCGGTGCCCCATTCGCAACAGAACCCTCCTGAATACATTCACCTGCATTTGTTCCAAAACCGACACTAAAGTATAAGCAGGAAGGTCTCTGCCTGCATGTCTCTTCACATTGCTCATAACTGTAATCAGTGCCTAAGAACAACGAGGTCCCCAGGCAACGCGAATTAGCAGCTACAAGCAGACCACGTGTGGTACGAGGAACTGAACTGACAAGTTCGAAGCCGCCTGGGGGCTTGATCCACACAGCGCCGCCAATTGGTACTGGCATGGATGGCCGGAACATAATGCGCATGATATTTGCTGGGCCGCTGCCTTGTGCCTGAGCAGCACTGGTGACGGAAGTGACCAGCTCCAAGCGAGTGAAGGCCTGCATCGTGAAGCCAGGGATTGGTTTAGAGGCCTGTTGGCCCAATGATAGGCGCCAGTAATTTGAAGCAGGACTCCTCTCCGCATTCTTGACAGCGAGACGGATCACATAGGTCCGTGCGATCTCAACGAGGCCAGTGGAGAGCGTTAAGTAGGCCACACTGCCATCAATTGAGGAAGCACAAAGCACCTGTGTCCCCTCGGGCAAGGTTGTGAAGATGCTGTCATCGTAGCTCACATTCCCAAATGGCATACGGATCTCAACAGGTGGCACTCCAATCCGTGAATCGGGCTTCAGGCAATCATTTGAATCCTGCCACATGATGCGAAAACCCTCTGGCAAGTTGACTGTAAGGGTTTGCCCTGCTGGTGTAGCAACCGATTGCCGAAAACAGAGCACGACTTCATTTGCTGCACTTCTCCTCTTTGTGAATCGAGCTGTCACAGGATCCAACACCTGACTATCAATGAATGCATCTTGCATTGCATCATAAACAGAGAAGGCAGTGAATGTCGCAGGGTAGTCCACAAGACGAGCACTATCCAGCGTGCTGATGCCAGTGGCTCCCACAGTCTGATTCACAGGTTCGCCCATCACCATGTTTAGACTCTGGGTGCCCCCACCATCTGCCACAGTGAATGCCAGCCACTGCATTTGAGCTGTGCTCCCATCCACAGTCTGCACATTTGAAATCTGCATGATTGTGAACAGGTACTTATTCGGTGTTAAGGAGCCACGAGCAAAAGTGATGGTTGCCAAATGACGAGCAGCAGAACTTGACTGGCAAGTAGCACCCGCAGACTGGGGAAATGGAAGTCCAAAGCTTGAAGTTGCAGAAGCAGGCGTGTCTGTGAGCTCGCAATTCATAGGAAATTCAAAAACTCCAGCAGGTGCAATGATGACCAGTGCTCCACCCTGGGGCACTGTGGTCACAGCAACAAAAGCCAATGCCACATCATTTATACCGCCAACCACCACATTTGAAGGCGTGGCAGAGACGTCGTAGATACGGCGCACGTGATTAGGAGCCAGAAATGTCACATCACACGCTTTCCATCTTCCTGTGAGAGGAATGATTGAATCACTGTTGCACGGCTCAAAACCAATTTCTGCGTGCCACTGAGGAGGGTTAGGAAGTAGTTGAGAAGTCTGCTGCTCGTCTGGGTTTTCCCTTGGCACCAGAATGTGGGCATTGATCTCAAGGGAGTCAGTGGCAGGGATAGGTTGTGTCAGTAATATACAGAGAATGTGGCCACGTCCTGGAAGGCATGTACCATCAGGGAACGTCTTCGGGCTGAACACTGATAGTGGCAGGGTTTGAGGAGGTGTCCCAAAGCTAAACAAGAAGGAACTCCACTCTTGCATGCTGAACTTCCAGCTATACCCCAGTGGTGCATGCAAGTAAAGGTGTACTGGTCTTTCCGTTTTGGACCCCAGTGTCAGAACCAGCTGCACAGAAGATCGTGCTTCTGGCAGAAGCCTGTCAACGCGAACACTTGCAGCCATGCAGCTTTCTGGGTGCACCATGAATGGCGTCGGCAGGAGCAACTGGCTTGGGAACAAAGGGTCTGGCCAATCAGCCCGAGGCAGCGGATGGAGTACGTCTGCTCGAATGCGATCCTCTGTGAGGGTTTCCAGCTTGAACCCGGCTCGACCAGCTGCCTCCTCTACCCATGCTGCCGAAAATGATGGTATGTCTGCATCCACCTTGAAACCATATGGTCGACGCATAAGGCGTGATAGCGGTGGCAACACAACATTCGCAACATCGTAAGTGCTGGAACTTGTGTCCTTCCTCTCCGGGCGACATTGGATGTGCAATGGCAAGTTAAGCTCAGAAATAATGTTGCAAGCGATGGGATCCCCATCAGACCCCATTGCAGAGACCCCCTGTCTTCGAATTGTAGCGAAGTCGAACCCAAAGGGCGCTGTGAGAACAACATACCGGAAGAAGATGCCTTGTGTCTGCGAAGGCTTGAAGTAGACTGTAATACTAGTACGTGAACTTGCATGAAGGGCCAGCATGGACACCGATGCACGAAGGTCTCCAGGTACCAGCACTCCAGAAACACTGCCAGGTGCAAGTTGCCGTTCTGGTCCTGCAACTTGATTTGAGTTTTTCATTGTAAACAGGAGAACACGCCATGGCTCCCGAGCGGCTCCTGATGGCATTGCTGCAAACACCGTCAGGGGTATTGTGTATGTGGCTCCTGCAAACAAAGCTGCCCCCTCATCCACAAGAACCTCAAACGCACCATCAGGAGTGCTTTTGCTACTGTTATCGGCCAACGGAAATGCGCCAGGTACATCCAAGACCAAAGCTGATCTGATTGACAAGCCATTGGGCAGGATCATCTTTAATCCGGCACCTGCTATGCCACGGGCTGTCACAGCAGGTACAAAAGACAGCTGCACAGCAATGCTTGTGCCAGCAATAGCCTCTGCTTGTTCTGTCAAGCCAGCGCTTGTCATTGCAGGCAGCCATGTCAGTGCAGCCTCTGCTTCAATGTACCACGCAGACTCACCAAACTGATCTTGATTCCTTGCTGAAATGCCAAACCTGACCCCAAGTAAACCCCCTGGTGGCATGGGCACCGTAATGATGATTGAGCTTGGTGCGCTAGCACGAATGAGGGTCCCAGGTCCAAGGACCATTCGAATAGCATTGTAGCGTTGATTCACAGCCGCTTCACCAATGGACACGACAACACATGTCGGAGGAGTTGGCTCAACATCTGGGTTTGCCACATGTAACTCGAGTGGTGGGCATGAAGACCCAGTCGCGACATCCCACACAGCCAATGGAAAGAGAAATAGATCCAGGATGTGGCCTGAGCGTAACCATTGCTTTTCGTCCCCTCCTGGTAGTATGGTCAAAGTAAATTGACCTACGGATGGAATATTCGAAGAAATATCAAGTTTCACAGAAAATTGATGTATGACTGGTTGCTGAGGTAGAGACTCTTGCGTCCCTGCTTCACGCAATGGAGGAGCATCTGGGCTCATCGATTTCTCTTCCAACTCGAGGAATGGGCCCTCTGTTGAAGAGCTAACTGTTGCCACGCTCAGGAGCAAATTGACTCGAGAGGCCGAACTGAGGAACATGCCCAACACCTCCAAAGCATAGAACTGGTCTGCTTGAAGACCATTTCCTGGCCACCACTCTGCATGTGCGGTATCTCCAGTTTGCTGCATTGAGCTCCCCCAGCACCGCCGGGGAGCCGGAGTCCAACTACTGGTGCCACTAGTTCCTCCCTGAGCACTGTTGTGAGTAGCTGAGAAATCACGGAAGTAGATCCCACAATCCTGTGCATATGCCTCCGGCACACTGCTAAGGCGTGCACCATCAGAGGCGCGAAGCAGCCGCCACCTGTTCGCATCCAACAGTCGCAAACGAAGCCGGGTGACTTCAGGGCCACATGCACCCCAGCTTGTGTCGAGTTCACCTCTGCAATAGCACCATGGACCATCCCGAGGCATCAATATGGGCCTTGCACATGCTCGCCCAGCTGATTCAAGTTCATTTGAAGCATTACCCCATTGAGCAGCTGCATCACCTTGCGGGAATGTGTTCCCATCGTGGTAAAGTTCTGTCCACCGAGCACAACCATGTGCGCAAGCTGCTGGAGCTCGCCAAGCTGGATACACAATTGTCTTGCTATTACGCACTCCCACACTATAGCTGTCCTGCCGTGATGCAGAGGTTTTGAATGTGATGAGGAATGGTAATGGTCGTCCGATCGTGAAGCCTGTAAGGAGCATCCCTCCAGGTGGGCCTATGGTAGTTGCTTGCCTGAGCATGTATTCACCCACAAGGAGTTGTGGCACAGATTCTTCACCAGAGGCATATATGACGGTGATATTGAACACCACTGAATCTTGAGCATCAGACGCGCCTGGTGCTGAGTGATCTACAAGCAACTGCAAGTACAGTTTGCCATCTGAACTAAGGTACTGGCTTACAGCTTGCACAGTGCATGCAAGAGGCAATGAACCCACAGACGCCACAATGGCTGGGATTGTTTCACCTGTGCTCTGCTCCACAATGCTGCACGACTGGATAACAGCTGCCAGGGAAGTGCTCCCAACTGCCACAATACCATGTGTACCACCCGTAAGGTCAATACCAGGTTCAATAACGACATCCACAACCACTCCCAAGGCACCCATTGAACAGCTGCTGGCAGAAAGGACCCTTCCTGTAGGGGTGGGGGACACCGCAAGCCCCGTTGCAGATGTAGAGCTCAACTCCAAAATGTCATAATCGGAACTCATGTTATGTTCCAGTGCAAGAAGCCATGGGAGTTCAGAGCCAATTGCTGGCGATGGCAAACCCAGCACCAGACTTTGCATCCCTGCATCTCTGTTGAACAAGCCTGACATGCTGAGTCTTATAGCGTTTGTCCGGTTGGTTGGCTCCCCTGGCAAAGGTGAGGGACGCTGTATAAATGTGCAACTGCCTTCTTCTTGCCATGTAGCATGCACACCCAATGGGAGCCCAGCATTGCTAAGTATTGGACATTCTGCATTGTGTGGAACCTTCAGGTCATCATACAGAGTTCCCAGTGGCATAACATGCAGCACATCGTTGGCACGTGCCCCTGACAGGTCAAGTCGCAACTGGTACTTGACAAATTGAATCTGCAGGGCAGTGGTGACCCGACCCGGCGTACTTGGCCCAATCAAGCTTGCTGACAATCTTTGGCTTCCGCTGTATACTCTAGTGACTTCTACATCCAGTGGCACCGCAAAAGTGTCTGAAGTTGTGAAACTGTTGGGTCTTGAGATGAATGAGTAGCGGAGAAGAACTCGCGCATTTGGTGACCTTAGGCGACCAAAAGGGACTCCTGTTAGGTTTAACCGCATAAGGATCTTCACATCCGTCTGATGTCGCAGTGGTTCATCTAGTGCAATGGTCAACTGCGAATGACCATCACCCATTTGGCCACCAACCTGAAGTACTCGAGGAAGCCTGCGTGAAGAAATGATTGTGCCTACCCCAGATCTAGACAGGTCCATCCCGAAGTCACGTAGCACCAGCCTGGTGCGTATAGCATCTGCAGGAGGGTCTCTCCGAGGTTTCAAGCTTAGCAAAAACGGGGATTGGGACCACGCAGGCACTGGATCCAAAAGTGGTCGCAAAAAAATGTTTGCCTGGGCATGAAAAAAGGATGCCCAAAAAACAGTGCCCAGCGACCATATTTGCAGGTATATGAGATGAAGTCTGCAATGCCACATGACATATGTGGCTGCTGGCGCGCAGCTGCAAATCCATCAATAGGTGGTAGAATTGGAGACGTGTGTGATGAAC
>Ga0247602_1000112_pt1 | contig 9206 bp, 4 predicted proteins | sample 77RmetaT_FD_186066 | JGI IMG/M metagenome (GOLD analysis project Ga0247602, IMG submission 186066) | Metatranscriptome of seawater microbial communities from Monterey Bay, California, United States - 77R (Metagenome Metatranscriptome) | ecosystem: Environmental > Aquatic > Marine > Coastal...
CGATCCTGATTTCGGAGCGCGTCGTTCAAGAAGACCGCTTTACCACCATCCACATTCAGGAACTGACCTGTGTGGCGCGTGACACTAAGTTGGGTGCCGAGGAAATTACCTCTGACATTCCCAACGTTGGTGAATCGGCGCTGGCCAAGTTGGACGAGACTGGCGTGGTTTACATTGGTGCCGAAGTGGGCGCAGGGGACATTCTGGTCGGCAAGGTGACGCCCAAAGGCGAAACCCAGCTGACGCCCGAAGAAAAACTGCTGCGTGCAATCTTCGGCGAGAAAGCCAGCGATGTGAAAGATACGTCGTTGCGCGTCGGCTCGGGCGTGAAAGGCACAGTCATCGACGTTCAGATCTTTACCCGTGATGGTATCGAGAAAGATGAGCGCGCGATTCAAATCGAAGCGGGCCAGCTTGACGAGGTTCGTAAGGACCTGAACGAAGAGTATCGAATCGTTGCTCAGGACGCCTTTAACCGTCTGGCTAACCTGTTGGATGGCCAGGAAGTGGTGTCAGGCGCTGGCATCAAGAAGGGCACCAAGCTAACTCGGGAATTGCTGGCTGGACTTGAGCAGACCGATTTCTTCAAGCTGCGCATGAAAGACGACAACCTGAACGAACAGATTGAGCAGTCTGAAACTCAGCTGAGTGAACTGAAAGCTAACCTAGATAAGCGCTTTGAAACCAAGCGTGGCAAGCTCTCTACCGGTGATGATCTGGCGCCTGGCGTGCTCAAGATTGTCAAAGTTTACGTCGCCGTTAAGCGTCGCATTCAGCCGGGTGACAAGATGGCTGGCCGTCACGGTAACAAAGGTGTGATCTCGGTCATCATGCCGGTTGAAGACATGCCGTTTGACGAGCATGGCGAGCCGGTCGATATCGTGTTGAACCCCTTGGGCGTTCCGTCGCGTATGAACGTAGGTCAGGTCCTAGAGACCCACCTAGGTTGGGCCGCCAAAGGCCTGGGCCGCAAGATCGGCGCGATGGTCGAGGCCAAGCACGAAGTCGCTAAGCTGCGTAAGTTCCTAGACGAGGTTTACAACGAAGCGGACGACAGTCTGCGGGTTGAAGACCTGGATAGCTTCACGGACGAAGAAATCATCGATCTGTGCAAGAACCTAGAAGGCGGTGTGCCGATTGCAACACCGGTATTCGACGGTGCCAAAGAGAGCGAGATCAAAACTCTGCTGCGTTTGGCCGACTTGCCCGAATCGGGTCAGTGCACGCTATATGACGGCCGCACCGGTGACTCGTTTGATCGCCCTGTGACCGTGGGTTACATGTACATGCTGAAGTTGAACCACCTGGTCGACGACAAGATGCACGCTCGTTCCACCGGTTCTTACTCGCTGGTCACCCAGCAGCCCTTGGGTGGTAAGGCCCAGTTCGGTGGTCAGCGCTTTGGTGAGATGGAGGTCTGGGCACTGGAAGCCTACGGCGCCGCCTACACCTTGCAGGAAATGCTGACGGTCAAGTCGGACGACGTGAACGGACGTACCAAGATGTACAAGAACATCGTCGACGGTAACCACCAGATGGAGCCCGGTATGCCTGAATCCTTCAACGTATTGGTTAAAGAGATCCGCTCGTTGGGTATCAACATCGAGCTGGAAAGCGAATAAGGGGCACAGAGACAGTATTATGAAAGACTTAATGAATCTGCTGCGCCAGCAAAGCGCGACAAACGAGTTCGACGCCATTCGCATCGGCCTGTCCAGCCCGGAAGAAATCCGTAGCTGGTCATTCGGCGAAGTGAAAAAGCCCGAGACTATTAACTACCGGACGTTCAAGCCCGAGCGTGACGGCCTGTTTTGTGCCCGTATCTTTGGCCCCGTCAAGGACTACGAGTGCTTGTGTGGTAAGTACAAGCGCCTAAAGCACCGTGGTGTGATCTGTGAAAAGTGTGGCGTTGAAGTCACGCTGGCCAAGGTCCGTCGTGAGCGTATGGGTCACATCGAGTTGGCCAGCCCGGTTGCCCACATCTGGTTCCTGAAGTCATTGCCCTCACGCATCGGTTTGATGCTGGACATGACGTTGCGCGACATCGAACGCGTTCTGTACTTCGAGGCCTACATGGTCACCGACCCAGCTCTGACTAGCATGTCAGCAGGCCAGGTGTTGAGCGAAGAGGAGTACTACACGCTGACCGAAGAGGAGGGTGAAGAATTCACCGCCTTGATGGGCGCCGAGGCAATCCAGGCGTACATGAAAGACATGGACCTGGACGCCGAGATCGTACAGCTGCGCGAAGAACTGGAGAGCACCGGTTCTGAGACTCGCATCAAGAAGATCGCCAAGCGTTTGAAGCTGCTTGAGGCCTTCCAGCAGTCGGGTAACCGTCCTGAGTGGATGATCATGCAGGTCTTGCCGGTGCTTCCGCCGGATCTGCGCCCCTTGGTGCCCCTGGACGGAGGTCGCTTTGCCACCTCTGACTTGAACGATCTGTATCGCCGAGTCATCAACCGTAACAACCGTCTAAAGCGCCTGCTCGAACTGCGTGCGCCTGACATCATCGTGCGCAACGAAAAGCGTATGTTGCAGGAATCGGTTGATGCCTTGTTGGATAACGGCCGTCGCGGTCGTGCCATTACCGGTTCGAACAAGCGTCCTCTGAAATCTTTGGCCGACATGATCAAGGGTAAGCAGGGTCGTTTCCGTCAGAACCTGCTGGGTAAGCGAGTCGACTACTCTGGCCGTTCGGTGATCGTGGTCGGACCTAGCTTGAAACTGCACCAGTGTGGTCTGCCCAAGAAAATGGCGCTGGAGCTGTTTAAACCGTTTATCTATAGCCGCCTAGAAGCCTTGGGCCTGGCAACGACGATCAAAATGGCCAAAAAGATGGTCGAGCGCGAAACCGCTGAAGTCTGGGACATCCTGGCTGACGTGATTCGCGAGCACCCGGTTCTGTTGAACCGTGCACCGACCCTGCACCGCTTGGGCATTCAAGCGTTTGAGCCGATGCTGATCGAAGGCAAGGCCATTCAGTTGCACCCCTTGGTTTGTGCAGCCTACAACGCTGACTTTGACGGCGACCAAATGGCGGTCCACCTGCCGTTGACGCTGGAAGCGCAGCTCGAGGCTCGCGCCTTGATGATGTCAACCAACAACGTCTTGTCGCCTGCCAACGGCGAGCCCATCATCGTGCCTTCACAGGACGTGGTATTGGGTCTGTACTACATGACTCGTGAGCGCTTTGGCGCCCAGGGCGAGGGCATGGTGTTCAGCTCGACCGACGAAGTGGCTCGTGCCTACGGTGCCAAAAAGGTACACCTGCAAGCTCGCGTCAAAGTTCGTATCGACGAAGTGGACGTTGACCTAGAAGGCAACCGCCGCGAGGAAACTCGTATTGTTGATACCACCGTGGGCCGTTCGTTGTTGTCCAACATCCTGCCGGATGGCTTGGGCTTTGACATGGTCAACCGTGACATGACCAAGAAAGCGATTTCTTCGTTGATCAACGAATGCTACCGCCGCGTGGGCCTCAAAGAGTCTGTGATCTTTGCGGACCAGCTGATGTACACCGGTTTCGCTTACGCCACCCGTTCGGGCTCGTCAATCGGCGTTAACGATTTCGAGATTCCCGATGCCAAGGCACAAATTGTTGGCGAAGCGGAAGAGCAAGTTAAAGAGATCGAGCAGCAGTATGCCTCTGGCCTGGTAACCCACGGTGAGAAGTACAACAAGGTTGTCGATATCTGGGCTCGTGCTAACGACATGGTCGCCAAGAAGATGATGGAGCGTATCGGCAAAGAGACCGTTACCGACAAAGACGGCAATCAAGTTGAGCAGCCTTCGTTTAACAGCGTCTTTATGATGGCCGATTCTGGTGCCCGTGGTAGCGCGGCTCAGATCCGTCAGTTGGCCGGTATGCGTGGTCTGATGGCCCGTCCGGATGGCTCAATCATTGAAACGCCGATTACCGCGAACTTCCGTGAAGGTCTGTCGGTTCTGCAGTACTTCATCTCGACCCACGGTGCCCGTAAGGGTCTGGCCGACACCGCATTGAAGACGGCTAACTCGGGTTACCTGACGCGTCGTTTGGTTGACGTGGCTCAGGACATGGTCATTACCGCCGAGGACTGCGGCACCGAGCATGGCGTTGAAATGACGCCGCTGATCGAGGGTGGCGACGTGGTCGTACCGCTGGCGCAGCGTGTGTTGGGTCGTGTGGTGGCCGAGGACATCGCCGACGTTGCAACGGGCGAAGTGGTCTTTGAGCGTGGAACGCTGCTGGACGAAAACAAGGTCTCCAAGCTGGAAGGCATGGGTGTCGACCGTGTCTTGGTGCGGTCACCGATCGTGTGTGAAGAGTCGCACGGCATCTGTGCGGCCTGTTACGGACGTGACCTAGGCCGTGGCCACCAGGTCAACGTCGGTGAGTCTGTCGGCGTTATCGCGGCACAGTCAATCGGTGAGCCGGGCACACAGTTGACAATGCGTACGTTCCACATCGGTGGTGCGGCGTCACGAGCGTCAGCAGCTGACCGTATCGAAGTCAAACACGGCGGTCAGATCAAACTGAACAACCTGAAGACGGTTGAACGCGAAGACGGCAACCTAGTGGCCGTGTCACGTTCTGGATCGTTGGTGGTCACGGATGAGCAAGGCCGTGAGCGGGAATCGTACAAGTTGCCTTACGGCGCTGTGATTTCCGGCAAAGAAGGCTCAGTTGTGGATGCCGGTGCACCGGTAGCGACCTGGGACCCTCACACTCACCCCTTGATCACAGAAAAGGGCGGTGTGGTGCGTTTCAACGGCATGGAGCAGGGCATCACCATCAAGGTTCAAACCGACGAATTGACCGGTATGAGCATGATCGAAGTGCTTGAAGCCAAAGATCGCCCGGCGGCCGGCAAGGACCTCAAGCCTCAGATCATGTTGTTTGCTCAAGGTGCCAAAAAGTCAGACGATCCTATCGCGTCTTACCAGCTGCAGGGTGGCGCGTTGGTGTCACTGGCCGATGGCGACACAGTGGGCGTGGGCAGTGTTATCGCCCGCATGCCGCAGGAAGGGTCAAAGACTCGCGACATTACCGGTGGTTTGCCCCGGGTTGCGGATTTGTTCGAAGCCCGTCGCCCCAAAGGCGCCTCGATCCGTGCGGACATCAGCGGCATCGTCAGCTTCGGCAAGGAAACCAAAGGCAAGAACCGTTTGGTCATTACCCCGACCGACGGTGCCGAGCCGTTCGAGCGCTTGATCCCGAAAGAGCGTCAGCTGAGCGTTTACGAAGGTGAAGAAGTGGCCAAGGGTGACATCGTTGCCGACGGCCCGACCGATCCTCACGATTTGCTGCGTCTATTGGGTGTTAGTGAATTGGCTCGCTACATCACCAACGAGATCCAGGAAGTCTATCGACTCCAGGGCGTTGTGATTAACGACAAGCACATCGAGGTGATTATTCGCCAGATGTTGCGCAAGGCGGAAATCACCGATTCGGCAGATTCCAAGCTGATCACCGGTGAGCAGGTCGAATACCAGGACGTTAAGCGTGTGAACGCTGAATTGAGTGCCGAAGGTAAGTACCCGGCCAAGTTCGATCGTCAGTTGTTGGGTATTACCAAGGCATCGCTGGCCACCGAGTCGTTTATCTCGGCGGCCTCGTTCCAAGAGACTACTCGCGTGCTGACCGAAGCCGCAGTGACGGGCAAGCGCGATCATTTGCGCGGCCTGAAAGAAAACGTAGTCGTCGGTCGTTTGATTCCGGCGGGTACTGGTTTGGCGTACCACGCAGAGCGCAAGCGCAAGCGTGCCGCAGAAACCGAAGGCGGATCTGGCGGTGTCACAGCAGCAGAAGTTGCAGCGGCACTGGCGGAAGAAATCGGAGATTTGACCGGGGGGCTGTAACCGCTCTCTTTGGGCGGCCGGTTGACGGTCGCCTGGTCAATCTCTACTATGCGCGCCTCGAGAAATCCGTATTGGATCCCTCGAGGCGTAATTATTAATGGCAGGAGTCAACAATTAATGGCAACCATCAACCAGTTGGTGCGTAAGCCCCGTAAGCGCAAAGTCGTCAAGACCGACGTGCCTGCGTTGCAAGCGTGCCCCCAGCGTCGCGGTGTATGTACACGTGTTTACACCACGACCCCCAAGAAGCCCAACTCAGCGCTACGTAAAGTTTGTCGTGTGCGTTTGACCAATGGCTTCGAAGTCACCAGCTACATCGGTGGTGAAGGTCACAACCTACAAGAGCACAGTGTCGTATTGATCCGTGGCGGTCGTGTAAAAGACTTGCCGGGTGTTCGTTACCACACCGTTCGCGGTACTTTGGATGCGTCAGGTGTTTCTGATCGTCGCCAAGGCCGTTCTAAGTACGGCGCTAAAAAGCCTAAGGGTTAATAGTCCGTTAATAAATTTAAGCCAGAATGCCCTATCGGTGTTCTGAAGTAAGGCCCGGGTGAATTACCGGGGTCCCTGAAGAAGGAAGAGAGATATGCCAAGACGTCGCGTCGCCGCCAAGCGGGAGATCCTGCCTGATCCTAAGTTTGGTAGCCAACAGCTAGCTAAGTTCATTAACCATGTCATGGTGCATGGCAAGAAATCAGTCGCCGAAAAGATCGTTTACGGTGCTTTGGACCGTGTCCAAGAGCGCACCGGCAATGATCCTCTAGAAGTTTTCGCGAACTCACTGGAAGCCATCCAGCCTATGGTCGAGGTAAAGTCTCGCCGTGTTGGTGGTGCCACTTACCAAGTGCCGGTTGAAGTTCGTCCCAGTCGTCGTACCGCCTTGGCGATGCGCTGGTTGGTGGACTTCTCGCGTAAGCGTGGTGAGAAGAGCATGGAATTGCGCCTCGCAGGCGAAATGATGGATGCGGTCGAAGGTCGTGGTGCTGCTGTTAAGAAGCGCGAAGACGTCCACCGTATGGCTGAAGCGAACAAGGCGTTCTCGCACTTCCGCTTCTAATATTGCCGTAACAGGGTGTCCGCGGACGCCCTGTTCTTATCGGAGAAATTATCGTGGCACGTACCACCCCAATTAATAAGTACCGCAACATCGGTATTGCAGCGCACGTGGACGCGGGTAAAACCACTACCACCGAGCGAATCCTGTTCTACACCGGCATCAGTCACAAGATTGGTGAGGTTCACGATGGCGCAGCCACCATGGACTGGATGGCGCAGGAACAAGAGCGTGGCATTACCATCACCTCGGCTGCGACCACTACCTTCTGGGCCGGCATGCAGCAGCAGTTCGACCAGCACCGCATTAACATCATCGATACCCCCGGCCACGTTGACTTCACCATTGAAGTAGAGCGCTCAATGCGCGTACTGGATGGTTCGGTTGTTGTGTTCTGTGGTTCCTCAGGCGTTGAGCCTCAGTCTGAAACCGTATGGCGTCAGGCCGACAAGTACGGCGTTCCGCGTATCTGTTTTGTCAACAAGATGGACCGTGACGGCGCGGATTTCATGCGCGTTGTTAACCAGATCCGTAATCGTTTGGGCGCCACCGCTGTTCCGATTCAGCTAAACGTTGGAACCGAGAAAGAGTTCAAGGGCGTTATCGACTTGATCAAGATGAAGTTCATCGCGTGGAGCGAGGAAGACATGGGAGCGACCTTCGAATACGAAGACATCCCGGCCGACCTGCAAGACGAGTGTGAGCAGTTGCGCGAAGAGATGGTTGAAGCTGCGGCCGAAGCCAACGATGAGCTGATGAACAAGTACTTGGAAGGCGGCGAGTTGACCGAGGAAGAGATCAAATTGGGCTTGCGTACTCGCACGCTGAACCAAGAGATCGTTCCTTGCTTGTGCGGATCGGCCTTCAAGAACAAGGGTGTTCAAGCCGTATTGGACGCGGTCATTGAATACCTGCCTGCACCGACGGACGTAGCCGCCATCACTGGCTTGGTAGACGAGGAAGTTGAAGAAACGCGTCCCGCTACCGACGAAGCGCCCTTCGCAGCCTTGGCGTTCAAGATCGCAACCGACCCCTTCGTTGGCACACTGACGTTCTTCCGGGTTTACTCGGGCATTCTGAGTTCTGGCGACAGCGTCTATAACTCGGTCAAGAGCAAGAAAGAACGCGTCGGTCGTATGGTGCAAATGCACGCCAACAGCCGTGAAGAAATCAAAGAAGTTCGCGCGGGCGACATTGCCGCTGCGGTGGGTCTAAAGGACGTCACCACTGGTGACACCCTGTGTTCGCAAGACAAGCCGATCGTACTTGAACGTATGGAATTTCCTGAGCCCGTGATCAGCGTGGCGGTTGAGCCCAAGTCAAAGGCCGACCAGGAGAAGATGGGCATCGCATTGGGCAAGCTGGCTCAAGAAGATCCCTCATTCCGCGTCAAGACCGACGAAGAGACCGGGCAGACCATCATCTCAGGCATGGGTGAGCTTCACCTGGACATCCTGGTTGACCGTATGCGTCGTGAATTCAACGTTGAAGCCAACATCGGTGCGCCGCAGGTGTCTTACCGTGAGTGCATTCGTAATGGCGTTGAAGTCGAAGGTAAGTTTGTACGTCAGTCAGGCGGTCGCGGTCAGTATGGCCACGTAGTCGTCAAGATCGACCCGCTGCCTTTGGACGCTGAAGAGAACTTCGAATTCGTCAACGAAATCGTCGGTGGTGTGGTTCCCAAGGAATACATTCCTGCGGTATCCAAGGGCATCGAAGAGCAGATGAAGAACGGCGTTATCGCTGGTTATCCTCTGCTGGGTATTCGTGCCACGTTGATCGACGGCTCGTATCACGATGTCGACTCGAACGAAATGGCGTTCAAGATCGCCGGTTCAATGGCAATGAAGAAGGGCGCGCTTGAAGCGAACCCGGCATTGCTCGAGCCGATGATGAAGGTTGAAGTTACGACCCCTGAAGAAAACATGGGTGACGTGATTGGTGACCTTAACCGTCGTCGCGGCCTAGTAGGCGGCATGGATGACGGCGTTAACGGCATCAAGATTGTTACCGCAGAAGTTCCTTTGGCCGAAATGTTCGGTTATGCAACGGACTTGCGTGGTTTCACTCAAGGCCGTGCGTCATACAGCATGGAATTCAAAAAATACGCGGAAGCGCCGAACTCGGTTGCTGACGAAATCATTAAAAAGAACAACGGTTAATAGGAGCCTGACTCATGGCAAAAGAAACCTTTGAACGTTCCAAGCCCCACGTAAACGTGGGCACCATTGGTCACGTTGACCACGGTAAAACCACTTTGACTGCAGCACTGACGCGCGTATGTGCGGAAGTATTCGGCGGTGAAGCC
>Ga0247602_1000121_pt1 | contig 8924 bp, 1 predicted proteins | sample 77RmetaT_FD_186066 | JGI IMG/M metagenome (GOLD analysis project Ga0247602, IMG submission 186066) | Metatranscriptome of seawater microbial communities from Monterey Bay, California, United States - 77R (Metagenome Metatranscriptome) | ecosystem: Environmental > Aquatic > Marine > Coastal...
CGGAATAATCATCGCATGTGCATCCCAACATACAATAATATCGTGAGACCCAAACGGCCTGTTTGGCATGCAGCAACCCGACTGACGTCGGCTGGACTGCCGGTGTACCCTTGCCATGCTTTGGGAATGCTGGTCACACGGTCTGTTGACAGACCATGTTTCGTGGTTACCTGTTTGTCCTGTCAAAGGAAGGCAAATGCACGCCAACAAAAAGACGTCTTAAATTGCCCCTTGTGTGGAAATATTGGATTGCACTTATCGATGTGGCAGCCAGCCTTGAAAGCACAAAGGCTCATGCACCACTGCGGAAATTTGTCAAGATCAATAAATTGCAGCACTGCCGAATAGCTCATCAAAACACAAGATGAGGAAGTGCATTGGGCTTTCCTGTCAAATTTTGAAGCAAAGATCAAGCACAAGCTTACATACGGCCTAGGTCCAGAAGCTCAGACAGGCATGCAAGCTCCCTCCGGGGGCAGCCCAACCGGCATCTCAATGTCGGCACTCACCATAGAGACAGTTACAGAGACCTTCTCCTCAGAGAGTCCACTTTGCTGCACTGTCTCCCTCGCTTTGCCATGAAGTTCTATAGCTGCCGATGTCATGAGCTCCTGGATAGCGTCTTCAATGCCTGTTCCAGAAGTGGTAATCTGAACATTGCTAAGTGCACTGCTGAACTCTTTCCTTTGCACATTGGCTTCTGCACTTTTGCCTGTTAGAGTCTGATCCAGGTTGGCACAACATACCTTCAGATTGTTCATTTTTGCAGTTCGTGTTACAAGTGCATTGATTACCTGCTCCTCTCTCTCTGCATCAGACCCAAGAGAACGTCTGTACGAGGAGACCACTCCTTGGGCAGCCTCAATAAGCTGCGCACGGATGCTTTGCCTCATCGGCTGGGGGCTAGCTCCAGGATTTTCATATCGAATTTGATACTCGCACTTCATGGGCGGAGCTTGCTGACATCTTTTGCCAAGGTAGCCTCCGGTGCACATGCATTTTGCAACACGCTTTGTGGGACTGGATCCAGACCCCTTCGCGCTCTGTGGTGCGCTATCCTGAATGACGCAATTTCCATGCGAGCCACAGTCGATGGCCTTACATAGGTCCTCAAATACGCACTTTGGGATTCTACCACCAAATTCCTGGAAGCTCCACCTCCCAAGTAAGCCATCTGATCGGCCCCCTTGCTCTGCTACACAGAGCGGACCTGGCTTGTGTAGGAAAGCATCATCAATAATCCAGCCGCTTGGGCAATGCATCTTACCATTTTGTCCAATCCGTGCTGCTGATATCCACCCTGGTTCCCCATCGCTCGCAATAGCTACGCGTGGACAACCAGCACACTGTATGATGCCATCCACTGCTGAATTGGCAGCTGTCACATACTTACCTCGCACCATGCTGTTGGCTTGCGGAACACAGGTAACTCTTGGCCCTGATGATGTTTGCACATTGTAGGGCCATGCATCACGTGCAGGTGTCTTGCATGAAATGTCCACAGTCTGATGCACATTGGCAAACTGAATCTCGCCTCCTAGAACTGTCTGCTTTGTGCAGAACTTGTCGATCTCAGTGCACATGAAAGCATGTGATACACCCAACATGCCCCACCGCCCCTCAAAACGTGTATGCGTTAAACATTCAACGTGCTGTTGAACTTTCCCTTCAACCTGTGTCGTCAACTCATATCCAGCCTTGCACGCACACTGTAGGTCAGTGACACGGTGATGAATTGCAACCCCACTCGAGTTAGAATTTGGAAGACGTCCATTCGCTAACTCCAAGGGTCTGCAGTAGCTTCCGATTGTCTTGCAGGTGCTCTGTAGTGTGTAGCGCGGAGGCGCCTTACTAGGATTGCTCTGCTTTCGTTGCACAAGATTAGCACCAGGACCTGTACTGCCACGGCTCCACTCAGGGCCTTTTTGATATCCAATCGAGCATTGGCATATCTGGCACTTGGACAAACCATTGTCAATGAACCACCTGCACTCTTCAGGATCACCATCCTGTGTGTCCACTTCGATCAGTTCTGAATTTGCTGGGCATGAAAAGTCCGCATACTTAAGGTCTGCCTGAGCCATCTCCAATCCAGACACATCATATGCCATTAATGTTGCCCCCCGAACAGCACCTGCCTCCTGAGGTGGGCGTCCTAATCTGATCCATGGTGGAGCGAGGCACTTGAACTTTGAATATGGATCTGTTGTGCCGACCAAGGCACACTCAGCAGACCTTCCATCCGCAGTTATCACAGACACATGGTCAACAGGATTATCTGCCAAAGTCGATAAAGTGATCGTAATTACTTCACCCCCAGACCACACTGTTGCCTTTGGTTCAGCTCGAGCAAATGCAGCACCCATGCGGATCTCTGGCCCCTTTGCTGACCACAGTGATTCCCCCTCAGAATTCACAGCTGCAACTTCGAAGGTGTATGTACGTCCCGCTAGCAGGCTTGCGATCATCACATTTGTTGTTGATGTGCCCCGAGACTCGAACATTTTGGACTTCTGCTCATAATGCAGCTGCTGATCTCCTGAGTCCAAAGTTCGAAGAATTGGCTGCCACCAGGAAGTCTTCACTTTGTAGTACAGCACTTCAGCACCATGGTTTTCGGCTGGGGGATCCCAAGACAGCTTAGTCCACTGTGAATTGGGACTCGACGCAAGAGCGCCAGTGTCAACTGGAATTGGTGCGCTGGGTGCATCTGGTACAAACGGGGGCACAAAGGCCTCGTCCACAAGGACAGAACGTCGATAATGCCAAACAACAGTGTGTGTGATGATTCCATGAGGGCTAGTTCGGGGAGAGCTAGTAGTTGGACCATTAGAGCGTAATCGATATAAGTCCCACCACTGATCTGCCACAATTCCACTTCCAGTTGGCTTCTCACATGAGTACGTGTCCTCTGCATAGCACCATGGTACATCTGACACCAACTTTGGTTTCCGAAGGACCGCGAAGAAGATACACCCATTAGTCCAACGACATGCCTCAGCGCACCTCAGTGGATTAATGATGCGGGCTTCGGCAACACTCGCTGTGGATATTTTCAACGCCCGACGACCATTATCTGCAGTGCTCTTGCAGCGTCTTTGGTTGAACTTACTGCGAGCCACTGCACTTTGGTCAAATTGGGGATCTAGCTCCACACACTGCATTCGATTGCAGACTTCTACCTCGCATCGAAGCATCTCGTTGCCACGATGACGCTGAAGAATATTTTGGTCAATTTGACACTGAGTCGCACCTTGTATGCCACACTCTTCTAACTTTACACCAACATTATTTTTGTAACACAAAAGAGCTCTTTCACGAATTCCGGATTCGCCACATGGCTGTGAGCAATGACCCCACTGCTCACGTTCGAGAGTTGCCCATCTCACCGGTCTGGTTGTGACTGTAGTTGTCAAGTATCTCATGCTAGTGGTTGTTGAGCTGGTTGTGGTACTTGTGGTTGTTGTGCTGGTGGTGCTGGTGGTGCTGGTGGTGGTGGTGCCACTGGTACTGGCACTGGTGCTAGTGATGATCTTCGTGGTTCTTGTGGTGGTGACCTCCGCTTGTACGACACGGAGCGAACTAATCTCGTTGAGACCAATATGAAGGGCAGTCAGGTCACCTCTGGTGTACACTCCAGCTTGCAAAGTCTTTGCTTGTCCGCGAAAAAAGTCCTCTTCATAAACAACAACACTGCAACCTCGACCAAACACCTCAATGGATTCTGCATCATTATCATGACCGCCCGCTGCCCTCAACAGCGAGGCTGTGTAAGATCCAACAGCAAATGTTGCCGACCAACCTGTAAAGTCACCATTTTGGTATAAAGTGGCGCTACATTCCACTTTGAGCTTCCACTGATGAATATCCATCGGATCTGCACGAATGGAAGCACCAAACCCATACTTTCCATGCTTCCCTTGCTCGGCATAGAGTCGTCGGCCAGAGTCTTGATTGATTATCACAAATGTGCCATCTCCTTTACCAACAAGTCTCCAATATTGGTCCGGAGCATTGTTCCAGTCATTGGGGGTGGCCACAAAACCTCGATTGAGGTCTTTATTCCTCTGTGCAAACATGATTCTCCCAGAATATGCATTGACGATCCTGTAGGTACCGTCCCCTGAGCTTATGATCCGCCAGAGTTGATCAGATGTGACAATTGGGCTTGAAGTCGCCCCAAATTCATCTGTATTGTCCTTGCCTCTCTGGGCATACACTTTCCGGCCTGAACCTCTGCATGTGATTGAAACTGGGCCATAAAAGCCCTGCTCACGCACTTGTCGCTCCTGTGATAACTGCAGGAAGCCCAGAGACTGTTGATGAATTCGTTGTTTGGAATCGTCCTCTGTCGCAATACCTCTGACAGAAACGCCTGCATTCTTGTGCGCTGCTGGACTTCGCCCATAAACATCTATCGCTGCACTCTCGTTGTTCGTGATGTTCTGTCGCAGTGATCTCACACCTTCTTTCTGAATCCGATTAAGACCTTCCTGACTCTCATCCACGACGGTCCATGCAGTCTCGAACATGGTTCGAACTTGGTCAGCTGTTGGAATCGCACAGCTCACACTAGTTGTGAACACACAGCTTGTCATCTGAGATAGGTTGTTTCTTGTTGGTGGATTGTTCGATCCACTCGGATTTCTACAAGTTGCCCACTGTCCTGTCATGCAAATAAGATGTGTGTGTGTGCACCTGCCAGGCGGCAGGTCTGGGACAACTTCACACGCACCGCCATCCTCGACCGACGGCAGATGTGCACAACCGAAACGCCCTTGGTACACAGAGACCTCTGATGGAAGACAAGGTGGTGAGAGTGCAACCGGCACCACATGAGTCAGGGTTCCACCATCGCCACTTAGCCCATCCCTTGCGGCGAGAACGCGAACCCCGAGCCCTACATTCAGAGATGACGCTCGCTGCAGGAGTGCTGGGCAGTTCATGATCCAGGATACTTGTGCATCAACTTCAATAGGAGCCGCTTGCACAGAGCAGTGAAGAAGCCCTTTTAGCAAAGACTTCTCTGATTCTTCCACTACTTTCCGTCCCACTATTGAGTTGTACAAAGCTGCCGGTTCTAGGCGTGCAACCTTTGCATCAACGCAGCACGCCGCTAAATGCGATGGCAGCAACCATGCCCACCCCAGGAGCGAACTCTCAGATGTCGGATCAATTGAAACGCTGGTTGACAATGTGAATCGTACAACCAATCGCCCGCTGGATGGCTCCATTGTGGCGGTCACCTGGCTTGCGAAGCTGACTGGCCGAGGAACAAGGACTGGCACAACAGTAAGCAAGGCATCGGTTGGATCCGCAGCATCATCTGAAAGTGCCATCCACAGGTTGTAATGTTTATCCTCTTCTAAAGAGCACCCATGCAGTGATCGTGTGACTCTGCGGGGCTTTAAGGGAACCTCCTGCGCAGCTAGTACACACCTTGTAACTGACAACTGCCTTTGCGCTTCACGCCACAACATCGCTGGAGTAATGGTACCAGGAAATGTGCGAGGAAGTAGAATTGCAGAAGAAAAAGCAGCACGACTCTCAGCATTTGCCTCAAACTCAAACCGGACTGTGTCCCTGGATGGTGTCCCAGAAATTGCAAGTGGCAATGTTAGAGTCACTCCAGTTGAGCACTCTCGCTTCACATAGTCTGACTTTGGCTTGTTAACACAATCCATCTGGCATCTGCTGGGCTCAACACATGTTTTGGTCGTTGGGCAGAATAGCAGACCATGGCGTTCATCAAAGCATATTGCCGGGCTTGGCTGTTTGGCACATGTATGCAGCACATCATCCTGAACCTCAAAACCAGCACATGATGCACAAGTACCCATGCACTGGTCAGAGGATGGACAATGAAATAAGCCCCCGGCTTCGTTGTAACATAAGCTTGGTGTTGCTTGCTCGCAAACTTGATTCACTGCCTGTCGACGTTGCCCATCACAAGAGACACAGTCAAACACACACCGTCCAGCAGTCATATTCCCAGATTGCCGTCCTAAGCTGACATCTGGACACCAGAACTCTCCCAGCCCACATGGAGACTCTGCACACCACCCCCCTTGCTGAGTGCTCACTCGCCGGGTTCGCTGTGTCTTGCGATCGCAACAAAGTCCAGCAGTCATGTTTGTATCAAGACTGCATTCACAACTGGCTTGATTGCATGTAGATGCCGCTGCAATCACAGGTCTGGCCCTCAAATTGCGCCAGCATTCATCACTCAGTAGTGCGGTGTCCAGATCAGCATACGTCATTCCCAAGCAGCTTTGCGGAAGCAATTCTTTACACAATCTGCTGACAACACCCATCTGAAAACAACTGTTTGGTAGAAGTTCCAAGATCCTTCTGCATGTTTCCTGTTCAAGCTGCGCTTCAGCACTACTCCAACTTGTCAAGTTGCGAGAACGGCACTGTGGTGGAAGAAGAGCTTGGCAGCCCAAGTCCTCCAAACTCAAGCCCTGGGACGAACAGCAACTGAAACGTACACGATGCACAGCAGCTGATGTCAGCAGAGAAGCCGAAGATCTGACCTTGTGCAACTGCTCTTGCAACTGCTCCGCATGATCATAACTCCTGGTTTCTGCTGCCAGTGCAATGCGTGCTTGTAGATCTTCTGCTGTTCGAAAAGCGCTTTCCTCCATCTGTTCTAAATTGTGTAGTCTTTTGGCCTCTTCGAAGTCATGATTAACTGCTGCTTGCTTTTCTTGAGACCTTTGCTGCATAAGCAAGTCCTTGACCTCCTTCGGTACTTCCCAGGAAAAGTGTCGTCTCTGTGGGTTCCAGAAAAAGGTCTGACCATTCTGATTAGACTCACCTTGCAACCACAGTGTTTCCCCTATCTCTTCATATGAGCTGTCCTGCGGATCCAATTCGCCATGGAGTGAACCTGCCGGATGTGGTGGGAATGTATGAGGCCACAACGAATCTTCAACTAGTGAACCGGTGGCCTCGTGTAGATAGCCAGCTTCATTCTTTTTCCACCCTGGTAATAACTCTTCTTGGTCAGGTAACTCTCCGCCCATGTCTGCTCCACCATGCGCTTTCAAGGCTTTTCCTGCTTCGAGAAGGTGCAGCATTTTGTTCTGCTCATGTGGTGACCGTTCCATAGTTTTCATCGCAGCCTCAACTTTGAACTGGTGCTCGAAGCTATCGTAGTGAATGAACACGAACGCTTGTGTTTTTGAATGCTTCCGTTTTGCGGCAAAGCTACGAAATCGCCTCATCAGCATGCTCGATTTGCGATCTGCTGAAGGGTTCATTCCTTTGAATATGAGAGCGTACACATCATCATAGTCACCGTCAAAGGTCTTTGCAGTGAAATCAGAAAAGGCATAAGCAACTGTCACCCCATCTTGCAACAGCACCCGTACCCAGGCTTTGAGATTGTATATCTGGTCCGAAAAAATCTGAACTCGGTTGCTTACCCTGTTTTTGGAAAAGTCCGAGTTGCGATGTTCTCTAACAGGCTCAAGTAAGACATCTTGTGGCATGGTACCTCCACGCACACCTTTCAGTGCGGCTCCAAGCCGCAGGGTCATCGAAGCTCGGTAATTTTGGAGTTGTGCCAGGTATGCCTGCACATTTTGTTTCCACAGGACAAAGCCATCCTCCTGGATGATGGACAGGTCTTTGACCATGACTTCTAACTCATCAAGCTCCATGAAAAGGCCCAATGCAGCATCGATACTATAATCATTGACCAACTGTCTTAGTCTTGAAGCCTTGGTGTCAAGCTTGCTGAGCGGGAATAATTGCACAGCAACTGGGACAGGTTTGGAGGAAATTGTTTTTGGAATCTTCTGAATATACTCTAGGGCTTTATCAACCTGAGTGGGAATGGGCTCAGTCGGAACATGATCCCCATATATCCTCACTGTTGTCTTCTCAGAGGTGTGCTTGATGCTCTTCATGTTTGATAGGTCCACACCAGCAGTACTGCCGAGTCCGATTAAGGGAGTATTCACTTTCACCATATTGCTTAGATTTGATTGAATAGAAAGCTTCTCTTCAGAGCTTGCTGTGTCCGCTTCAAATATTGCAAAACAGTTGCCACCCCAAAGCACTCCAGTAACAACATGTGTTGCAAGGCCATTGCTGATGGGTTCGTGATACATAGATTGCTTAAGTTCTTGGTCGTAAAGGTCAAGATACTCTGTATGGGTCCGTGTCATATAATTCATACTGACACGGGATGTTCGAGATGACTGTGCCTTGTCTGATAGATATTTGGCAGTTGCCCCTGATTCCATCTCGACAAAACCAACCATCAGAGACATTGACAAGCTTGACTCAACACTTGCAAGCTTGAATTTGTCCTTGAGCGTGTCAGAGTTCACCATTTCTAATGCTGTATATGGTGTGTTCACCACTCTTTTTCGCTTTTCCACGGCATTCTTCACAAACATATACCCTGGAATGGGCTGATCAGTACGCATGTCATACAGGCCACCAAGGGTGAGGCCACGTCCAAGATCTTTGACCCAAGTCGGGTCATTCATTGGATCTTGCGGAGACACCAAGTTATCCACACTCCACGGCCGGTATTGTTGAGCTTTTGGGTCTGTCTGAAGAAGTGAAAATGCATGTTCAGCACTTGCGTTTTCAAGTGCTTGCTTGGAGAGCACATGACTCCGCTGCAACAAGACGTTGTCAACAGCCATATTGCTTGTTTGGTGCACTTGCTTGTGAAATTTACCAGCACTTTGTGGTCCTCCAGGACTGTGACAGCTGTACATATTGTCATTATCCCCTGGATGTCCACAGGCAGTGCGCTGCTGTACAGGTTTTGCATGCACGGTTGTTTGGTAAACAATGATGACTGCACATGCTTGCAGCATGTCCATCACTAGCATGGCTATCACGCACAAACTAGTCGAGATGAATTCACAAGCCTGTTCAGATGACACACTTTGGAATCA
>Ga0247602_1000129_pt1 | contig 8778 bp, 1 predicted proteins | sample 77RmetaT_FD_186066 | JGI IMG/M metagenome (GOLD analysis project Ga0247602, IMG submission 186066) | Metatranscriptome of seawater microbial communities from Monterey Bay, California, United States - 77R (Metagenome Metatranscriptome) | ecosystem: Environmental > Aquatic > Marine > Coastal...
GCCATTTCCAAACGTGCCATGCAAGAGCAGCAATCTTGAGCTTGCCCACCACAGACAACTGTACAACATGACCTGTAACACACATCTCCGCACAAGATTCGATTCTGTGTCATCTTATCCACCCCAACAAGCTGTCAGGCAAAGCTGGCTATCATTCAATGCTCGCGACTGGTTCTTTGCTTGTTAAATTGAAGTCGCATGCGCAGCTTTCGAACCATTCTTCTGAGCGACTTGTTCTCTAAAACAAGCTGCTCCTCTCTGTGTCCAGCGCTGGAGAGTGCTCGGGTATACTTGTTTTCCAGAGCGATTGCAAAGTGTCTCATGATTGGGTTTGTGCTGCTGCTCTGGGATCTGAGGCGTGCATGCAATTTCCTCAGCTCCTTATGAAGAGCATCATTTTGCGCCAAGAGGTGCTCACGCTCCTTTTCCTCCTTTGATAACTCTTTGGTCAGCTTGTCCGACTTCTCCTGTGCTGCAACAATTATATCTTTTGCGGGCCTTGAAGCCTCTGGCTTCAACCTTGCGTGTAGCTTCTTGATCACATTATGAAGGGCAGCGTTCTCAGCGAGAAGATGGTCTCTCAAGCCGGTTTCCTGTGACAACTCTTGCGATAGAAGCTTAATCCTCTGCTCTGCGGCTGCCACATCCTGCGTGTTCACGTTGGTATGTGTTACTTGCTGTGAAAGCCCTACATTTTTTTGCTCAACAACGTGGACCTCCTTTCCTTGCTTGTTTACATGTGTGTTTTGGGTATTCGACTTTAAACGCATATGCAGCTTCTTGAGGGCACGGCGAAGTGCCTGGTTTTCCAGGACGAGTCGCTTCTCATCCAGATGTTCCAATTCCTCCTGAGACTGAGAAAGGTGAGTGTGATTTTCCTTCGCTGATGCTGTAACATCCCTGAGTCGGGCTGTCACAGCTTTTGCAACTCTGCGCAAAGCGGCATTCTCCATCAAGAGATGATTTTGCAAAGCCTGCTCCTGATGAAGCATCTTTAACAGCTTATCAGTTTTTTGCTCTTTGGATGATGCAAGCAACAAAGACTTGTGCAATAGTCCATCTTCAGCTGTTTTGTTTACAATCTGAATGCTGGTCTTCAACTTCTCCACAAGTTTCTTCAGAGCTTTATTCTCAGAAACAACCTTTTCCTCCTCATTTTGCGCTCGGAACAGCTTCTCTTGCAACTCTGTCGATTTTTGGCGTGCATATTGTTCACTGAATTCAGCTATTAAGCGCCTGTCTCGACCTCGGAAATGCCGAAGGAGACCAGCATCTTCAATAAGGCCACGATGAGTGTCGCTCGCTTGTGCTTCGAGCTGCTGGATTCGTTTTTGGGCGGCCTTCAGTTGGGCTTTCACAGCAGCCATGCCTGCCTGTACTGCTGTCAACTCTGCCACTTTTGCACTGGCAACCTGGAGCTCTCCCTCTGTGGCCTTTAACTCATTTACTTCAGACATGGCATTGGCTAGGGCAGCTCGGGTTGCTGCCAGATCGGTCGCATTTTTCGCGGCAGCCCGCAACTCTAGATTTGAGGCATTGAGTTGTGAAGCCCATGAAGCAATTTCTGCGCGAGCCAAGGCAGCTTTTCTGGCCTCTGAGGTTGCAGATGTTCGCAAGGCACGTACTTCCTGCTTGAGCTCTGTCTTCTCATCCTGCAAGCCTGCGAGTTGTGAAACAACTCTGGCTAATTCTGAATGTTCTTGCTGCAGAGAACTCTCGTCAGCTGCCAGTGATCGACTCAAGTTCCTCGCCTGGACACGGAGCAGCTTCTCTTCCAGCATGGTAGCGTTGAAGTCCTTGGTGACATTTGCGACCGTAGCTCGCAGTTCTTTCACTTCGCCAACTAACCTCAAGTGTTCTTGGTGCAGAGCTGACAGCTCACCATTTGCGTTTGCCAGCTTTTGGTTCGCATCTGCCAAGGCTCGTTCATCTTTGGCTAAAGCAACTTGCAAAATCTTCTGTTGCTCCGCCATTGCTGCATGTGCTGCACGGAGCTTCTCCGCCTCTGACAAAAGCATTTTCTTCTTGAGTTTCATCAATTCCAGCTCACGCTCCCTTGTAAAGAGGACAGCGCCAAGGTTCTTTTTTTGCTCAAGTGACTTTAATAGTTTGCTCACATTGAACTTGATGTCTTGCAGCTCGCGCTCCTTCACTATGCTGGCATTCTGGTTCCTTTCCAGCAGCTTTAGCAGACTGGTCTCCTTGGCTGACATTTCCTGCAGCTCTTTGTCCTTGGCATCGATACGTGCCGCACTCAGATTTTTTTCTCTTCCAATTGATTCCCGGAGCTCCTCATTTTGTGCAGCCATAATTCTTAACTCCTTGTGAGCTGTATCCAGGTCTTTTGTGCGATGCTCAAATGCAGCAAGCGTTTCTTCTAGTTGCTTGGCCTCTCCATTCAAAGTTGTCTGCAGTGTGTTGAGCATCTGATTTGCCGTCTGTAGCTCCTGTCGAGCCTCTGTAAGTTCGCGGGACTTCAGATCCAGATCAGACTGCGTCTCTTCCAGCTGCTTGTGCTCCATTGTTAATATTTGGTGTGTACGGTTGAGCGCCTCATCTTTCACGCGCTTCAGTTCATCCTCTTGTTTGAGCTCCTGCCTCTCAGTCTTCAGATTGGATAATGTCATTTTAAGAATTGTATCTCGCATTCGCAGCGCTTTCCGTACACTTTTTAAATCAGCTTCCTGCCTGGCTGACTTTGCACGCGCAATCTTCAGCCGCTGGTGTTCTGTCTGAAGAGCAGCACGCGTCAAAGCCAGCTGTGTATTGGTGGCTCTCAACAGGATATGGGTGCGGGCTTCCAACTCCCCATCGGAAGCTGCCTCGGTGTGAATAGCAGTACGATTGCTGTGTGTGGTGTTCAGGGCTGGTAACGGATCAGATACCTGCGATGCACTCATCAAGCGCTGCCTCACTCCAAGATGCGATGCTTGCTTCCTGCCTGTGGCTTCTGGCAGAGTCCGGCTGGCGTTCAACAAGCGGCTTTTGGACCTAAGCTCCGCAGTTGCCTCTCGCAGCGCCTGAGCTTCAGCGCCCAGCTTTGACCTTGCTGACTCCAGCATGAAGTCCTTTGTTGCAATGGTAGCTTTGGCAGCACTTAACTCCTTCTGCTTCTCTTGAAGCTCTTGGTGCATGTGCTTAAGCTCCTCCTCCGACTTGGAAAGTTGCTTGGTGTCAGTGCTTTCTTCTTCATGTGCTTTGTTCAACTCCATGCGAAACTGTGTGGACTGGGACATGGTGATGTTCAACAAGCGTTCCTTCTCCTTCATTTTGCTTTGTAGAGCATGTAGCTGCTCTGTCTCTGAGTTAAGTTTCTGTCGGATGGACTGCAAATCCTCCTCCTTAGATCCCACAATGGCTCCTGTCTTGTGCAGCTCTTTGGTTCCAGCCTCTATCGTCTTATAGAATCCGCTGAGCTCTTTGTGTTTCTTCTCCAGTGTGGCATGGGCTTCGGACAACTCAACTTGTGCCGCTTGCAGCTTTGCGTGTTCCGCATGAAGCTCTTGCTCTTCTCGCTCCAGTGCACGGCTGACTTCCTTCACTTTGTTGGTCATGCGCTCCAGCTCATCTTGGGAAATCTGAAGCCGTTTGCTCTTGGCTTCCAGCTCGCCTTCCTTGGCAGCAAGCTCGATGTCCTTCGAAGAAAGAGCAGTGTTGCTTTTTGAAACTTGAGCTCGCAGTTGTGCAATTTCCTGATTTTGGATTTCCAATTTTATCCCTGAAGTGTTCACCTGCTGTTCATCTGCAGCCAACTTCACCTTCATTTTTCCAAGCTCCCTTGCAAGGCTTGACAACCTTGCAAGTGTAGCGTTAAACTGGTGCGTCTGCATCTCGTATGCTGCACGGGCTTCATGTAGCGCACCTTCGTTGACTGCAAGCTTCGAAATTTGGGAGTTGAGAAGAGCATGCGATGAATTGAAGGCCGCAGCATCTGCTTCTATCTTTGCCTGCGCATCGGTAAGTTCTTTGGTCTTTGCATTCAGCAAATCGTGTGTTTGGTTTAATGCAGCAGCCTGGGTTTCTACCAGTGCGTGCGCATCAAGAAGCTGTTGCCACTGCATGCCAAGCTGCATGCGGGAGGCATTAAGCTCTTGCGTCTGGTTCAGGATTGTCTCCTGCAGGGAGGAGATCACCTTTTCTTGGTCCTTAACATAAGCACTCGTGCTGTTCAACTGCTTCTCCAGAGCAGAAGCCTGGTTGTGGAGTCGTTTCAACTCAGTGGTTCGGGCCTCAAGGGCGGGACGAGTTTTCTTTAGTTCATCTGCCTTTGCCTGTAGGTTGGCCCTGGTGGTCATGAGATCACTCCATTGCTTTTCCAGCTTCGAGCGGGTATCATTCAGCTCTATGGTTCGCTCCTGTAGCATCGTTTGCGTTTGATTTAAGCGAAGCTCCTCCGCCTTGAGATTTGCACGGCCTTTCTCAAGCTCAGCGACCTTGGCTGAAAGTTTGGCATGCGTTATGTTCAGCTCCTTCGTCCTGGCTGCTAGTTCAGGCTCTGTCACTTTCAAAATGTCTGTACTGGTATTGAGCTTTGCCTGCACGTCATGCAAATGCCTCACCTCCGTATCTAATCGTAACCGAGTGGCATTCAGCTCACCTGTCTTTGCCTGTAATGCAGAGCGGGTCGCGCTGAGCTCATGCATCTTATCGCTGAGATTTGCTCTCACCTTGGCTAGCTCATTCACACGTGTGTCAAGCTTCTCAAGAGTTGCATTCAGCTGCTCCTGTGCCACCTTGAATTCCCATGTGCGAGCAGCCAGCGCAGGGCGTGTAAAGTTGAGGATAGCACTCTCAGTTCTCAGCTTGGCACGAACATCGGCCAACTCCAAAGACATCTGCGTCAGATGGGCTCGTGTGGCGTTGAGTTCATGGGTCCGTGCTTCAAGAGCAGGACGTGTCACATTCAGAACTGCAATCTCAGCCTGAAGCCGTGCACGGACATGTGCCAGCTCAGTTGACTGACCCTGCAGCTGAGCTTTAGTAGCATTGAGTTCTCTTGTCCTGGCTTGCAGGGCAGGGCGTGTCACGTTCATAATGGCCCTTTCCACGTCAAGCTTTGCAAGGGCATTTGCGAGCTCACCAGACCGGCTTTGCAATTGTGTACGGGTTGCATTCAGCTCTGCTGTGCGTGCGTCTAGAGCTGGGCGAGTCACATTCAGGATGGCACTTTCGGCTTTGAAATGCGCAATAGCTTTCGCCAGCTCAACGGAGCGAATGTGCAGGAGGGTGCGGGTTTCATTGAGCTCTGTTGTACGCGCCTCCAGAGCAGGGCGCGTCACATTTAGGATAGCACTCTCAGCTTCGAGCTGCCTGCGAGTTTTTGCGAGCTCAGCTGATTGAACTTGCAGTTGGCCTGTAGTTCGATTCAGCTCTGCCGTTCGTGCCTCCAGAGCAGGCCTCGTCGTATTGATGATAGTGATCGCATTTTTGAGCTGCGCGCTTTCATTGGCCAACTCGTGGGATCGCAAATCCAGTTGTGTACGAGTGGCATTCAATTCCCTGATCCGAGCATCAAGCGCCAAGCGGGAAACTTGCAAATGGCGCTCACTTTCTGCAAGTAGTTTGCGAGTTTTGTTCAAGCTTGCTGATCGAAGGTCCAATTGGTACTGTGTTGAATTGAGTTCCGCTGTTCTTGCCTTTAGCGCAGGGCTGGTCACATTGATGATGCTGCGTTCCTTACGCAAGTCTGCATATGCCGCAGCAAGCAACCGGGATTGCATGTCCAAAGCGACTTTTGTTGCATTAATCTCTTTCACGTGCGTCTCCAGTGCCAATCGTGTCACGCGCAGCTCACTTTCATCAACCTGCAGCTTTGCACGTGCCCTGGTCAAGTCCCGTGACGCCAACTGTAATTGTGATCTGGTCGAATTGAGTTCGAGTGTCCTTGCAATTAATGCTGGACGAGTAATGTTCAGGAGAGCATCATCAAGCTTCAGACGCTTCTGAGCCTGAACCAGCTTTCGTGATTGGGTATCTAACTCATGTCGGGTGATGTTGAGGTCATTCTCATGAGCAGCCAGATTTGCTCTCAATGCAGCCAACTCGTCGGAGCGAACACGTAGCTTTGTTCTTGTCAGGTTCAGCTCTCTTGAGCGTACTTTCAGTGCTGGCCGGGTCACATTTAGGAGCTCTCCATCTGCCAACAATTGAGCACGGGCATCAGCGAGCAAATGTGTCTGTAGTCTCAGCCTTGAATCTGTGGAGTTCAGCTGCTTCATTCTTGCCTCAAGGTCGACATGTGTAACATTGAGTGACTTTTCTGTGGCTTGCAGCTTTGCCCTAGTGTCAACTAGCTGTTTCCAACGCAGCTCCATATTGGAACGTGCTGCATTTAATGTTTTGGCCTGACGCTCAACAGCAGAACGTAGAGTATTCAACAGATGATCCTCAAGCGCGTGCTGCTCATGAGCTTTTACAAGCTCCTTGTTCAGGGTCTGTTCCTTCATCTCGGTTTGATTGAGCTTGACGTAGGCGTTCCTCATCTCTTCACTGTAATTTTGATGCGCTGAGCTAAGCTCAATCGTCCTTCTTTCTAGAGCAGTCCGAGTACCATTCAATGCCATGTCTTTCTCTTTCAACTGTGAATTTGCAGCTTCTAACATAGTCTTCCACTTTTTCAACTGTGACTGTAAAGAATTAAGCTTCTGGCCCTGCAGCTCGATTGCCTGGTGGGCGGACTGAAGCATCAGATCTTCCTCAGCCAACTTCGACTCAGCTTGTACAATTTTCTGCTGCCATGTACTCATCTGCATATGTGTTGCATTCAGTGCGGAGTCTTTTGCATTAAGCACAACACGGGTTGAGTTAGAAGCTGCAAGCAGTTCTCTGCGCCACACATCCATTTGTGTGCGTGCTATGTTGAGTTTCTGGGTCTGCTTCTCCAGTGCAGACTTGGCCTGACGAAGCAGAAGCTCATCCAACTCGGCTTTGGATCGTACATCATAGAGCTCCTTGTGCCACATCCCTGCTTGTGCTCGTGTAGCATTGGTTTCTCTGATCTGTGCACTCAAGGCAGCTCTGGCGACCGCCAATTGCCCATCAGTTTCATTGAGCGTCTTTTGTGCAACGAGCAGCTGATGATGCCATGCACTGATGTGCCTCTGTGCCTCACGCAGTCTTTGGTTTTGGACTTCAAGAGCTGCACGTGCAACATGGAGCAAACCATCTCCAACTGACTTCTTTGATTTGGCATCTGCAAGCTGCGTTTCCAAAGTGTTTGCCTGCCGTCGAGTTGCGTTCAGCTCTTGCGTCCGCAGTCCGAGGGCGAGACGTGTGGAATTTAGGATGCTATCATCAAGGTTCAATTTCGCATGGACTGCTGCCAATTCCTTTTTCCAAAGGCCAATCTTGGCTCGAGCAGCATTAACCACTCTTGTTTGGACTTCCAGAGCGCTGCGGGCCACGTGAAGCATGTGCTCTTCAGCAAGTATCTTGGAATGAGATGCATTTTCTTGCACACGCAATTTGTCGTTGGCAGCACCCAACTTTTTGCTTGCAAGATCGAGTTCGAGTCGAGTCTGATCAAATTCTTGCGTCCTATTTCGAAGATCTGCTTGAGCTTTTGAGAGCAGCCCCTCTTCACGTGCAAGTGTTTCCCGCAAGAATCTCAGCTGCTTCTGCTGTTCAGCTGTTTGCCCACGTGTGGAATTCAGTTGTCTGCCGTGCTCTTCAAGGGCTCCACGGATGGTGCTGACTGCAGCAACTTCAGCTTGGAGACTCTTGCGCGCATCAGCTAATTCTTGAGATCGAGCATTGAGCTGAAAGCGTGTCCAATTGAGCTCTGATGTCTGTGTCTTCAGTGCAGAGTGTGCTGCAATTAGAAGACCATTTTCTTGCACCATTTCTGCATTGGCAGCACTCAGCTCTCGTTCATCTGTAGCAATCTTCGCGTCAGCTAGAGCTTTCGAATTCTGTACGTCGACCAACTCCTTGGAGGACTTGTCAAGCTTGGCCTGCATCATCTCTCTTTCCTGTTTGAACTTCGTGGTTGCTGCAAGCAACTCGCCACGGGCATTGGATAGGTCAGTGCGCGTAGAGTTGAGAGCTGCCCAAGCAGCATCACGCTCACTAACGGTGCCAGTAAGCTCCTTCATGATGCTGGACTTGTTGTGATCCAAATTCGCCTCATGCTGTTTGGACTCGAGCAATTGCTGCTCCGCTGCGGTTGCAACGGCTTTTGTATTGCGCACTTCCGCCTCCGCTTTCTGTCGCTGTGCCCGCTCAGTGTTAAGCTCCTTCAACGCTGCATCAAGCTTGTTCTGCAGAGCAACACGGTCTCCATCGCAGCTTGTATATTTTGCCTGTGCCTGCTCTGTCTGGTTCACGTATTCTTCTATTGCTTTATGCAATCTCCGGCTGAAACTGGATCTTAGTGCATCTGATGACTGCCGCGAAATCTGAGCAAGTCTGCGGTAGGATGCTAAGGCCTTGTCAGTCGAAAGCAGTTTTGTTTTCAGCTTTATGTTCTCATCACGGGTCTTTTTGGCAAAGTCTTTTGCTTTTTCATATTCTTGTTCCCTGTCAGCAGAATTCTTCACAAGGTCTGTGATGGCACCCTCAATAACGAAGTTACTACCCATGTCCTCAGGTCGGTGGCCAAAGTTGGGGCTCTGCTTCACTTTCACAACGGCATTGCCACCTTGTGGTAGCAAGAATGCGATGATGGTCGCAATATAGAAAGAGTATATGGAGAGCACCGCCATGCTGTGCATAAACTAAGCTTCAGTCTGCTGAAATAGTAGATACGGCAGGAGGACAAACACAATAGCAGGCATTCAC